>FLNU01001381.1_pt1 | contig 17839 bp, 27 predicted proteins | sample 1140361 | NCBI WGS metagenome assembly FLNU01 (sample SAMEA3878206, study PRJEB12797) | bioreactor metagenome | biome: Moose rumen | place: Sweden | collected 2011-10 | reverse complement strand
TTGCTCTTTCAGTATCATAAATATTGAAAGCCTCTTTGTTGAATTCAAAAATATCAATTTTTTCTTTCTCGGAATAGATTGTCGGGAATAGATATTGCGCAACAAATGCATTATTACTATATCCACGTGCAACTTCCGACAAGTACGCATTTATGCGTAATTCTTCAAGTCTTCCCATGTATATAAAACTCCTTTTTTATTTGTGGGGTAGTGTTAAATATTTAATTTTAGGAGTGCATCCTTAAATGAAATCTGCTCTTTCGCAGCAAGAGCCTTTGCTTGTTTGAAAATCTGCAAACTGTCTTCATCAGCATTTGCAAATTTCTCTGCTTCGGTATCAATGTTGTCCACTTGTTTTTCTTTTGTTGCAAACTCTTGGTATGTAATTTGGTTTGGTAAGGATTCAATAAAAAACTTAAAGTCATTAATGACTTGGGAATCCTCACCGAATTTTTGAACATTGTCTAATTCTTTTAAAACAGATAAAACAATGTCTTTATTTGCAGGAACAAGAGTACCTTTATCGATTTGTTTATCAATAAACTCTGTAAATTCACGAGTTTTAATAGATGTTTTAATCTCGTTCAACTCCTGTTCAATGGCATCTTTACCTTCTGCTTTTTCACGAAATGATGTGACTTCATCTTTTAAGGCAGAGATTTTTTCTTTTAGAGATTTTATAGTCTCTAATTTTTGCTCTCTGCTTTCGTCTTTCTGTTTAAACTTCGCCAATTGCTTTTCTAAATCATCAATTTGCTTTTTTAAATCGTCAAAATCTTCCTGTGTAAAAGTTTCAGTTTCATCTTTTGGCAATTCAAATTCAAAAATTTCTGACTCTGAATCTTTAAATTTAACAGGCTCTAAGCCTTTAACTTGTGGAATAGCTGCACCCAAAAAAGAAACAGCCTTTAAATAACGCCCTTTGCCCTCTAAGTTTTTATAGACTTCAATAGAAATCTTTTTGTACTTGCCAGAATTAACATTTTCTTTAAATTCTTTTGGGGTTTCTTTAAAACTTGCTTCTAATACATCTTTGTCTGTACGAACTTTATCAACCCAACCGTATGCAGGGCCGCTTTGTTCGTGGTCTATTGTGATAGGTGCTTCACAAAAAGACGGATCATAATTTTTTGCGATTTCTTCGACATCTTCTTGGGTAAATTCGCCTTGTGGGTATTTGCCCGCTTTAAAAATTTGAAAATACTTCATTTGCCAACCTTCTTTAATAAACTTTGTGTGGGGTAAAAATAAAAAAAAATATGTGTACTCTCACTATAAACTTGGTGAATGAACTTTCTCAACGTGCATAATTCTAAAAATTATGCCAAGCCATATTTTTTAGAAATTTATCAGTTGAAAAGGTGCAAAAAATGAAGTTAAACTGGAAGCATACACACATACCCCTCCCCTTTTCACTTTTCTGCGGTTGCAAGCAGTTTTACTGTCTTGCAGCCCCTTTTCCTTATACCATAAGCAATTACAAGGAGTTATAATGGAATTTTTACAACAACTATCACCTTTTGTCGAAAATGTCGGCTTCCCTGCACTCATTTTCGCTATTTGGTACATTTACCATCAATCTCAAGTCAAAGCATTTGAAAAAATTATTCAGAATAATTTTGAAATTTTAAAAGACTTACTTGAGACTAACCAATACCACGCGGCATTACTTTCAAGAATTGAAAGCAAAATCGACAACAATTTATGGTGTCCGATTTTGAAACGGGAGGTATCTTAATGAATCCCGAAAGATTACAACTCAAAGGAATGCTTGCTGAGTCGAAAAAGAGATACCGTACGCTTGATACTGAAGCATCAGGCTTGGTTATTTTAATTCGTTCTCTTTTAAATCCATACGAAGAAATTCATAAACTCGATACTGAAAAAGCACTCGTATCGATACAAAGGCTGAATGACATACAAGTGGAAATGAAAACCCTTGACGGTAAAATTAAGAATTTGGAGTCTGAACTTGACTAATAAGCAATATTTAATGAACAATGCTGAACATTTATATGTTCATAAATTGAAAAATGTTGAAACCATTGCAGATGAGCTTGAAGTTAATCGCAAAACAATTATGTCGTGGAAAGAAAAACACGATTGGGATACAAAACGCAGATTGTATCTCAAATCAAAAATGACTTTCCACGAGGAATTGTTTGAATTTGCACGTAAACTTATGCGTGAAATCGTAGAAGATATGGATGCAGGTTTAAAGATTGATCCAAGCAGAATGTATGCTTTTTGCAGAATTCTGCCTAATTTCACTAAAGTCAAGGATTACGAAGATGTTGCAGCAGATAAAACAAAACTAACCCCTAAAGGCTTAACAGAAGATGTTATCGCCAAAATTGAAGAGGAAGTTTTAGGAATACCCCGACAAAATGACAATTTAGACGATGACACAACCGAATAAAAAATCGTTCTTCCTACCGTATCAATTACGGTGGTTGAACGATAAATCCAAAGTAAAAATATGGGAAAAATCAAGAAGAATAGGAGCAACTTATGTACAAAGTTATGAAGACGTAACAGACTGTATTTACAAACGTGTTCCGGCAGTTTGGTTTTCATCGGCTGACGAATCGGCTGCAAGAGAATATATAGACTATTGCGAACAATGGGTTAAATTATTTGATGCTGCCGCAAAATCTCTCGGTGAAGTAATTATAGATAATGACAAAGATATAAAAGCATTCGTTATTGAATTTAACAACGGCACAAAAATCCACGCATTATCCTCCAATCCGAAAGGCTTCCGGTCAAAAGGCGGTAAAGTAGTCCTCGATGAATTCGCATTCCATAAATCTGCTATGGAATTATGGAAAGCTGCTCGCCCATGTATAACTTGGGGATATCCTATGAGGATATTATCTACACACAACGGTCAAAATTGTTTGTATTACAAATTTATCGACCAAGTCTTAAAAGGCAGATTGAAATGGAGTCATCACAAAGTCCCAATTCAATTGGCGGTCGAAGAAGGTCTTGTTGATAAAATCTACGGAAGAAAAACCACACAACAAGAACGACAAGAATGGCTCGATGAACAATGCAGAGACTGTTTTGATGATTATACTTGGTTTCAAGAATATTGCTGCATAGCGATTGACGAAGCGTGTGCATTCTTACCTTATGACCTTATATCCACTTGTGAATCCACAGATGTTCTAAAATCTCTCGATGATATTAAAGGTGATTTATATGTCGGAATAGACATCGGCAGACGAAAAGATTTAACCGTTATTTGGTGCTTGGAACGGTTTGAAAATAATAAATACACAAGAAAAGTTAAAGTATTGGAAAAAACTCCGTTTCACATCCAATACGAGATTATTTCAGAAATACTCAAACATCCAAAATTAAGAAGATGTTGTATTGACTCAACAGGAATAGGAATGCAATTAGCTGAGCAAGCACAGAGAGATTTTGGTCAGTACCGAGTGGAAGCAGTAATGTTTACCAATAAATCAAAAGAGGAAATGGCATACAACCTCCGTACAAATTTTGAAGATAAACAAATTATTATTCCATCCGACCACGATATCCGAGAAGATTTGCACTCCATTCAAAAAATAACCACCAAAGCAGGAAATATCCGTTTTGATGCTGAAACATCTGAAGTAAACGGACACGCTGACCGATTTTGGGCATTAGCACTTGCACTAATCGCTTGTGCCGTTCCGTATTCCCCTATTGAAATTGCAAGTCGTAAAAAATATGAAACTCTAAAAATTACAGAATCGTTTTAAAGGCATTCAAAATTCCCTACATGGTAATTTTATACTCACCCCTACCTAAAAATTAAAATACGGACTTGTTGAACACTTTTTGAACACTAATAAAACCCCATTTGAATATTAAAAAATTAAAGGAGCAAAAATTATGTCAAAAACATTTACCCTGCCATCAGGCAAAACTGCAATTGTGCAAAATGGTCGAGGCTTTGATTTACTTCAAGCACAAAGAAAAGCCAAGACATCTGAAGAGATACCTTATGCGTTAATCGCCGAATTAACAGAGATTAACGGTGAAAAACTGGTCTATGAAGATGTCTTGGAACTCGATTTGGAAGATGTCATTGCATTACAAAGTGCAATTTCGGGGAAGTTTCAAGATGCGACACTGAAAGAAGTGTCAAAACAGGAAACAAAAACCGAACTGAAAGAAACCAAACTCGAACCGACACCGACATTGAACTCCCCGACAGTCAATCAATAATCCATTTATGCAAGTCTACGGGATGGCAGTATTCCGAAATCGGTAAAATGTCCATCCCCGAGCTTGCATATTGGTGCAAACAAGCCATCAACTATTCAATAAATCGCAGTAACGAATTAGAGGAACAATGCTCGACACTAACATGAAAATATCTATGACACTTGTGGCTTTTGACAAAATGTCAAGAGTCATTCGTGACGCAGTCGGGCAGTCAAACGAACAGTTTGAAAAAATGAAAAACAAAATTCAAGATGTTTCTCGTGATTTGGATAAAATTGGCAAATCGGCAACTATCGCAGGAGGGGCAATGCTCGGTATGAGTGCCGTTAATTTAAAACTTGCGGCAGACTTTGAAGCTCAGATGTCAAATGTTTCTACATTGATTGACACAAATATTGAGGACTTTGGTGCTATGAAAAACGAAGTCTTAGATATAGCCAAACGAACCCCTGTTGCGTTAGATGGTTTAACATCTGCCCTTTATGATATTCGTTCTGCGGGTATTTCTGCCGATGTTCAATTTAAAGTTTTGGAAAAATCAGCACAATTGGGTATGACCGGTTTAGGCTCAACCTCAGAAGCCGTTGACCTTGTTACTTCATCTTTAAATGCATTCCAATTACAAGGTGAAAAAGCCGATAAAGTATATGACACAATTTTCAAAACAGTAAAATTTGGTAAAACTACAATTTCAGGTATCGCACAGGGTTTTGGTTCTGTTGCAGGAACAGTTGCCGCAGCAGGAATTGAATTAGATGATTACTTGGCTGCCGTTGCAGCTTTGACAACAACAGGTCAGCCTGCTGCTCAAGCACACCATCAATTAAAAGCTGCGATTGCAGGGATGACTCGTCAAGGTGAAGATACTGAAGAAGTATTTAAAAGTTTAGGTGTAACAAGTTTTAAAGAATTAATCCAAAAAGAAGGAGGTATGGTTAATGCCTTTAAAGCAATAACCGATAAAGTAAACGGAAACGACTCTGCAATTTTGGGATTATTTGGTTCTACAATGGCATATAACGCCGTTTTAGGTTTAACGACAAAACAAGCCCAAGCCTACACCGACACTCTTGATTCAATGAGAAATGGTGCAAACTTAGTAGATGAAGGTTACCAAAAACAGTTAAGCACAGAACATGCACAATTACAGAGATTAAAAAATCTTACAATGACAGTAGGGATTCAGCTTGGGCAAGCACTTGCGCCAATGTTTGAAAAAATAATTGATTTTGCACAAATACTTGTCAATGGTTTTTCAAAACTTCCATCAAGTGTAAAAAGTTTTCTTGCTATTGGTACTGCAGGATTTGGATTGTTAGCTTCGGGAATTGGAATTGCTTGTCTTGCAGGAAGTAAATTAATCGGTTTTTATGGTGATATGATTGGTTATGCAAGAAAACTTACTCCATTTATTACTGAAAATTGTGTCAAATTATTAGAATTTATGGGACTTAATTCTACGGCTAAAAGTCTCAGTGGCGGAGTTAATCTGTTACAAAACGGAGGAAAATTCAATCTCGGCAATATTGGTGCAAATCTAAAAAGTGATATCTTCGGAAATATAAAAGAACTTGACAATAAATTGCGAGACGGAATTGTTAAAAGTTTCAAAGAGCTTCCGAATAATATTTCAAAATCTGCAATTGCACTCAAAGATTGGACAATAAATTCAGTAAAAGCAATTCCGTCTAATTTTATGACTGGATTAAACGGTTTAAAAAGTGCTTTCTTGGGTATTCCGGGAATGATAAGGAATGCAATAGTTTCATTTAAGGCATTTTCACTTACACTTTTAACTTCCCCAATTGGTTGGATTGCTCTTGCTATCGGTGCGGTTGTATTTGTTATTTATAAGTATTGGAAACCGATTACGGCATTTTTTAAAGGATTGTGGAATGGACTTAAGGCAGGACTTCAACCTTTATTCCCTGTCTTTAAACAAATAATTGAGGCTTTGCAGCCGATTATAAAACCTATTAAATCAATAATTGATTGGTTTAAAAAAGTTATCAAGCCTGTGGAGGACACAGGAGGTGCAGCAGAAAAAATGGGCGAAAAATTCGGCAAAGTTATTGCAGATATAATCCTTAAAATAGCAAAACTTGTCGGCAAGATTTTTGAATTTGGGCAAAAAATTGGTGAAATGCTTGCGAAAGGTATTCGATCCAAAAAGAAAGACACAGAGGGTGCAATAAACGAACAAGCACAAGTTATCCGAGACCATTTGCCTCATTCACCTGCTAAAGTCGGGCCGCTAAAGGATTTAAATAAATTAAAAATTGTTGAAACTATTGCTGCAACAATGAAACCTGCCCCTTTAATAAATGCAATGAATAAGTCTTTGGGACTTATGGTTAGCGGGATGAAAACTGGCGGCAGAATCGGAGTTGGAATCGGTGGTGGTTCGTTTGTAATCAATTATTCCCCAACGATATCTATGCCTAACGGAGCAAATAAAGAGGAATTTTCTAAATTATTAAAACAACATAAAGACGAAGTTGTTTCATTGATAAAACGAGAATTTGAAAGAAAAGAAAGGCTTGCTTATTAACTATGTATGCACAACTTGGTGAAATACAATTTGATTTATTAAACTCTTTCAACGGTATGAATGAAACAACATCATACACTTATGCTCAACATGACAGAATAGGCAACAAACCCATTCTTCAATATTTAGGTCAGAACCTTAAACAAGAAAATATAAAATTAAACTTTCACAGAAGTTTTTGTGTTCCGGAAGAAGAAATTAAAAAATTAACAGATGCAGCAGATAAAGCTTTACCTTTAAAATTTATCAAAGGAAATGGTGATTATATAGGAATTTTTGTTATTGAGGAAATAGGACAAACAGTTGAACAAACAACTCCCGAAGGCGACTTACTCTCTGTCCAGATAGATGCAAGGTTAAAAGAATATGCAGGGAAAATTATCGAAGAAGATGAACAAAAAGGTTTTCGTAAAAAACAATGACGGAATATTATATACATACAACAAAAGACAATGACCGTTGGGACTCAATTTCAAATAAATATTACAAAACCCCCAATTTATATTCAGAAATTATCCGAGCTAATCCCGACATTCCAATAGAACCAGTTTTACAAGCAGGAATTAAAATAAAAGTTCCTGTCTTGGAAGAAGATAAAACCATCAAATTTGAATTACCCTCTTGGAAAAAATAATAAAAAATAAATTTGTACTTTGAAAATTAAATAATTACTGAAAAGTGTGTTTGTAGTAAAATTAAGTCATGGTTTCAGAACACGAACTCGCAAAATATGACTGTAATATAAGTCTTGAGAGATTAAAGGCTTTTGTATATTCGCAAGATGACACTATAGATGAGATTCTTGAACGCTATACAAATAATATAATAATCTCACAGGCATTATATCCCGAATTGTCTGTATTAGAAGTAGCATTAAGAAATGCTATAGATACAACTTTAAAGTCTGTAATTTCTGAAACTTGGCTTGAGGACGAAGTCAAAAATAATAAATGGCTGCGCCCATTTGATTATCAAACATTAAAAACGGTATATGAGGAAACCAAAAAAGAATGTTTATACAATAACAAGAATTTCTCAGCTGGAAAAGTTATTGCTAATTTAAACTTCGGATTTTGGACTAGTCTTTGTGTAAAAACCTATAACGGTAAAATTTGGAATAGAAAATGTTGTTTTAGAAGTATATTCCCGAATTATAAGGCAAAACAATTTACAATCGGGACTATTTCTCAACAATTGTACCTCATACGCAGACTTAGAAATAGAATTTTTCATTATGAGCAAATATTTAAGTATCCTAAAAACACATTGAAATTATACAATGATATCGTGCAAATATTGTCATATTTGCCGGGTGATAATGCTCGTATATTAAAGAAAACATCCACATTTTTAAATGTTTATAATTCCTTAACTCAGCAAATGATAGGCAAAAAATAAAGAAACCTAGAGTTCTATACGAATAATCGTAGGAAGAATTGCTCTAGGCTGTTCATTAATATTATTTACTATTTTTTGTATTTTGTCAATAGCAGGAGAATCTCTTAATTGCACTTTTTAGTAATTATTTAATTTAAAATGAGAGATTAAATAATGCTAAAACCAGTATTTGAACTTTATTATGAACAGAAAAATATTACAAAAGATGTTGCACCTTATGTAACATCTATCGAATATACTGATTCAGAACATGGCGAATCAGACGAATTACAAATTAATTTTGAGGATACGGAACAATTATGGCAGGATGCGTGGATACCATCAAAAGGTGATTCTTTAAGAGCCTTAATAGGATACGAATCAGAAAAACTATTAAACTGTGGTATTTTTGAAATTGATGAAATCGAATTCGATACACCTCCTGATAATTTAACTGTAAAAGGTCTTGCGACAGGAATTAAAAAGCCATTAAGACAAAATAATTCTAACGGATATGAAAGCACAACACTTAAAAAAGTGGCAAAAGAAATAGCTGACAAACATGGTTACACTCTTGTCGGTGAAATTGCAGATGTTAGAATTGACCGAATAACGCAAAATAAGGAAAGAGACCTCTCATTCCTTACGAAATTAGCAGAGCAGTATGGGTATATTTTCAAAATTGCAGAAAATAATCTTGTCTTTTATGATGTTCAGAAGTTAAAAGGTGCAAAATCAACGCAGATTTTCTATAAAACTGATTTAACACATATAAATTTACGAGAAAAGACAAGCCAAAAATATAAATCTGTACAAGTTTCTTATTTTGATCCAAAAACAAAAAAGACTGTAAAAGCAAGTGCAAAAAATGATGAAGTTGTAAAAGGCGATACTTTAAAAATAAATGCAAGATGTTCAAACCGTAAAGATGCTATTGTAAAAGCAAATGCCGCACTTGGCACATCTAACACAAAAATAGAAGGTAGGATTGAACTTCCCGGAAATCCATATTTAGTAGCAGGATTAAATATTGAATTAAAAGGCATAGGTCATTTTTCGGGCAAGTATCACATAAAACAGGCAAGACACTCATTTGACAGATCAAGTGGTTACAGAACAAGCTGCGAGGTTGAATCGTGTTAAGATTTGGCATTATTTCGCAGATTAACCCCGAACTTGTTCAAGCGAAAGTCAGATTTGAGGATGATGAAAGCACATCGTATTGGCTTCCGATTTTGCAAACAAAAACATTGAAAGACAAATATTATTCAATGCCAAATGAGGGTGAGCAAGTTGTATGTCTTATGGATGAGAATTGCGAAGATGGTGTAATTTTGGGAGCAATTTATTCAAGTGCCGATGCGCCGGTAGTAAAAAACGAAAAAGAAATTTCACTTAATCTTGAGGATAACTCATTAATAAACATAAACAAAGAAACACAAACTCTCACTATTTCTTTTAAAAATATCCGTTTGATTGGAAATATAGACCACGATGGAATATTGAAAAATACAAAAGGCATATCTTCAGATGCAGAAGTTTCAGATAAAACTTCAACTATGCAAACTATACGAGACACCTACAACGGACACTCTCACCCCGATAAAAACACTCAAACAACGAGCAAGATGTAAATGTTATTAAATAAAATCACTTATGTTGACTGGCAGTATAAATTAAACACAATAGGCGGAATTGCTGAAGGTGTCGATGATATTAATCAGTGCATAGCAATAATTATTCTGACACGAAAAGGCTCTGTTCCACACAGACCGACCTTTGGTTCAGATGTATATAAATATGTTGATTATCCAATCAACGAAGCAATTCCAAACATAATCAGAGAGGTTACGGATTCAGTCACATTGTGGGAAACAAGAATAACTTTAAACACAGTCAAAGCTGAAATTTATGAGAGCAAAATTTCAATAAAAATCGAATGGACACTTAAAGAATCCAATACTAAAGGAAATACGACAATAAATTTATGAGTAATCTACCCGAACCGAATTTTATAGAAAGAAACCCCGAAACCATAACAAACGAATGGATAAGTTTATACGAACAAAAAGCAGGAAAAACACTTCATCCTGCGCAAATTGAACGCTTGATGATAGATTTGGGAGCATATCGAGAAACGGTTTTGCGAAATAAAATTCAAGAAACGGCAAAATTAAACTTATTAAGTTATGCACCAGTAGACATTTTGGAACATATTGGTGAACCTCTCGGAGTACCAAAATTACTTGCTCAATATGCGACAACAACTCTAAAATTCTCTATGGATGAACCTTTAGACTTCGACTTTTTTATAGAAAAAGGAACTGAAGTCGAGACTCAAGACGGATTATTTATATTCAGAACCAATGAAACCGTAACAATGGCAGCAGGGCAAACCTCTGTTGAGGTAGAAGCAAACTGCGAAACCGTTGGAGTGGTTGGAAATAATTACAAGATAGGTTCTATTAATAACCTTATTTCCCCTATAAATTACATATCTACTGTTGAAAATATAACAATATCATCGGGAGGTGCAGATGATGAAGATGCTGAAAGTTTACGAACAAGAATTCGACAAGCACCCGAAAAGTTTTCAAATGCAGGAAGTAAAGGGGCATATTATTTTCATACATTATCTGCACATCAATCAATAATAGATGTTTCTATCAACTCTCCCTCTCCGGGTGTAGTTGCAATTTATCCCTTAACTACGGATGGGAATCCATCAGAGGAACTTATAAAACATGTTCAAGAATATTTAAGCGATGACAAAATTCGCCCTTTAACAGATTATGTCCAAGTAATTTCACCTCAAAAAATTGATTTCTCTATAAAAGCAAAAATCTATCTTTATATGGATGCTGATGCCATTAGCGTTCAAACAACAATTGATATAAAAATGGCAGAATATAAAGCATTACTCGCTGCGAAGTTAGGTAAAAATGTTGTTCAAACACAAATTATTGCCCTTTTAAATAGCATTTATGGAGTGTTCAGAGTTGAAATTGAAATGCCACAAGATATAGATATTAACGAACATCAATGGGCAAATCTTGTAAATTATGAAATAGAATTCGGAGGTTATGCCGATGAGTAACCTTGCCCCAATTGATGATATTAATTTAAAAATATTTGATGAAATCTGTGAACAACGGTTTAAACAAATAAATTTGGATGTTCTGAATTTGACAAATATTGACACAGTCCCTTCAGATGTATTACCCCATCTTGCTGAACAATATCACATCACAGGTGAAGAAGGTTGGTTATTTTGCCAATCGGAATCCGAGAAACGTGCATTAATTAAAAACGCAATAAAATTACACAAATACAGAGGCACAAAGGCTGCAATTATAAATGCACTTGAAGTTTTGAATTTGGATGCAAATATTCAAGAATGGTTTGAATACGGAGGTGAGCCGTTTTTATTCAGAGTATTTATAAATCTTGAAACAAATTTTGATGATGAACTTGAAAAAAGAATTGTTAATGTTATCAACGCACACAAAAATGTTCGTTCTTGGCTTGAACGATTAACAATTTATCTCACGCAAACCGCTGCTTTGCCAATCGTGAGTTATGTCATAACAAGTGAGGAGGTTAATCTATGACAACAATAGAAAACCTTAAATTCAATTCTATTATAACTGACATTGGTTTTGAAAAAATCAATGAGGCATTACTTAACGGACAAAAACTCGATTTAAAGCACATTGCACTCGGTGATTCATGCGGAGAGTATTACGACTTGAATTCAAGTCAAACGGCACTTGTAAATGAAATTTACAGAACTGAAGTGCAAGAAGTTGATGGAATTTCTGCTACGGCACTTATTCCATATAATATTGGCGGCTTTTTTATAAGAGAAGTTGGAGTTTTTGATAGCGAAAACAATTTAATTTTGATAGCAAAGCAACCACTAACATATAAACCTCAATTGAATCAAGGCGGAACGAAAGATATATGGGTAAAAGTACGATTACAAGGTGTAAATCCGAATGCTATTGAAATAAAAATTGACCCAAGTGTTCAGTATGCATCGGTACAATTTGTCACAGATTTAATAAATTCGCATCAACATCCCGATTTAATGCCGATATGGTTATATGACACAAATGGGAATGGTGTTGTTGATTCTTGTGAGTTTGTAGACGGAGGAATATTTACGGATTCAAGAGATATTTCAATTCCACAAGCACCTATTTTACCGGATCAGATTATGAACACAAGTATTTACGATAAAAACCGCAACGGCATTGTTGATGATGCTGAGAATATTGATGCGGGGGAATTTTAAAATTTAAGAAAGGAAATTTTTATGGGAACTATTCAAATTAAAAGAGGATTATCCGAAAACTTACCAAGTGAAGCTCCTGTCGGTGCATTATTATTTACTATCGACACGAAAAAACTCTATATTGGTAATGGTGAAGGCAAAGCTCTAACTGTATTTGAGAATACTACTCAATTAACAGAATTGCTTAATGGTAAATCCAACAATGGGCATACACATACTTCTGCAAATGTAACCGATTTTTCAACCGCAGTAGATAATAGAATCGCACTGCAACGAGGTCAAAACAATGGGCTTGCATCTTTGGATGAAAACGGCAAAATTCCGACAACGCAAATTCCGACAGTATTTAAAGATGCGTATGTTGTAGATGATATTACTGCCCGAGATGAACTTGAAAAATATTCGGGATTACACGCATTAGTTGTTGATGCAACAGATGATGAAACTGTTGAAGAAGGTGGTGCAGAGTATGTATGTGATGGCACAAATTGGGTAAAAATATCCGAATTAAAGGATTTGGATATGATAATTGAATGGGAAAATATCCAAAACAGACCATATGTACCACAGAATTTTACTCACCTTGCAGATTGTCCGGGTGATTATACAGGACAAGCCGGGAAAATTCTCATGGTCAACGATGACGAAGATGGATTAGAATTTTCATCCACTTACTTAGGTGATGTAGATGGAGGCACGTTCTAATGAGTACAAACATTAGGATAAGACGAGGGAATAAAGCAGATTTACCTTCATCTGCACCATCTGGAATGCTCTTATGGTGCGAAGATACTAAAGAGTTGTTCATCGGTACTGGTGATTCTGTTATAAAACCGACAACGGCAGAGACAGGATTAAAGGAATCCAATGTTTATTCAATTCTCGGACAGGGTGTTAGTAAAAGCGGAAACGGTTACATAAAAATTCCTGTCGGCACAAATTCATTTATTATATTTCAATGGGGATGTGCAACAGGATTCGGCTTTGGTACTTCAAGAGATATTTATTTCCCAATGGCATTCCCCTCTACATGTGCATCTGTTACGGTTTCTGCTTCGTATCATCAAGGAGCGGGAAACAAAGGTTCAACGGCACAAGTTTACAGAGTTGCTGCTAACAGGTTTCATATTACATCAAGATTTGAACAAAGTAGTGCTAATCTTGATTGGATTGCAGTCGGTTGGTAATTAAGGAGTTAAGGATGAAATATTTTGGCTATAAAGATAACGTTGGATATGGCTTTTTTGAAGAGTTATTCACAGGCGCAGTTTCTGTAACAGAGAAACAATGGCAAGAACTTTTAGATGAGCAATCTGCAGGAAAAGACATTGTAATGTTCAAAGGAAGTGTTTTTGTCGCAGAACCAAATACATATTACTTGGATGAAACCGGACATTTCAAAAAATATACCGAAGATGAAATGGCTCAATTAAAGGGAGTGCAACAAATCCTATCAGATAACAACACTGCTCTTAATTTTCTAAATGATACAGATTGGAAAGTCACTCGCCACCGAGACCAATTATCTATGGGGATTGAAACTTCATTAACAGATGAAGAATACACACAATTATTAAAAGAAAGACAGGAAGCACGAGATAAGGTTATTCACGAAGAAGATTTGTAGAGAAAGGAATTTATATGGCAAAATTATCTAAAATCTGCCTGCATTGGACTGCGGGCAGTAACAATCCATGTGCCGTTGATTTAGCAGCTTATCATTACTTAATTGATTCACAAGGCAGAATTTTTGAAGGAAAGCATAAACCCGAAGATAATTTGGATTGTACTGATGGCAATTATGCAGCTCATTGTGGAGGAGGTAACACTGGTTGCATAGGTTTATCTGCATGTGGAATGGCAGGATTTACAACAGATAAAAAGCAAACAAAATACCCCCTAACACAAATTCAAATTGAAAGAATGTGTGCAATGGCAGCACATTTAACGATTAAATACAAAATTAATATTGACGAAAATACGGTATTTACTCATCACGAGTTTGACCAAAAGAAACACTTATGTGGTGGGAAAATCGACATAGTATATTTGCCATATTTACCAAATTTACAAGTAAACAGAATCGGTGGGTATTTACGCAATAAAGTTGTGTGGTATCGCAAACAGATACTTGATGGCAAATGTAAGTTAGTAAAGAAAGGAAATTATTATGAATTTTACAACCCTATTTAGTAATTGGAAAGAATTTAGTGCAATTTGGACTCTTGTGCAGCCTTTTGTTTTAAATTTATTACGCAAGAATGTGCCAAATGCAAAAATTAAACCTTATGAAAAATTAGTGAAATGGACTCAAAAGTTTTTTGATAATGCCTATAAGCTAAAAGAAAAGAAAGAGACGCAAAATAATTCTGTATATGACTATTGTTACGAGCAATTAGTCGGATTTATTGATGCATATCTTGAGTATTTATCGGCTGAAGTGAAAAAACTCCATTCATAATAAATAATTTTTCAAATTCGCACATTGACAATTGAATATAAATTAGTGGAATGTGTCTGAATGATACGGAATTGGAAGAAATGACTTCCAATTCTGTGCATTCAGAGTGATGTATGTGATTGTAGTAAAAAAAAGGAGGTCATTATGACAACACAAGCAATCACAACATTACAAGAGGCTTTTAAAAGTAAAGCAAAATTTGAGGAATTGATGGTTAACCAAGCAATTCCGGATGAAATTAACGCAGTATTAACAAAATACCCGAGTAAAAGAGTTGAAAGAATCTCGGATTTAACACAGAATTATGAAACTTTTTTCAATAAATTCGGTGATCCAAATTTTAGCAACAATAATTTACCGTACCTCGTTTGGATTGTAACTAAAGAAAGAGAAAATATTTTAAATGCGTTAAATTTAATAAATAACAATAGTAAAAACTTAAATCTGTTCGTTTTTAAAGCCTATTTGAACGAGGATAAAACGGTATTTGAATGCTTATTGAAACCAAATTTACAAGAAAAAAGAATTGTAAATTATGATACCCCTATTAAAAATTTACAGAAAGATTTTTGGACTACTTATAAAGAGGTATGTGATTTATCAGAATATTTCAAAGATGTGCAAATTTTAGAGGCAAAACCTCGTCATTACCAAAATATATCAATTGGAAAAACAGGAATTCAAATTTTGTTAACGGTAAATATGCACGATAATTTCGTATCTTCAGAAATTGCAATTAGTAATGACAAAACAAAGTATGCCGCTTTAGAAAAACACAAAGACGAAATAGAAAAACAAGTCGGGGAACTTTTATGGGATTCTAAAGAAAACAACAAGTCGGCGAAAATTAGAAAAGTAATAAAAATAGATGTAAATAATCCTCAAAATCATAAAACGGCTTCCCAATTACTTATGAAATCTGCTTATGATTTAAAACAATCTGTTTATAAATACTTATAAGAATGTGTCCAAATGATACGAAAAGCCTTGCAATGACTTGAATTAATCACTCACAAGAGTGATTAATTCGGTTGTAAGCAATAAAAAGGAGTATGAATTATGATTAAACACTACGGAACAATCCCTGAAATCAGACAAAGAACAATTAAAGAAATTGAAGAACTACAAAGGCAAACACAATGGCGGGGCGACCAAAAATTAAACGACATTCTGCATGATCTAAAAGTTACATCCGACTATGAAGAAGATATCGTCATTATGCTTGCTGAAGAGTTTCAATTATACAAACCAAAATATATGACAAAAATTCAAAAATTTGCAGGAGGTTCAAATGACTAATTTAACAAAGGATGAAAGATACCAATTATTGAAATTGCAGGACGAAATCAATGCAGATATTCAAATGATGGAAGAATATTATGACAAAATAGAAAAATTATTAGAACAAGACGAGATTAAATTTAGTGAATTGGGTTCTGATTTAGAAAAGATTTTCAAGGGGAAAATCAATAAATTAGAGGCAATGAAACAAGATATAAAAAGGGTTGAAGAAACATATGGTATAAAATTATCTTTCTGTCTAATAGACAATAAGGCTATGAAAGGATAGGATAAAAGTATGTATAGAAAAATAATTGTAAGAAATAAACGAAAAAATGATGAGGAACTAATCCTCACACTGGAAGAATTTAAAAAGAGGTTTTCTAAGGAACTAAAAGCTGCCATTGATGGTTATACACGTTTAAAAAAATATAAACATTCATTAAAACCACCGTATACAAGAGAGCCGGATTACGAAGACGATTTCTATTTCGATATGCGAGATAATTATAACCGTAATGCTCCGGGTGAATGGTACATTGCAGATTTTAAATAATAGGGATAATTTATAAATATAGGGGTTTAAGGCAATATACCTTGAGCCCCTATTTTATTGCGTACTTATGATACAAAAGGGTTTGTCAGACTTCACTTTCGAGGGAACAAGAGTGATTAATGTGATTGTACACAAGCAAAGAAAGGCGGTAAAAAAATGGAAAAACCAATCAAACACGAATCATTCAAAGCAGAATTTGGAGCAGGGACTTATTTTATCGGAGACCCATGTTATGCACTAAGGGATGACCTTTATAGCAAGTGGGGTTCTGAAAACAATTATGATGATGGGAATTATGGCTACTTCGCAGTAGGTTCGACAATGTATGGTGACGGAACTTATTACGATAATTACACAAGAAGAGAATATGGTGTGGATGCAGGCATACTTGGTGTCGTAAATATGCAATATGCAGATAAAAAATACGATACAGACTTCCTAAATAAATTGGGACAAGTAATTACGGTAAAAGAAAAACTTACATTTGAATATGATAGTGAGGAACGTTCTTTTAATTACCAATACGATGGGAACCAAATTTATATTGAAACTGGTGACTCGGAAGAAGAGGAAGAAGACTACGAAGAGGATTATGACGAATAAAATGGGAGGGGAAACCCTCCTTTTTTATTGTGTTGAAATGATACGAAACACAAACAATGACTTCACTTTCGGATAAATCAGAGTGATTAATGTGATTGTACACAAGCAAACGAAAGGACAACATTATGGACAACAAATTAGAAAAAAGAATGTTACAAAATGACATCAACCAAACCCCTAAAACAGTACTTGAAGAACTATTTACAAGAACAGAGGAAAAAAGAATTTCATACGAAGAACAAATCCCTTTTTACAAACAACAAATCGAACACTTTAAAAATAGGATTAAAATGGTCGAAAAGGTGTTAAAGCATCCAAAAAAATATGACGTTCAAGATTTAAATGTTCACATTGAGTATAAAGAAATATTAGAAAACAACATTAGAGAGTATAAACGTGAAATTCGATTGATAAGTATAAATTGCAGCATTTTATGGAAAAACGTATTAAAAATGGACAAAGTTTTAGGATACGGCTTGGAGGAATAAC
>FLNU01001380.1_pt1 | contig 17918 bp, 19 predicted proteins | sample 1140361 | NCBI WGS metagenome assembly FLNU01 (sample SAMEA3878206, study PRJEB12797) | bioreactor metagenome | biome: Moose rumen | place: Sweden | collected 2011-10 | reverse complement strand
AAAAGGAGAAATTCATGGCTAAAAAAGCGATGATAAACAAAGAAGAAAAACGTGCACAACTTGCTGCAGCAGGTAAATATCCGACAGTAAGATTGCATAATAGATGCTCAATTTGCGGTAGACCTCACGGTTATCACAGAGACTTCGGTTTGTGCAGAATCTGTTTGAGAAAAATGGCTCACCAAGGTCTGTTACCTGGTGTGACAAAAGCAAGCTGGTAAGGCATTAGAAATTAAATAGCTAATTATAAACAATTCAACCCGCAAAAAGTGGAGGGTTGAATTGTTTTTGTTAAATTATTAAGAAATATTAATAACAAAATTCTATTTCATGCAATATTTTTGTGAAATAAGTTTTTATATATTTGAAAAGGTACGAAAGAGGATAAGGATATTAACAATGGGAAACTTTGTGTATGTTGCACCGAGTGGGACATCAGGTGGTTATCAAGCATCGCAATATGGTGGCTATCAACATATGCCTGCGCCTGTATATTACTCAGGGGCATCTTCTGGAGCTTCATCGAGAACTTCCAGTTCAGGGATGGGCAATTCAGGTTTTGGTTCTAAACGGATAACTGTTTCTGATGTAGATAAAGTTTATGACGCAATGTATTGCTGGGGTACTGATGATGAGGCATTAGAAAATGTCCTTGATAAAGTGAATAAAGATAATGTCTTAGATTTAATGTTGGGTTGGAATAAGTATCATTCAGCTGAAAAAGGAGAATCTTTTATGAAGGCATTTATGTGGGATGCCGATAGTAAGCAGAAAGAAAAATACGGGAAATTAATCGCTCGTGCATTAAGAGATAAGGCTGAAGAATTAGGTGTTTTTGATGAACTTGCAAATAAATTTGCAAAAATTGACAAAGAAATGAGCAGCACTGTTTATATAAATAATAGTATTTGCGATACATATGATGAAATAATTGAAAAATTAGCAAATAAGGCAGGATTAGAAAACGGAAAACCTAAGGATTGTTATGACGATTTTGTCGGCGCAATGGAAACTTGCAAGGAGTATGGTTTATTAGGCAATGCAGTTGCTTTAGTTGGCGGTACTATATATGGTGTTGTGAAAGGTGTAATAGATTTCATATTATAATAAATTGTATAATTCATAGTTATATATAGACGGGTTGGAGAATATCTGACCCGTTTATAGTGTTTAATATTTGTAATAAACTACTTGCAATCAGGTTTTCTTCATGATAGTTTGGTCTTACAGTTCCGAACTGCTGAAAAAAGCTCCTATTGTGAGCAGAATTAATTCAGTAAGCGGGTTATATAGTTAACAAGGATACTGCTCGATGAACTGCGGGTAAGTCTAAAGGAGAAAATTATGACAGTTACAGATCCTATAGCAGATATGCTAACAAGAATCAGAAATGCAGCGCAAGTTTCTCATGAAACAGTTAGTATTCCTTCTTCAAAATTGAAGTTGGAATTGGCAAGAGTTTTGAAAGAGGAAGGCTACATTGAAAACTATGAAGTAGTAGCAGATGGTAATTTCAAGGCTATTGTTATTACATTGAAATACGATATCAATCGTAAACCGGTTATCACAAAATTAATCAGAGTTTCAAAACCGGGTTTAAGAACTTACTCTAAATCCAAAAACTTGCAAAAAGTTTTAGGTGGTTTGGGTGTAGCTATCGTTTCCACAAGCAAAGGTTTAATGACAGACAGAAAAGCAAGAAAAGAAAACGTTGGCGGCGAAGTTCTTTGCTATGTATACTAATGAGCCCGAGCAGAGCCGCAAGCGTTAGCGAGAGTCCGACATCAATAATGAATTTGTGACTAATTGGTGGCGGTGGCGTTTAAGGCGAGGGTGAAGGCTGTCAGATTCTGATACAGCTATGCATACAGGCTCACACGATTTTTTAAGATCCTGAAACAAGTTCAGGATGACAAAAAATCGGTTCGCTTTGTAAAGTTCAGAATGACTTAACAGGACATAATTGGTAGAAAAGTCCTATTAACAGAGATTCTTCGCAATCATTCTGAGGGCATTTGCCCGAAGAATCTCATTAATACTCAGAATGACGATGTACAAATATACCAAAAGGAGAAAAAGAAAATGTCAAGAATTGGTAAAAAACCTATAGCAATTCCTGCGGGAGTTGAAGTAAAAATCGAAGGACAAACAGTTACGGCAAAAGGACCTTTGGGAACGGAAGTTGTAGAAGTTCGTCCTGAAATCGCAGTAAAAATGGAAGGCAACGAAATCGTTTTGTCAAAAGTTGGAACATCTCGTGAAACTGATGCTTTCTATGGTTTGTCAAGAACATTAGTTGCAAATGCTGTTTTAGGTGTTAAAGACGGTTTTGTTAAAAAACTAGAAATTAACGGTGTTGGTTACAGAGCATCAATGCAGGGTAAAACTTTGAATATGGCTTTAGGCTATTCTCACCCTGTAAATATTGAACCGCCTGAAGGAATCACAATCACTGTTGAAAATAACACAAATATCACCGTAAAAGGCGCTAACAAACAGATGGTAGGCGACATTGCCGCTTTAATCAGATCTAAACGTCCACCTGAAGTATACAAAGGAAAAGGTGTTAAATACGAAGGCGAATACATCAGACGTAAAGTTGGTAAAGCTGGTAAGAAATAAGATAGTTGTAGGCGAATGTAATGAGCCGTGCAAATATCTTATCCTGAAATTGTTTCAGGATCTTCTATACGGAGTAATTTGGACTTTCAGTCCAGTATAATGAAAACAAGCCCATATAAACTCTTGAAGTGGTTTTTCAAGTAGGTTTGGGCAAAACGAAAGGAAAAATAAAATGATTAAACAAAAAACTAGAAAACCAATTGTTCAAAAGAGACACAAATCAATCAGAGTTAAACTTGCAGGAACATCTGAATTCCCAAGACTTGCAGTTTACAGAAGTACAAAACATATTTACGCACAGTTGATTGATGATGATAATCATGTAACGTTAGCATCAGCTTCTTCAAATGATAAAGATTTGAGAGAAAAAGTTCAACATGGTGGAAACATTGAAGCTGCAAAAGTTGTAGGCGAAGCTATTGCTCAAAAGGCAAAAAAAGCAGGAATCGAATGTGTAGTATTTGACCGTGGAGGATTCTTATATCACGGTCGTGTAGCTGCATTAGCTGACGCTGCAAGAGAAGCAGGCTTAATGTTCTAAAAATTAAGTCAAAAGAATATGAAAAATTATGAAAACACCTGACTATATCTTTTGTCAGGTGTTTTCATCTTTATGCGGCTAGAAAGTTAAGTATTGCAAATTTATCAAACGTAAAAAAAAGACTCTTATAATAAGAGCCTTTGGAATGTAAATCTTGTTTCATTCCTCGTAATAGTGAAGTGTGAAGTGTGTGCTTAAAGTCTGCTTAATTTCCTATAAGCACCCTCGTGTTTATGTATATATAAAGTATTTCTTGTATATAAAATTGCTATAAATTTTACATGTATCTTCATAATCCTTAATATAATGAAATTTTACATAAATTGCTTTATACTTATGCTATTGAAAAGGAGTTTTTATGAGAATTTTAATATCAAATGATGACGGAATTGCAGCAAACGGCATAAGGGCATTAGCCGAAGAGCTTTCAAAAAAACATGAAGTTTATGTAATAGCTCCTGACAGGGAAAGAAGTGCAGCAGGACATTCACTCACACTTCATACCCCTTTACGAGTTGAAGAAGTTGAAGGTTCAAAGTTTGGTGCAAAAAAAGTTTGGGTTACAACCGGAACTCCTGGTGACTGTGTTAAGATAGGAATTAGCGCTATTCTTGATGAAAATGAAAAACCTGACCTTGTAATTTCCGGTATAAATCACGGTCCGAACTTAGGTTCTGATATTTTATATTCAGGAACAGTAAGCTGTGCAATGGAAGGTGCAATGCTTGGTGTTCCTGCAATCGCTACATCTTTGGCTTCAATGAGTGCGGAATACGATGATTTTAAATTCGGTGCAAGATTTATATCTTCTTTGATAGATAAATTAAAAGATTTTAAATTTCCACGAAAATGCTTGTTGAATGTCAATATCCCAAAACTTGACGAAGATGATATTGCTGGAGTTGCTATAACAGAACTTGGCGGGAAAATGTTTACAGATGACTATGAAAAACGTGTTGATCCTCGTGGAAAAGTCTATTATTGGATGGCCGGACAACTTATTAATGAACCAGAAGATGCTCCAACTGATATTGCAGCCGTAAGAAATAATAAAATTTCTATTACACCTGTTACCTATGAAATGACTCGAAACGACACAATGGCAGATTTAGAAAAACTGCTTTGTACAAAAGGGTCTTGTAATTGGATATAAAATGGTTATTTTTTCCTAATACTCATGGGTGTTATATTCTTTGACTAAATAGTATATAATATTAATGCAGGGATATAATAGCTGAGGATTTTTCATGAAAGAACAGGATTTAGGATTGATGAAATTTAAACCATTTATGACTTTAGAAGAGTATTCTGATGATGTTAAAAATGGCAGAGACTTTTATGAGGAATCAATGTATTCTAATATCGTTGACGATATTGAATCCGGTAAAAATGTAAACGAAGAAAAAGAAAGAAGATATTATTATTTTTAAAATGGGTTGTTAATATCTCTTAATATTATTTTTTCAAAAAGGCAATTATTCCGAAGAAAAAAACTTTATATAAATGTATATAGTATAGAGGATTATTTGCCAATCATGAAAGAACAAGAATTAAATACATTGATGTCAGTTGTTTCCGATCCAATTAATAATGTTTATAAGTTAGACTCTTATAAAGATTTGGCTGAAATTCAAAGAATTATTAGGATTTTTAATATTTCGGAAGAGCAGCATAACAAACACACGATGTTGTCTATTAAAAATCTTGCAACCTTTAGGTTGGTTTTGAGTAATAATTAGTATTACAATAACTGTCTGAGTTTGAATTTTAAGGTTAAATTTGTAGTAAATTCGGAAGAAAGAGCATTAATTAGCGAATTTGTATAAAACACTTCCGTGCTGTGCGAATTGCGTATATTTTTATGGTTTCTGAAATATACCTACATCATACCTTTTCTGTTAAAAAATACAGCAGCAATACATGTTGCAGTTATTGACATTAAAATCACTATTACAAATCCAAAAGGATTGTTACCAAAAGGCATAGGTACGTTCATTCCCCAAAAACTACCAATCATTGTGGGGATTGACATAATAATTGTAATTGCGGCCAAGAATTTCATTACAAGGTTAAGATTGTTATTTATAATTGAAGCCATACAATCCATCATACTTTCCAGAATTGTTCTGTGCATTTCAACCATCTCAGAGGCCTGTTTATTTTCAATGATTACATCTTCAAGCATGTCAATGTCATCTTCCGTAAATTTTAAAATAGATTGCATATTTCCGGTGTTTGCATTAACCATCCTCAAAAGTTTTTGTAGTACAAGCTGGTTATCTTTCAAAGATGTTGTAAAGTATACGAGGGATTTTTGAATCTCCATCAATTGAAATAACGCTTTGTTGTGTGTTGTCTTCTTTAATGAATCTTCAATGCTTTCTGTTTGTTTATTAATTATGTTTAAATATCTCAAATAAAACTTCGCAGCTCTAAACAAAATACTCAACATAAAATTAGCTTTTTTGCGAGTATCAAAGAACTTTGCAGTGTCTTCGTTAAAAGAGTTAATTATTTTATTTTCTCTTGAACAAACGGTAATCATACTTTCCGGTGTGAAAATAAGACCAAGAGGCAAGGTGTCAAAATTCCCCTCTTCATCCATAATAGGAACGTTAGTAATGACCAAAAGATTTCCGTCTTCAAATTCCATACGGGATAACTCGTCTGCGTCAAGTGAATTATTTAAAAAACTTTCGTCAAGTCCTAATACCAGCGAAACTTGTTGAATTTCTTCTCTTGTAGGATTTGTCAGGTTAAACCAAGAACCTGAAACAGCTTCATTTAAGTCAAGAGTTTTAAGTGTTCCGTCTTCTTGAGTTTTAGTGATTTCCAACATAGCGCTTATTCCTACAACTGCCTTGCTATAACATTAAACTACATATTTACACTAATTTCAATAGTACAAATTGAGTAGTTTCGAGAATTTAAATTTAAAATTATTTTTCTTCTTTTTCTTGCATCTGGTGCTTAATTTTATGTACACGAAGAATTTCTTTTACATCAGCGGCAATTTTTTCTTCTTCTTCGGTAAGCGAAGGTTTTCTTTTGTTGGAGTTAAGAACATTCGCAACATTCATCATAGCAAGAGAATTTAAAGTTGCACGCAGAACAGCACTTTGGTCCATATAGCGATTTTCTTCTTGAGAATCTTCTTCTTGCTGTCTTTCTTGAGCAAAGTATTCTCCGCCTTGACCCATTTTTTCATCTGATAATTTTGCAGCTGTTCCGGAAATATCACCACTTTTAAAATTAAAAGCTCCACTTATTCCGAAATAACCGGCAGATCTGTTATCTACCATATTTTATACCTTCTGCTTTTGACTCGAGATTTTATCTCGAATATCCGTGTTTATATATCCTACATATTATAAAATATACGACATGTTATTAACTCATATGAATATAGTATTTTGCTATTTTGTAAATAAATATTTACATTCTTATTTATAGACTATTACTTATAATTATTGCATTTTTTCTTGAAAAATACATTGTCGTATGGTATAATAATCTTATAGCAACAGAGGATTTTTGATGAAAATTTATAGAAAAGGTTTTACATTATCTGAGTTATTAATTGCTTTAGGTGTAATAAGTATATTGTGTGCAGTATTATTACCTATTATATTTAATCTTATGCCTAATCAGAATGTGGTTATGGCAAGAAGGGCTTTTAATGTAGCTCAAGTTGCAGTATCTGATTTGATAAATGATGAAAATTGCTATCCTGATTTAACAAGAAGTTCTACAAACCCCAAGGTAGGTTTTGACGATGGCTCTGGGTATGCAAAATGTCAGGCATGGGGTGTTTTGAAATCCGGCAGTTCGCATGATAAATTCGCTGTTCTATTCGCAAATAAGCTTGGCATAACAAGTGTAACGGCTTCAGAACAAAGTTTTAAAACTCAAGAGGGTATGGAGTGGACAATATATGGCGGAACAGATGATTGTTCAGAGTGTAATGTTATAGAAATTGATGTAAATGGTGCAAGTAATGGTACAAACTGTTCTACGCAATATGAACTGGCTGGTTCTTTATGGGAAGATGAAGAGACTGGAGAATTGACAGTTAGTCCATCTGCGACCTTATGTTCAGCTGATTGGGATATTTTTCAGATAAAAGTGAAGCCAAATGGAAAAATGGAAATTGGCGAAGCTTGGGCTAGAAATGCGATAAAAGTTGATAAAGATTTTATTGGTCCTGCTTCAAATCAAAATTTAGATAATGAAGATGATTTTCAAGATGTCGATTGGCATGAAAGAAATCCATTAGGCTAAGAAATAAAGGAATTAGATATATGAAAAAATTGGCATTTACATTAACAGAACTTATAGTCGCACTTGGTGTTATCGGAATTTTATGTGCGGTATTGCTGCCTGTTATACAAAATTTGCTGCCAAACCAAAATGTTATTATGGCAAAGAGGGCATATTACGTGGCACAAGAGACCGTATCTGATTTGATAAACGATGATAATTGTTATCCTGATAAAACACTTTTATCAGCAGATGCTCGTGTAGGTTTCGATGATGGAGAAGGGTATATAAACTGTTATGCATATCCTGCAGGTAGTTCTTCATCAAGTAAGTTTATGTCTTTGTTTGCTTCTCGCTTGGATAAAAGTTCGGATTTATCAGGAGGAGAATTTACAACGAAAGATGGTATAAATTGGAAGTTTACAAGTGTAGATTTCAAAACAAATGATGCAACATCTTATGCAACCTTGGTTGTTGATGTAAATGGTGAAGATAAGCCAAATTGTGGTGATGTTACAAATAAAACGAATTGTTCTTCAAGAAAACGCAGCTTTGACCAATTTGCGATGAAAGTGTATGCAGATGGGGCAATTGAAATTCTTGATGAATGGGTAAAAGATGCGGTTCATGTAAATAAAGATATGACGGAGGATAAAGAGTTTAGTACAAGTGAATAAAGCAGTCGGATAATCGCACTTATGAAAAGAGGGTAATCCTCTGTTCCTAACCATCTCTCTTTGAGTGACGATAGGATATATAAGTGAGGAAAGTCCGTGCATCCAAGAACAGGCCTCCGGAGAAACTCCGGGCGGTGTGAGCCGGCGGACAGTGCCACAGAAATGAATGCGTTAGCCGGTGTGAAGTGACAGAGCGGGATTGCGAGAGCAAGACCGATGGGTTACGAAACACTATGATGTGCCGTTGCGACCGAAACGAGAGTGTAGGGAGCAGACAAATCTTTGATTTGACTGGCACTTAAAAAGCGCATACAGACTGCCGATGGAATTCAAAGAGAAAGGTATACCAGTCCCTTTCTTCAAGCCTCCTTTCCCCCCAAGGAATGCAGGTTATTTGAAAAATCACAGGCGATGGTGCAACGGTGAGTTAAGAGCTTCACCAGCGAAATCGGAAGGTTTCGGCTAGGTAAACCCAGGTCGGATGCAAGATCGAGTCGAAGGTTAAAGGTTGTTCGCCCACTTCGGAAAGGATCGCTAGAGCTTGAGAGTAATCTCAAGACCAGACAGATGATTATCTAAAACAGAACACGGCTTACGGACTGCTTTATTTTTTTATTATATGGCGCTTTAGATTTTGTTTAAGCGCCATTTTTATGATATTATGAATAAGAAGAGGTTTTGTATGAAAAAAGGTTTGTTTATAACATTTGAGGGTGCAGATGGTTGTGGTAAAACAACTCAGCTTATTTTGTTAAGAGATTATTTAATAAATAAAGGTTATGAAGTTGTGCTTACAAGAGAACCCGGCGCAAAGGGTTTGGGGGAAAGAATAAGAGATATTTTACTAAATTATGATGGCGAAGTTTCTGATCGATGTGAATCTTTTTTATTTTTAGCGGATAGAGCACAAAACATTGATACTATTGTTGTTCCTGCTATAAATGAAGGCAAAATTGTGCTATGTGACAGACACACCGATAGCACCGTGGCATATCAAGGTTATGGCAGAGGACTTAATATAGATGAAATTAATATGCTTAATAATCTTGCGACAAAAGGATTAAAACCTGATTTGACTTTTGTATTTGATGTCGATGTAAGAACTTCTATGTCTAGAGTCGGGAATAGTAAAGACCGCATGGAAAGTGCCGGACAGGAATTTTTCAATCGTGTCAGAAATGGTTACTTAGAAATTGCACGAAAAGAACCAAATAGAATTAGAGTTATTGACTCCACGCAGTCGATAAAAAAGGTTCATGAAGATGTTATTAAAAATCTTCAATTATGAATTTTTGTGTTATAAATGACGGTTCATAAGAATTTATTTCATCCAAAGGTATTTCGGAATCTATAAAATCCTGTTTTGCACCGGTATTATCTCCGATCTTTTGCTTAGCAAACCCTCGTTCAGCATATAAGGATTTCAACTCAGGTCTTTGGTTTGCTTTTGCATAAGAAATTAAAGAATCATAAAGCTTAATTGCTTGTGTATATTCATTCATAAGATATAGCATATAAGCTTTGTCACTTGTTATGTAGAATTTATTGTTTTCATCATTTCCAAGTGATAAAATCATGTCATCATAATCTTGTATAATAGTAGTTTCTATGTTATTTTCAATGCTAAATATTGATTTTATCCATAGAATTTTTGATTCTTCAAGGGTTGACATTTTTTTTCTGGTTGCGTAATCGTTGAAATTATCCAGTGCGATAGTTGGAGTTTTTAGTTGTTTTTCAAGATATAAAAGATTTCCAAGTCTTATAAAATCTTTCTTTTCAAAATTTTTACCTGATATTTCTAAAGCGGTTTTATAGTCTGATAAAGCGCCTTTTAAATCCCCATTTTTATATTTTATATATGCTTTCATATCATATATATGTGAAGTTTTTGGATAGAATGATGTATATAATTTCGAAATTCCATCTGCAATTTTCAAATGAGGTTTTTTGGCTCTTAGAGTGAGTTTCATACCGGTTTGAAGTAAAAACGCAGGTATAAAAAATAATATAATTGAAATAAATGTCAATAATATTTTTGAGTGGAAATTTGAAATATTTTCTTTTTCTTTTTGGGAAGTTAGCGGTGGAGCAAACTCTACAAGTTTATATTCTCCGAAATTTTTATTTAAAAGTTTGCTGTATGAACTAGAAGCTCTGAGTCTTGCGTATGACGCAAGTATTATCCATAAAAACTCGCACAATAAAACGTTCAATAGAGAATATTTCATATGAATAAATAAAAAATACACAAAAAACGGAATAAGAAGATAGGCTGTATTTAGGTATTTATCTAATTCAAGTCTATATTCTAGTATTTTCCCCACTTCAGATTTTGTTAATTCTATTTTATATGCGCTACCTGTGTTTTTAAATAGACAATAATTTCTAAAAACGGCATTACCATCTTTGTCTGAGTAGAATAATAGCGAGCTACCAAATGTTTGTATTATTTTTTTTAGCATAGGCATTTCCCTGCAAGTTCTTTGCCAAATTTATAAACTTCCGTAGAGATGTTTAAGTTTTCTTTAATATCGATTACATCTAGTCCTTTAAAATTATAAATAGTTTGAATATTTTCCGGGTGAATAGTTTTTTCTTTAATAAGCATTGCACCGATGATTGCTTCTAAATGTGAGACAGGCATCATGTTAGATTGCAAATCATCAAACCCCCATTCAAATTTTAATGCTTGCTGCAGGAATTTACAATCTGCAGGTGAACGATCTTTGTAACAAGAATTCAAATGCATACTTTGCCTTGACATATAAACATCAAATCTGTATACTTCTATTCCTCTGCTTATCAATTCCTTAAGGTACTCTGAACCTCTTGTTGAATGTCTTTGAGTCCAGTTATCTCTATTTGGGATATTTTTGTTTGTTGCGACTTGCTGATATGGTTTTGATAATATTCTCCATTTACCTTCGAGCATTGTTTTGTCAGTTGGAACAGAAACACAAATCTTTGAATTTTTTAGGGACGGGAAGTTTTCGAAAAAGAAAATGATGTCGTCCATTTTATAAAGTTTATCAAGTTTAATAAGATTATTATTTTCATCTATAACAGCAACTCCTGAATCCATTGTTGAGCCTGCTGCCAATGATAATCCTATATAGTAATTCATTTTTTCTCCTATCTTTCCCTCGTTTGCATTGTTATTTTGGTGGGAGAGGGAAGAATTTAAACTTACATCGCAAGTTAAAAATTCGGGTGAGGGAATTTTCCTCTATAACTTTGTTGTAATAATTGGTCCATCATCTGTTGCAATTACAGTGTGCTCAAAGTGTGCAGAAGGTTTTCCGTCTTTTGTTGAAACTTTCCAGCCGTCGGGTGCGACAATAACATCGTCTCCACCAAGATTTAACATTGGTTCAATGGCAATTGCCATATTAGATTTTATTAAAGTTTTATCACCCACGCTGTAATTGTATAAAAATGGGTCTTCATGCATAACATGTCCGACACCGTGTCCGCCATATTGACGAACTATCCCATAGCCTTCACGATTTGCAACCGCTTCTATTGCTTTTGAAATGTCATCCAGTACATTCCCCGGTTTCATTTGTTCAATGCCTGCAAACAACGATTCTTCCGTAGTTACCATTAACTTATGAACTTCCGGTGATACTTTCCCGATTTCGTAGGACCAAGCGCTGTCTCCAACCATTCCGCCATATGTCGCACCAACATCAATTGCAATTATGTCACCTTCTTTTAGAATTTCATTTTCTGAAGGAATTCCGTGTACGACGTGTTCGTTTATTGATGTACAAATACTTGCGGGAAAACCACCGTAACCCAGAAATGTTGGTATTGCTCGGTTTTCTTTTATTACTTTCATTGCAATATTATCAAGTTCTTTCGTTGAAATTCCCGGTTCAAGAACTTCTTTCATTTTTTGATGTACCAGAGCAACAATATGCCCGGCATGTATCATCCTTTTAATTTCGTCTCTTGATTTTCTTTTTATCATTTATATATTCCTTAAATTTGCGATATTGACTATGGCGTAGGGGAACATTTAATCAATTGACCTGTAACTAAGTCATATCTCAAAAAAATTCCTGGATCATTATGACATGTTGCAAGATTGCTAATAAATTCACCATTTGCTGCTATATGATCCACTCGGCAGTGATTTACTTCTCCATGATAAGTATGAGTAAGAGTAGAAAATTCCCTACCAATAGGACAAGTTATTTCATATCTGCTTTTTTCGTCCAAAACTCCTTTTTCTTTCCAATAATTCCAATCGCTATAAGCCTCTTCTATACCCGTAGAACAGTTTGCGGCACGTCCGGTGTCTGGATCAATATATCTATTTGTACAACTTGCAAAAGCTATAGGGTGGTTCATTTCTCCTGAATTGCCGCCTGAGCCAGTGCCAGTGCCAATGTTACATATTCCTTTTATATCATTTCCGCCTTCTTCAACAAATTCCTCTATTTTACAGCAAGCTTGCCTTATGCTACTATTGCTCGGGTTCGCAAGGTTGTAGATTCCCCACGAATTACAACAATCTTTTGAAACATTGCTTATGTCAAAAGGGCACACTGGACTTTTACAAACATCATTATTTAGCCATGGAGATTCTGGATGAATTGTAGGGTCGCAGCATTCATCGTTATAGCTGGTAATAGTCTTATCAGAACATTTTATAGGAGATTCCTCTCCTCCGCAAACATCAGCGTCCGGATGTTCTTTACAGTAGTTTTGAATATCTTTATTGCTTGTGGCAACAGTTATTTCCCCAATGTAATCCAAATCTATTTCTCTTAAGTCTCTATTAACAATATTCGGACCTTTAGGTCCATTCAAATCAATCCAAATATTAATAGGTTCACGATCTTCAACAATTTGTGGTGAAATACATATGCTCATACCATTTTTCAATAAAGCACAGGAATGTTTACTTACATTAAAATTAAAGAGATTTTTTTCTCGTTTGTTATAAGTGTAATAAGCATTACTAAAACATTTCCCAGGTTCGCTACCGCAATATTTAGCTACTCTGAAGTATTTTCTTAAGAAATAACCGGAATATTCGTCATAATTAGTATTTTCGTCGGTTTTTTCAAGATACATTTTAGTGTTATTAAAATCTCCAACGTGTTCAGATATAGGAAGTTCTCTAATCAAATCTCGAATAGTTTGCACTTCTCTATCGAAAGCTAAATCAAAAGCTTTATTTTGATATTTAGTAATGATAATAGGCAAAAGAATAGCTGCAATAACTCCTACAATAGCTATAGCAAGAAGAATTTCAGTAAGTGTGAATGCAAATTTTTTCATAATACTCCTTTATTTTGGTGAATTATTCAATACCACTGACATGTTAACATGTTTAAAATTTGTTTGTCAAATTATACAATTTTTGTTGATTGTCTGGCAAATTTATTTACATCTTACATCTTTTGTAATATAATGTTTGAGTAAATTATAGATGAATTAAGAGGGAAATATAAATGCAGGTGTCTTTGAACTGGTTGAATGAGTTTGTTGATTTGTCAGACATTGAGGCTTCGCAAATAGCACATGAACTTACTATGAGCGGACTTGAAGTTGAAGCTGTTGAAGAACTTCAGCCATCTTTTACAAATATAAAAACGGTTAAAATTGAAAAAATTGATGCTCATCCAAATTCAGACAGATTGCATTTAGTTACTTTAAATACAGGTTCAGCTTCTAAAACAGTTGTTTGTGGTGCTCAAAATATTAAAGAAGGACAAATTGTTCCTTATGCAAGTGTTGGAAGTAAAGTTCTCGACCGCAAAACAGGCGAGCAGTTTGAACTTACACCTGCAGTTATTCGAGGTGTTGAATCTCAAGGTATGCTTTGTTCGGCTGATGAATTAGGCGTAAGTGACAGAAATTACCAAGACGAAGACGGTATTTTGATTTTAAACAGAATTTTCCCTGATGTGCAAATCGGTCAAGATGTTAAAGATGTTTTAGGGTTTGAAAAGGATACTATTATTGACGTTGCGCCAACAGCAAATCGTGGGGATCAGATGTCTGTTATCGGGGTTGCACGTGAATTGAGCGCATTATTTAATACCCCTTTAAAATTTAATCCTGTTGAATCTACAAAAGATTTAACTACTGACAAATTTAAAGTTGAAATTAAAGACGAAGATGTTTGTAAATATTATTCTTTGGGACTTTTAAAAAATATTAAAATTAAACCTTCGCCTGATTGGATGCAATCAAGACTCCGTGCTTCAGGTGTTAGAGCTATAAATAACGTTGTGGATATAACAAATTACGTAATGCTTGAATATGGATGCCCGCTTCATGCTTTTGATTACAATAAATTAGACGGCTATTTATGTGTAAGACGTGCTCAAGAAGGCGAAAAAATTGTTACACTCGATAGTGTGGAAAGAACTCTTACGATGGATTCGGTTCTTATAGCGACAAAAGACAAGGGAGTTTGTCTTGCGGGAGTTTTTGGTGGAGAGAACTCTGAAATTGATGATAATACTACATCAATTGCGCTAGAAGCTGCATATTTCACGCCTGCTACAAACCGAAAATCTGCTCGTTCCGTTGGCTATAGAAGTGAAGCGAGTGCAAGATTTGAACGTGGAATTGATATTGGAGCAGTTAAACCGGCTTTAATGCGTGCAATGCAGTTACTTGTTGAATATGCTGATGCAGAAGTTATAGGAGTTGTTGAAGATGGAAACAATCAGCCAAAACCTATTGAAATCACGCTCCGTTATCCACAAGTAAAAAGAATCTTAGGTTGTGATATAAGTTCTGAAAGGTGTATAAATATTCTTGAAAATCTTGGATTTAAAAAGCTTGGCGGAAATGATGTTGCGGCTAAATTTGAAGTCCCAAGTTTTAGATCTTATGATGTTACTCGTGAAATTGACTTAATTGAAGAAATTGCCCGCATTAACGGATATGACAAAATTGCACCGACCCTTCCGTCAAAATCTCAAACACCTGAGATTTCAATAGAAGAAAAAGTAACTAAAAAAGTTCACGAGCTTATGTTATCTGCAGGTTTAACTGAGATTCAAACAAGTTCGCTGATAGGAAAATCTTTGCTTGACAAGTTCAAAATGACTTATGATGAAGAAAATGCAGTGAAAGTTGCAAATGCCGCAAGTGAAGAATATTCTATGCTTCGTCAGAATTTGGCTGCCAGTGTTTTGAACTGTATGAAAAACAATTTTGACAATGGTCAAAAAACATTCTGGGCATACGAAATTGGTAAAACTTATATAAAAACCGCTCAAGCAGACGAAAAAAATACCGGTGTTAAAGAATCTCGTGTATTGCAAGGAATTTTAACAGGTGAAGTTCAAAATTCAAAATGGCAGGTAAAAACTACAATTGATTTTTACTATGTAAAAGGTATTTTAGAAAATCTGTTTAATGAACTTGAAGTTTCACGCAGAATAAAAATTGTTCCGCTTGAAGAAACAGAACTCGCTAAAACATACAATGTTCTCCACCCGTATAGAACTGCCGTTGTTTTACTTTTAGGTAAAAAGCCTGAACCTATAGGATATTTTGGTCAGCTTCATCCTACTTTAATAGATAAATTGAAGCTCAATCAGGATGCATTCTTATTTAAAGTTGATTTGACTCAGCTTATCGGAGCTGTAAAAGAGAATGTTCCGAGATTCAAACATATCCCTCAGTTCCCGGAAGTAAAACGTGATATAGCGTTTATTATCAATGACGATGTAACTTTTGAAGATATTCAACGCACAATTAAAGGTGCTGTAAAGCAAAATATTTTCAAAGAGTCTGAAATTTTTGATATTTATCAAGGCGAGCATGTCGAGGATGGTTTCAAATCCGTAGCATTCAGAATTAAAATGCAGGATGAGAATACAACTTTAACAGATGAAATTATTGAACAACAAATGACATCTGTTAGAGAAAAATTACAAAAAACTTATGCACAGATTACTTTTAGGGAGTAACGTACTTATGTCATTCTGAGCCGATAATGAGATTCTTCGCTTCGCTCAGAATGACGTTCGATTAAGGCGAAGAGTCCCATCAAAAGAGGTTGTTATGAAAAAGACAATAGTTTTATTTGCATTTTTGGTTTTAAGTACACTGGGTGTATGCGCTAAAGATATTATTCCATCAAGTCCGTCATTTGCTGCTGTGAAATCTGTAGGACTTTATCAAGTTGGGGATGATGTTACCATATACAAAGAACCGGATGAGTCGTCAATGATTTTGTACCGAGTTCGTTGGGATAAGGATGAATTTTTCCCTGAATCTATCGGTGCGCAAAACTTTTTTTCAATCTTCATTTCAAGAAAAGATCTTGCACTTGTAAATGTAACGGATGTTATGGAAGATTGGGTTGAAATTATTTATGACAATTCAGCCGGAAAAACAGGTTGGATAAAAAAGGATGATCCTTATAAATTTATGACATGGATTAATTTTTTCAATACTTATGGCAAAAAATATGGATTAGTAATGTTCAAGGGTGCTCCGGAAAATTATAAAAACATAAAATCTGCTCCCGAAGATACTGCACAAAACATTTCAACTATAAATATGCCTCAGCAGATTAAACTTGTTGTAATTCGTGGGAATTGGGCACTTGTCAGTGTTCTTGATATGGACAAAACACCAAAAACCGGTTATATTCGCTGGCGTTCCGATGACGGGGTGAGATATTTCTTCCCAGTAGTGAGATAGAACATAATATTTATTAAAGGTAAATATCAAATAGAGATATTTTATTACAGACCGCTTTCTTTGTCTGAACAAAGAAAGCGGTCTGTATAAACGTACAAATCACAACACATACTTATAATAAATATTATGTAACAAAATGTAAAGGCAAGTTTAAAATGGGCAGAAACCCAATTTATATTACCTTTTATACTTTAACAAATTATAGGTTAAAGTTATTGAAAGGAAAGGTTTTTATGTACAAGTTATCGGAAATTAAGCGAAGATCTGCGGAAGAAGTTATGGCAAGATACGAAGCCCGTTTTAATGCAAGTCCTAAGGGGCAAAAATGGAAAAGACTTGCGGCTGAAGCAAAACAACATCATGATGAATTTGTAAAACAACTCGCAGAAAATCCAATTCACAAAATTGCTGAAAAACCAACTTTAGCAACAAAACTAAAAAGAATTCCATATGTTTTAGGTAATATTTTTAAAAATGTATTAAAGCACGTAAGATAAATAACAAAAATGGTGCTAATTTATTTAAATTAGCGCCATTTTGTTATTTGTGTTTATTTAAAGTTGCCTTAAACTAATTCTTTTACTTCAGCTGCAAAAGTTTTAGCATCTAATTTGATTCCAGGGCCCATTGTTGTTGACAGGTAAACTGATTTAACATAAGTTCCCTTGGCTGAAGAAGGTTTTGCTTTCAAAATTGCATCGGCTAAAGTTGCATAATTTTTAACTAAATCTTCTTGAGCAAATTGAATTTTTCCGATAGGGCAGTGAATCATACCTTGCTTGTCCGCACGATATTCAACTTTACCTGCCTTAGCTTCTTTAACAGCCTTTGCAACATCCATTGTTACAGTACCTGTTTTAGGGTTCGGCATCAAGCCTTTAGGTCCTAATACACGACCCAACTTACCTAACATACCCATACAGTCAGGTGTTGCAATCAACGTATCAAATTCAAACCAGCCGTCTGAAATTTTATCGATAATGTCTTCAGCTCCGGCATAATCAGCTCCTGCTTCAGTTGCCTCAGTTGCTTTAGCACCCTTAGCAATAACACATACTCTAACTTCCTTGCCTAAACCTGCCGGTAAAACTACTGTAGATCTGATTTGTTGGTCTGCTTGACGAACATCG
>FLNU01001379.1_pt1 | contig 17924 bp, 18 predicted proteins | sample 1140361 | NCBI WGS metagenome assembly FLNU01 (sample SAMEA3878206, study PRJEB12797) | bioreactor metagenome | biome: Moose rumen | place: Sweden | collected 2011-10 | reverse complement strand
AATGCTTGATTATTTTGGTATTGCATATAACACCCCCGGGATGTAGCGCAGCTTGGTAGCGCACCTCGCTTGGGACGAGGGGGTCGCATGTTCGAATCATGTCATCCCGACCATTTAATAAAAGACCTAACGTTTGTTGGGTCTTTTTTAATTCTTGACTTAATCGTTATTTTATAATAGCATTTTTAAAGAAAGAATTTACACTATAAGAGAGGATTAGGGATGGATTTTATTTCTTGGACGATATGGTTTTTGAGTAAATTGGCTCATTTTGTAGGAGGTTACGGGATTGCAATCATTGTTCTTACTTTGATTGTAAGACTTGCTTTGTGGCATTTGAATGTTGAACAGCAACGTTCAATGAAAACAATGCAAAAACTTCAACCAAAATTGAAGGCGATTCAAGACAGATACAAAAACAATCCTCAAGTTATGCAGCAAAAACTTATGGAATTTTACAAAGATCATAAGTTTAATCCTGCTGGCGGATGTTTGCCGCTTTTGATACAATTGCCAATTTTCATGCTTTTGTATGCGGCATTGATAAGTCCTCAATTTATACAAGTTGCAGGAAATCAGCATTTCTTGTTTATTAATAGCTTAGCAACAACTCTCAGGGCTACTGCAGGGATCTCAAATGACGGTTCTCTTGGTATTGCTCCAAATGATTCATTGACTCTTGGTAATACCGCAACAGTTGTTGTTGACGGAAACGAGATGAAAAATGTTAAAATCAAAAATCCGACTCAAGCATTAAGTGTTCAGGGAAATATTGTTCCGGGGCAGGATATCGACTTAGTGTTCAGCTTGAATGACATTAATTTGAAATTCAGCGAATTAATGAAGGTTGAAAAGGTCAATGCAACCGTTACAAATTCCAGCAATAGAGAAAGCGAAGAAATCTCTTTTACAAGAAAAGACGAAGATACAATGATTGCTTCTGTTCCAACAGTTCCTGTTAGCAGAGGTTGGCACTGGGATGTGATTGCATTAATTATATTATTTGCCATAACAATGGTAATTTCTCAAAAAATTATGATGGCAATGAACAATTCCGAAAATCAAGATCCGACTCAAGCAGCTTTGCAAAAATCAATGGGAACGTTTATGCCTTTAATGATTGTTGCAACATTCGTATTTATCCCTATTCCTGCAGGGGTATTACTATACTTGATTACAAGTAATATCGTTCAAATTATTCAGACAATCATTATTAATAAACAGATAGATGCCGAGGATGCAAAGAAAAAAGAATCGGTTGAAGATTCAGAATTAAAAAATGCAAAAAAAGTAAATTAAATCAATGAGACAACAGATATTTATTTCAGAATTTGACTATGAATTGCCGGAAGAGTTGATTGCACAAATGCCTGCAGATAAGCGTGAAAATTCCCGCATGCTTGTTTTAAATAGAAAAAATAATTCTATAGAACATAAGCATTTTTACGATATTTTAGATTATCTTGGCGAAAATGATTTGCTTGTTTTAAATGATACAAAGGTTATACCTGCAAGACTTTTTGGAACAAAAGAAACCGGTGGAAAAATCGAAATATTTTTACTTGAAGCAAGAACAGCAAACCCTCGCTCCTCGAGGAAGAGGGGCGAATTTCAACTTGAGGCATCGTCGAAAGTAAGAAATTCGGGAGAGGGGGTTGGATTATGGAGTGTGCTCATCAAGCCTTCCAAAAAAGTAAAACCCGATACAATTATAACAATAAGTGAGGATTTAAAAGCTGTTCCAATTAAACGTCTTGAAGATGATGGAGAGTGGCTTGTGGAACTTCAATATAACGGAGATTTGTTTGAAATTCTTCATAAAGTGGGAAATATTCCGCTGCCACCATACATTGAAAGGAAAATTCAAACAGAAGAACAGCGAAAATTTGATGAAGAAAGATATCAAACTGTTTACGCTAAAGACGAAGGTTCTGTTGCTGCGCCGACGGCAGGATTGCATTTTAGCAAAGATATTTTAAAGAAATTACATGATAAGGGTGTTGAAATTGCTTATGTTACTTTAAATGTAGGTTTAGGAACTTTTCGTCCGGTAAAATGTGAAAACATTTTAGAACATAAAATGCACTCTGAAACCTTTGAAATTTCTCAAGATGCAGCAGAAAAAATAAACAGAGCAAAGGAACAAGGTAAAAATATTGTAGCTGTCGGAACAACATCAGTTAGAACTCTTGAAACCGCTTACCAAAAATATGGAAAAATATGCGCCTGCAAAGACCATTCAGAATTATTTATATACCCGCCTTATGATTTTAAAGTCGTGGATAAACTTATAACAAATTTTCACCTTCCAAAGTCAACTTTGTTAATGCTTGTTAGTGCTTTGGCAGGAAAAGATTTTATTTTTAAAGCTTATATGGATGCTGTAGAAAAGAAATATAGATTCTTTAGTTACGGTGATTGCATGTTTATACAATAGTTTACTGTTACCCATTTGAAAATTTTCATGTTCTTGTTATGCTTGAAGTATGAAAGATATGTTAGAACAAATACTTCAAATAGAAAAGAAGTACAAAGAATTAGGCGAAACTTTGTCAGATCCTGCTGTAATTCAGGATTATAACAAATTTAGAGATTTATCAAAACAACGAAAGTCAATGGAAGAGACCGTTGAATTGTATTACGATTGGCTAAAAGCAACTAAAACCATCGAAGATGATAAAGAACTTCTTCAAGGTGAAAAAGATGAAGATATGCGTTCTATGCTAAAAGCCGATATTGATGAAAATGAAGCAAAAATTCCTGAATATGAAGAACGAATGAAGCGTCTTTTGCTTCCGAAAGACCCAATGGATGATAAAGATATCATGCTCGAAATTCGTGGCGGTGCAGGCGGAGATGAAGCAAACATTTTTGCAGGCGATTTAGCAAGAATGTATTTGAAATTTGCTGATAAAAAAGGATGGCAGACTCAAATTCTTTCAAAAACTGAATGTGAAGCCGGGGGGTATTCTGAAATCATTATTTCCATAAAAGGAGATTCGGTTTATTCTCAACTTAAATATGAATCCGGAGTTCATAGAGTTCAAAGAGTTCCTGAAACAGAATCTCAAGGCAGAGTTCATACTTCAACTGCAACAGTTGCTGTTATGCCTGAAGTTGATGATGTTGAAATTGAAATCAGGCCTGAAGACATTGAAATGTCGACAGCTCGTTCAGGCGGTGCGGGCGGACAAAATGTTAACAAAGTTGAAACGGCAGCCAGATTATTCCATAAACCTACCGGGATAATGATTTTCTGTACAGAAGAACGTTCTCAATTACAAAACAAAGAACGTGCAATGCAAATTTTGCGTTCAAAACTTTATGATATGGAAGTTCAAAAACAAATGCAGGAAATCACAGACCTTCGCAGATCCCAAGTTGGAACAGGTGACAGATCTGAACGTATCAGAACATACAACTTCCCCCAAGGACGTTTGACAGACCATCGCATTGGACATAACTTGAACGTTTGGACTGTTATTGACGGTGATTTGGAAGAATTAATCGGTTTGCTGATTGAATATGACCAGAAATTAAAACTGGAAAAATTAGCACAAACAAAATAGCAAAGGGAAAAATTTGACAGAAAGACGTTGTGCCGGATGCTGGCAAATTAAAGACAGAAAAGACTTAATAAAAATAACAAATGTATCTGGAAAGCCTGTCATAAACCCGACTTCCACCGAATTTGGCAGATCTGTATATCTTTGCTATAATAAATCTTGTATAAGTGCAGTATTTAAAAAAAATAAGATAAATAAATTTTTAAAGGTCAATGTACCTCAAAACTTGAAAGGACAATTATTAGATGAGTTACGAAACAGTAAGAATAAGTGAAGTTGCAAAGGAATTAGGACTTCCCAGCAAGGAAGTTGTAGAAAAATTTGCGCAGATGGGTGTAACAGGTAAAACCCATTCAAGCACCGTAACTCAAGAACAGATAAAAAGGTTGAAAGCCTTCATTGAAGACGGTGGCGTTAAAAAAGCTAAACCGAAAGCTTTTGTTGTAAAAAAATCAAAACCGGCAGAACCAGTTGAAGAACCTAATGTTAAAGCAGAGGAAAAAACTGAAGAAAAAGTTGTTGAAAAATCTGTAGAAAAGGTTGAAAAGGAAAGTTCTGCTCCAAAAATAGAAAAAGTTAAACGAGTTGAAGTTGTTAAACCAGTGAGTCGTTTGGAAATAGTAAGGCATGCACCAAGAAAACCACTTGACGCTGCACAAGGTGAACGACCAGCAAGGAAACCATTTAAAAAAGATGAGAGAAACGAAAGTGACAAAAAGTTTGTAAAAGGAGATAGGTCTCAGAAACCTGCCGGAACAAAGGATTTTTCGAACAAAAAACCTCTCGAACGTCGTATTATTTCACAAGATATTTATGAGCACAAGCCTGGAGGCCCAGGAGGAAATTCAAAACATAAATCTTCAAGAAAAGATAAAGATTTTAATTCTAAAAAAGAAGAACAAGAAAGAATTTCATTAGAAAAAGCCGCTGCTCAACACCATAAAAAGAAAACTCAGAGAACAGCAGAGGTGGAAGAAGTTACTCAAATTGTCGTAACTCAGGCAATGACTATTTCTGAATTGTCAGACAAAATTAACAAAACTCCTGCAGAAATTATTAAATATCTAATGTTAAACGGTGTTATGGCAACAGTTAACCAGCTTATTGACGTGGATGTTATTAAAAAAGTATGCGCTGAGTTTGGTTTGGAAGTTTTAACTGAAGATGTTGATGCGTATATTGAAGAAGAACTTGAAAAAGAAGAAAAGAAAAACGCACTTGCTAATGTTGATAAAAAACTTCTAAAGCGTAGAGCTCCTGTTATAAGTATTATGGGTCACGTTGACCATGGTAAGACAACATTGCTTGACAGTATTCGAGCTACAAAACACAAAATTGTTGCAACTGAAGTTGGCGGTATTACCCAGTCAATCGGTGCTTATACTGTATATTTAGATGATAATCAAGACAAAAAGATTGTGTTCCTTGATACTCCGGGTCACGAAGCTTTCACCGAAATGAGAGCACGTGGTGCTCAGGCGACTGATATTGCGATTCTTGTTGTTGCAGCAGATGACGGTATTATGCCTCAAACTATTGAAGCTATAAACCATGCAAAGGCCGCAGAAATTCCGATTATCGTTGCGGTTAACAAATGTGACAAGCCGGATGCAAATCCTGATAAAGTATTACAGCAATTAACAGAACACGGACTTGTTCCTGAAGCTTGGGGCGGTACTACAATTACCGTAAAAGTTTCAGCTCTTCAAGGTACGGGTATTGATGAATTATTAGAATACATTCTTCTTGTTGCTGATGTTCAAGACCTCAAAGCAAATCCTAAAGCAGAAGCTTCTGGTGTTGTAATTGAGGCTAATTTAGACAAAGGTAAGGGACCTGTTGCCACATTGTTAGTGCAAAACGGAACTTTAAGAACTGGAAATTGTATTGTTGTCGGAACGGCATGCGGTAGAGTTCGTGCGCTGTTATCTGACAGCGGTGAAAGAATTCAAAAGGCCGAACCTTCTACCCCTGTTGAAATTTTAGGACTTTCTGAAGTTCCGCAAGCAGGTGATTATTTTGAAGTTGTTCAAAATGAAAAAGAAATGAAATCTATCAGCGAAGCAAGAAAAGAAAAAGCTCGTGATAAGAGACTTGAAGCAATGCTTCCTGCACATATTAGAAAAGAAGCTGTTGCAGGTGATAACGATATTCCTCAATTGAATTTAATTATTAAAGCAAACACTAACGGATCTGCCGAAGCTGTAGCTCAAGCAATTGCGGGAGTTGAATCCAAAGAAATTACTACAAAAATCATTCACGTAGGTGTCGGAGATATTTCAGAAGCCGATGTAATGCTTGCTTCTGCGTCTAATGCATTGATTTTAGGCTTTACGGTAAAAGAAGATTCAAATGCATTGGCTTCTGCTGAACGTGAAGGAGTAACAATTAAGAAATATGATATTATATATCAATTGTTAGAAGATATTGAAAAAACTTTATTATCATTGCTCGAACCGGAAGTTAAAGAAGTTGAACTTGGTAAAGCAGAAGTACGTCAAGTCTTTACTATCGGTAAGACCGCAAAGATTGCCGGGTGTTATGTTCTTGAGGGGAAAATTGTGCGTTCTAAAGATGCTGTTATTCTTAGAGATGGTGTAGAAATATTCCGTGGGGCAATTGAACAGCTGAAACGTTTCAAAGATGATGTAAAAGAAGTTGCACAAGGCTTTGAATGTGGTATTTCTTTTGGTAAATTTAACGATTTACAAGAAGGGGATATAATTCAAGTTTCAACTCAAGAAGAAGTAGAAAGAACAAGTTTATAGGCAGATAAATTATGACACTAAGAAATGAACGAGTAAGAAAAGAATTAATGCGTGATATATCAGAAATTCTTCGTAAGGAAATCCGTGGATTGAAGGGAGTTGTTTCTATTGTTGATGTAGAAGTTTCTCATGACAATTCTTTTGCAAAAGTTATATATAGCGTATTAGGTTCTGAATCCGATATTGAAACATCAAAAAGTGTTATTGAAAAATCTACTTCCAAAATTCGCTATCACGTAGGTAAAGCTTTGCGTCTACGTTTGACTCCAGAATTAAAATTTGTATATACAAACGGTTTGGAAGAATCTTCCAGAGTTGTTGATTTGATTAATAAGATTTCCAGAGGAGAGATTAAGTAATTGTTTGGCTTTTTGAATGTATATAAGCCAAAAGGCATGACATCTTTTGATGTTGTTGCTGTGTTGCGCAAGATTTCTCATATTCGCCAAATCGGACATACAGGTACTTTGGATCCTTTTGCTCAAGGCATTTTACCTATTTGTATAGGTAAATCTACAAAATTAATAGAATATCTTCCGCACGATAAGGCATATCTTGCGACAATACAATTTGGAGCAAGGACTGATACTTACGATTTAGATGGCAAAGTTATTGAAAAATATGATAAAATTGTCGAAGAAGCGATGATTCAAATATCATTAAAAGATTTCGAGGGAGAAATTGAACAGTACCCTCCAATTTATTCCGCTTTGAAAGTTAACGGCAAAAAACTTTATGAATACGCACGTGAAGGGAAAGAGGTTGAAATTAATCCTCGCAGAGTGAATATTTATAAAATAGAATTGCGTGAGTTCGATTATGAGAATCAAAAAGCTGTAGTCTATATTGAATGTTCAAAGGGTACTTATATCCGTTCAATTGCGAATGATTTAGGACAAAATCTCGGATGCGGAGGGTTTTTAATTGATCTTATAAGAACAAAATCTGGCGATTTTTCTCTCGAAACGTCTATAAAACTCAACGATATAAAAACTCTTGAAGATATTGAAAATAATTTGTTAGAACCTTATGATTGTTTGAATTTGTCAAAATACGAATTAAACGAAAAAGAAAAAGAACGTGTAAGCCACGGTATTGCAATAGATGGTAAAGGGTTTATATCCGGTGAGGTTGTAATTTTAGCTTATGGTGGTAAAATATTTGCAATAGGAGTAGCTGAAGAGAATAAAATTAGAATTAAGAAGGTGTTTGAAGTATCATGAAAAAAATTATTTTATTATTGGGATTATTATTATCAAACAATGCATCATTCGCAGATTGCGAATATAAATGTGTTGAACCTTATGATATGAATAATAAGTTCATGTCAGTTTTGAGCAATGTGTCAGGAGCAAATTTTACAAGTGAACTAATTGCAAAAGCTATAATCAGAAAAGAATTTTCAAAAATAGCAAAAGCTGATAAATTAAAAGTTGATTTAGATTCATATAGTGCAAAAGATTTGAAAAACGGTATTTTTAAATCTATGTCTGTAAAAGGCAATGATGTAAATGCGGATGGAATACATTTTTCGACATTAGAAATGAAAACTCTTTGCAATTTCAATTATGTGCAACAAAAGGGAAAAGACGTTATATTTAAAGAAGATTTTCCTATGCTGATATCTGCTTCCATGAACGAAAAAGATATTAATGAAACTATGAAATCTGAAAAATACAAAAAAGTTGTAGATGATTTAAACAAATTAGGGTTTGGCGGTATAAAAATTACGTCAACGGATGTTGAAATCAAATCAAATAAATTCTATTACAATGTAGGAGTTTCTATACCTTTTATCAGGGGAGAAAAGAAAATTTCTATAGGTGCAGATTTAAAAGTTAAAAATGGGAAGATAGATTTCGAAAATACAAAACTATTAACAAAATCTTTAAATATTGATTTAAGCAAAATAGATTTTATTTTGAATTATTTAAATCCGCTTGATTTTTCAGTTAAAGTTTTGGATAATAAGTATGCGAAGTTTTCTATAAAAAATATAAATATTTCAGATAATATTATTAAAACAGATGCTGTCGCAATAATTCCAAAGGATTAAAGGAGTTAATGTTATGGATAAAAATCAGAAATTATTATTAATATTTATCGGCTTTTGTATGGTGCTTGTTATAGGCTTAATAGCATATAATGTTTTTATGCCAAAACCTGAAATTCAGCCTAATGATATTAATGTTTCTCAACGTTCGGTTGAAGAAGAAACAGTCCAAACTCCTAAAGAAGAAAACCAAACAAAAGAATATATAAATATTTATTTTATAGGCAAAAATGAAAATAATGAAGAGGTGTATAAGGCTGTAAAACGAGAATATAATAAAGATGTTGACGGGAGTAAGATAAGATTTGCAATTTATTCATTGGTAAAAGGTCCAAAACAAGAAGAAAGAGTTCGTGGAGTTTATTCGGAAATTCCCGTAGGTTCGGAAGTTATCAATATAACAGAACAGTCAGATAAAGTTATAATTAATCTTAATTCTGCATACGTTAATGGGGGTGGAGCAGATAGTCTTTATAAAAGACTTTATCAATTAATTAAAACCGCAAAATTAAATTCAAATCTTCCTGTGTATCTATATATTGATGGTCAAAAGGCCGATGTAGTTGGAGGAGAAGGGATTATGATTTCTCAACCTTTGTCAGATTCATCTTTGGAGAATTAATATTTACCCATGGCAGAACAAGAAAAAGACCTCAATTACTATATGAATTTAGATTGGACCTTGCAAGAAGGTCAAGATTTGGATTTTGAAGGTAATCCGTATTATTATATTGAAATTAAAGAGATTCCGAGTTTTACATTTTGTGCCAAAACTCAAAAACGAGCTAGAGAAAATTATAAACACCAACTAAAACTTTCTCTACAGGTTATGCTTGAAATGGGAGAGCATATCACAGAGCCGGGCGAAATTATAGATTAGGTCTCTATTTCTGGATTTTTATTTTTATTATGCTTTTTAAGCATATTATCTGTCCATGAACCAATCTTACCTACAACAATTGCCGACAACGAAGCAAAAATCATTTGCTTTGTACCTGCAAGTAGTTTTATATTGCAGAATGACGAAGTAGCAATACCGGCAAGTGCAGGAATTCCGTATTTTAAAAGTATAGATTCTCGTTCTTGTTTATTTTTTGTTTTAGCAAGATAATAACCCAACGTACCAAAAGAACCTAATATTGTCAAAATATCTGTAGGAGCGCTGCCCAAAGTAAGATCTCGTATCTTGCTCACAAAATCTTCTGTTTCAAGTGCGATAGATTTATCCAAAGACTTGATTGCCTCTTGATAAGAATTTTCAATCACCCAATATTCATCCCGAGAAAGCAATTTTTTATATATCGCAAGTGCTTTTTCGATTTTTCCATCTTTAAAACCATCCAAAGATTCTTTTAGTTGGTCTATGTTTTTTTCTATTGCTTCTGATTTTGTTGATTTCTGTATTTTCTCTTTAAATCTCGTCAAATCTTTAATAATATCTTCACGCAGGGTATTTTGATTATTTTTATTTGTAACCTTACCTAAATTTTTTATTTTTAATTGTATTTCTCTTAATTGTCTAATACTTTCAGGGTCTTTATTATCCATTAGTTTAACAATATTCATTGTTGCTTCGCCTAAATCCGCAACTAAATCACTTAATTTATATGATATTTGTCGACGATAAGCTTGTACAGTGTCTTGTATCTCTTTTTTAGGCGTTGAAATAGTTGATTCTGCGACAAATTTATTCAGGGTATCTTTTGACCAAAACCAAAAATGACCTTTTTGGCTAAATTCTTTATCCATATCGGATGCTGCTTGTTTTATGCGTAAATACCGTTTTATTAAGCTATCTTTATCAAAGTGCTTTTGATATGAAGTTCCAATTTCATCGTTCAAATTATCCAGAACTTCAATCCACTCTTTAATAGTCTTAGTTTCACCATTAATTTCTATCTTTTGTGTTAAATTTCTATTTAATAATTTTGGTTTTACAAGTTTAGTTAAACCAATAGTTTCCGATATTCTTGAATAAGTTGATTTATAAGAATCTATAACAGTTTGACGCCCCATTCTTTCAAATAAACGAGTTATCCCTAAATGCACTTTTCCTGTTATAGAATTTGTTTTTTTGTTATACATTGCTTTTTTAAATGCAAAATCCTTCAATGTTGTAAAATTATTTATAGCTGCAGATTTAGCGGAAATTTTATCAATATTTTTTATAATAAAAACGTAGAGTTTATTTATTTTTGGATTCTCAGGATTTTCTAAACGTGCCTGTTGAATTTTCTTATCCAAAAAATTACGCAATTTTACAAAATTTTTATTTAAACCTTTTGGCCCTCCTTTTAATAAGAGGAATATACCTGCAGCTGTCAAAACAGTAACACCGGCAATAGACATACCAATAATTTTTAAATTATTAGTTTTTCTTGCTTCTTCAGGAGTCATTATTGGAATAGTTATATCTCCGACATTATAAACTTTCCCCAAGTTCTTTCTCCCGCCAAGCCAATATTCACTTGGTGAAGTCCTTTGAGAAACCAGCTCAAGTGTTGGATTTTGTCCACATTTTATTGTCGATACATCATTTGACATAAGCAATACACCTACACATATTTATTAAAAGTAGTAAACAGCAATTATTGCTTCTTTATTATATAAAAATAAACTTTTGTTAAGGAAATAACTCTGTATCAATAATTTTTGCAACTTCGAACGGTGCATTTTTAGATGACAAAAGTTTTTTTACTTCTGCAAGTTCTTCTATCATTTGTTTTCGTGCAGATTCATCATATAAAAGTTTTTCAATTTCATCTGCGATAATTTCGGGTCTGGAATTATCTTCCAAAATTTCCGGAACGATCCACTTGTTTGCAATAATATTTGGCAGGCAAACTTTATCCAAACATCTTACTAAAAGATAAATCCAGTATAATATTTTAGGTCCCTTATAAGAAATTATCATAGGTGTTTTATATAAACATGCTTCCAAAGCAACAGTGCCGGAAGCTAGAATCAAAGCATCAGATACACTTAAAAGCGCTTGATTTTCACCCTCAATCACCTGAACATCACACTCTCCAAGATATTTTTTATAAACACCATCAGACAAATTAGGAGCATGAGAAATACAAAATTGCAAATCAGGATGGCGTTTCTTTAAAATTTTTACCGCTCCTTTAAATACAGGCATAAGATTTTTTAATTCAAATTCTCTTGAACCTGGAAATACAGATACGAGTTTTTTATCCGTATCAAATCCATGATTTTTAAAAAACTCTATTCTGCCAGCAGCAGGTGGTAATTGCGAAATCAAAGGATGACCGCAATAATGATTTTCAATACCATACTGTGAATACATTTCAGGTTCAAACGGAAATATACATAGAACCTTATCAACATATTTTTTTATTCTTTTAATTCTATGTTTTCTACTTGCCCAAACTTGAGGCGGTATATAATAAAAGACTTTTATCCCGAGTTTCTTTAAATATTTCGCAATGCCAAGGTTAAAACCTCCGTAATCTATAAGCAGAACCAAATCAGGCTTATAATCTTCTTTTAAATACTTTATAAGCTTTTTACCAAGTTTTATATGTTTAAACAAAATATCAAAAGATATTCCAACAGAAGAAAGATTTTTTATGTGTTCAAAAAGTTTGACTCCTTGAGCTTCTAAATTATCTCCGCCAATACCTTCAATTTCAACATCAGTGCCAATTTTACGAAGTTCTTTTACAACGTTTGAAGCGTGAATATTTCCGGAGTATTCTCCTGTGATGATAAAAATCCTTTTTGTCATTTATACCGCCATAATCACTATATTATGTTTATTTGCGTATTCTATAACTTTTTCCTGTTCAACAATTATTGTTTCATTTGCTTCTACTGCAATCAATGATGCTTTTTTACGTCTCATAGTGCGCAAAGTTTTCATTCCGATAACAGGAATATCAAATCTTTTATCTTGTTTTGGTTTGGCTACTTTTACAACAACCGCATCTTTTTTTGCGAGTTTCGAACCACGTTTAATACAAACATCTGTGCCCTCAATCGCTTCTACTGCCATAATCATTTTGTCTTTTATTACAACAGATTGACCAACATCAAGTTTGCCCATTTCTTTTGCAAGCCAAAAGCCGTAATTAACATCTTCCATCTGCGCTTCTGATGGTTTATGTAATCCCAAAACTCCAGATGGTATCATCAAATTTTTTATAAAAATTGTTTGATCCAAAACCTCTATTCCGATTTTTGCAAGTTCATCTACTATAAGAAGCATAACTTTGTCATCGTTTAATCTTATTGCCGTTTTTAAAACGTCAATTGCTTTCTTATCAAATTTGTGCAGCTTTAAAAGGACTTTCTTGTGAACTTTCCCCAAAAAAGTTAACTGTTTAATTCCTTCATCTTTTAATATACTTTCGATTTTATTAACTTCACCTGGGTGACAAGGGTAAACTTTGGAACAGTATTTTTTTAATTCTTTATAATTTCCCTTATCCAAAGATACACAAACAACCTCAAATCCGTTTTCTTTTGCATATTGTGCCATTTTTACAGGTAAAAACCCATCTCCAGCAATTAATCCTTGTTTATTTTCTAAAGTTATTCCCACGATATTTTCCTTCTTATTCCTAATTTCTTAAATCGTAAATTTTTTGAACTTCATCTTCGGTTAATATTTTAGCACCTCCAAGAAGTTTTGCATATAATGCTGTTTTAGCATACGCTTCACTTAATTCCAACTTTAAAAATGCATCTTTAATATCTTTTCCACCAACAATTACACCATGATTTTTCATCAAAATAACATCGTAATTATCAAAATATTTTGCAGTATTATCTACAAGTTCTTTTGAGCCGGGAAGTGCATATTCTGCGGCAGGAATTTTCCCAAAGCAATAAACAATTTCTGCAAGAATTGCTTCTTCAAGCTCTTTTCCAGATGCCGCATACGATGTCAAAAACGGAGGATGAAAATGAAAAATTGCATTTATATCTGGTCTTTTTTTATAAAATTCAATATGGAGCATTTTCTCGCTTGAAGGTTTACTATAACCATCAACAACATTCCCATCAAAGTCAATGAGTGCAAAATCTCTATCTTTCAAAAAGCCGTTGGCTGAACCCGTTGCAGTGATGAGAACTTTATCCCCTAATCTTGCGGATATGTTTCCTGAAAATCCCGGGGTAAGACCTCTTTTACCCGCAATTTTACCATATTTTATGATTTTGTCTTTTAATTTTTCAATCATTAATCAATTATTTCCTTATCCGGATCTTCGATATCAATAACTTGTGCATATTCTAAAACTACAGGTTTTGCTTGAGGTTTTTCTCTTTTTGAATAAGGTGTTTCTGGACGAGGTTTGACAAATGCAACCTGTCGTTCTTCTTGTTCCTCTTCTGATTGATATTTTTTGCCCAATTTTTCAGGATTTTTTATTTCCATTTTCCCGTAATTTACTTTTGTACCCTTAGAATCAAATGCTACATTTATTCCTAAATATGTTCTTTCTCTTGTAAAATCATAACCAAATATAAGTTTACAATCTTCCGGTCCAAGAGCTACAAGAAAGGCATTTTCTTGGAACATCTTTTTATTTGGAGAATCGTTAGATAAGTTTATATATCCAGACCAGCCGACTGATAAATATCTGTTAATTCGGAATGCTTCTGTTATATGAATACTTTGTTTACCATAACGGTATGCATCATATATACGCATAGGAGTATTGTCCTCATAACCGGTAAGGAAGTATTCTACATTCTGCATCCAATTTTTATATTGCAAGTGTACCGATGGTCCTGTACGTGCAATAAATTGTGTGTCTCCTGTTCCGTATAAAGCTGCAGAACCCTGCATTAAGAAATTTAAACCAAAAGCAATCCTTTGTTCTTCATTTTTATAAGAATATAATGCTTGGCTAATTTGAGCCATATATCTTGTCCTTGTTGTAGACATATTGCTTGCATTGAATTTTTCACCATTGTAATTGCGGTCATCGTTTTGCATTAAACCGAAACCGGCTCTATGACGAAATGATAATCCTAATCCTTCTCCTAGAAAATTCTTTTTATAATAGGATTTATCATAATATAATTCGGCCATATATTTAGCCATTCTTCCGCCTAAAAACCATTCATCAGAATATGTATTTGCACTATAGTGAAAGAATAAATCATCATCTAAACGCTGTTCGCCTTTCAAAAAGAACAAATCATTTGAAGAACCATAACCCAAAATAGTTCTGTTGTATGTATTTAAATATTTTACCATACCGCCAAGACCAAATTTATCTTTATAGTTGAGGAATGGTACAATTTTTACTACAGAACTTGCAGGTCCGCCAAATACAAAACCCGGGCCGACAAACATACCTAATTTTCTATTTGAACCAAGTTCAGGGTAATTAGCTTCAAAATAGTTTCTCTGTTTATTTGTATAAACAGTTGCCCCAGGCCATTTCATAATATATTTATCTTTATGGTAAATTTTTATATCTTTTGCTTTAAACATATCGTGATTTTTTCGTGCTTCTACATATATGCGATCAATATTTAAAGTTAAATTATTGCCTTCGGGATTTCCAAAAAATAAAGCTTGGTTTTCAGGATCAACCATCATATTACTAAATCTCGGACCTGCAACCCTTGTGGCTATTCTTGTTATCTCTGATTTTTCAGATGAAAAAGAACCTTTTGTTAATGTCAGAATATCGTCTTTTTGAACTGCTTTTTCTGCTGTGGACTTTGCACCTGAAGCCATCAAAGACATTACACCATCCATAAACATCGTTTCTTCATTCATATCTATTTCAAGATATTCGCCAAAAGTAGGAATTCCATCTTTGTAAGCAATTACATTACCTACACCTTTTAAAATATTAGAATATTCATTGTAGGTCATTGTGTCTGCAATTACTTTCATGTTTTGTGGAGGAACGACAAGTATAGGTCTTCCGTTTGCAACCATATCTCCTGTTTCTTCGTCAAAAGTAACATCATCTGCATCAAGCATCATTTCTTTTGCCGTTATATCTTTATTTACACCCCCGCTTAAAGACAAAACCTTATCCGGAAAATCTGCGGATGTTTCAGTTTGGATGGAGTTTGATAAATCACTTTCATTTAAGGGAGAGGAAGAATCTTCTTCTTGAACATCACTTTTATTCCAGAATTTCCATTTAAAAGTCTTTTTATCTTGATTATTATTTTCCCCATATTGTTTTTCCAGCACTTTATTTGTAAATTTCAAGCGCATTTGCTTAAAAAATGGCATGTTTTCAGGGTCAATTTCCATATATTCTCTGGCATCATTGTAATAGTATATATCACCGGAACTAACAGGCTTTGTTGTATCATCAGGAACAACATCAGGTATTACAGATTTAAAAACAACATCCTGATCTGGCGAATATGAATCTTCATAGAACTCTTCCTGACTTATTGCAGGATTGGAAAACATTAGTATTAAAATGATGGCAATTAAGTATTTTTTCACTGTTTACCTCTTTTTACTATATATAATTTAATGGATTTGTAGGTTTTCCATTTACACGTACCTCAAAATGGCAATGTGGTCCAGTACTATAACCTGTAGAACCTTCTTTACCTACTGTTTGACCCTTTTGGACCATTTGTCCGTTACTTACTAAGATTGATGACATGTGGGCATATAACGTTGTTATTGGTTGACCATTTACAATTCCATGATCTAAAATTACGCACTTGCCGTAACCTCCGTACCAGCCGGAGTATATAACTTTCCCGTCATTAGAAGCTTTAATTGCACCTCCATTTGGTCCTCCAATATCAATTCCAGAGTGGAAAATTCTACTTTTAAATATAGGATGAGTTCTCCAACCAAAAGGTGATGTTATAGGTCCTGAAATCGGTCTTATAAATCCTGTTGAAGAAACTTTCACTGTAGAACCGCCCGCTTGAGAATTTTTTTTAGTTAAACCGGCAATCATATTTTGAATGCTTGCAGATTGTTGCGCCAGTTCTCTTTCTGTTTTTTCATAGTAATTTTTATCTTTTTGTAATCGTTCTATCATATTTTTATTTTCTGCAATAGAACTTTGAATCGTAGCTTTTTGATTATTTATGTCTCTAATTGAAGCTGCAACTTGACGTTTCTGAGCTTCAACTTGAGATTTTAAAAGTGCAATTTGATTTGCCTTTGCTTTTACTGCTTGCATTCTTTTGTAATCATCTTGTATTACGATTTTTTCGTAATAAACCATATCCATAAGTGAATTTATGCTCCTTGCGGAAAGAAGCAATTCAAACATTCCGGATCTTTGGTGTTTGAATACTTGACGAATTCGATTTTTCATTTCAGAATCAATAGCCCGAAATTCTTTTATAGATGCATTTAGCTGCGATTCCATCGAATTCAGACTTGAGATAAGGTTATTATATCTGGCAGTACTATTCTGAAGGTTAACCCGAGCTTTTTCAAGCCTTTGTTGGTTAGTGCTAAGCTTATTTCTTTCTGTGCGAAGTTTTAAATCTGCTTGTTTTTTCTTTTCACGGATATAGTTACGTTTGTTGTTTGTTTGTTTAAGCTTTTGATTTAAAGCTGTTTGATTTTGTGCTGCACAAACTGGAATCACAGATATCCCTATAATTCCAAATACAATCCAGCTTAAAAATATACACTTTATAACGTTCTTTATATTCATTGTTTTACAAATTATCTGACAAGTAAAGGCAACATCATTAACCCAACAGTCCAAGCAAGAAATGTAACTGCTATAACGGTAATTATTGCTTTTTGATGTTTTCTGAAAAATTCCATAATTTCTCCCCTTATATACCAACATTTTACTATCAAAAATTTCTTTGTGCAAGAATGTCGAAAGAGAAGTTTACAAAATGAACTTTTTTATTTTAAAATCGTTATATAGTTACAGAGGTTAAAAATCATGGATGACAAATGCTCTAAATACGAATCACTTTTTACATTCAGAACAGAAGAAGAACTCTCTGAACACATAAAAAATTGTCCGGAGTGTGCTGAAATTGATAATGAAATGAAAAAAGTTTCAGAATTAATCCAAGAAGTTAAGCCGTATTATCTCAAAAAAAGAAAAAACAATCGTATAATAAAAGCGGCATGTGTACTTTTGCTTCTTATTATGAGTGGAACAACCGTCAGCCTTGTTAGTTTAAATCCTGAGATAGCAGACACCTTGATGTATGGAACAACTCTTAGTGCAGAAGATTTAGGTTTCCCTGTAGATTCCTACGGACTTATTTCGGTAGAATAGATGGACTTTAATAAATTAGTAAAAGATAACAAACAAAATATTAAAAATATAATACGTCTTATAACCAAAGAAGATAACGAAGATTTGGAACAAGAGGTGTATCTTAAGATTTGGAAAAATTCAGACAAATATAAAGAAAAAGGCTCTATAAAAAGCTGGATTTCGACCATAACAAGAAATACCTCTCTTGATTATCTAAAATCCGCATACCACAGGGTTTCACAAAAATACACATCGGAAGATTACGATTTGACAAATATTAAGGACCAAAAATCTTCACCCGAAAACAATGTAATAGACCTTGAAA
>FLNU01001378.1_pt1 | contig 18080 bp, 23 predicted proteins | sample 1140361 | NCBI WGS metagenome assembly FLNU01 (sample SAMEA3878206, study PRJEB12797) | bioreactor metagenome | biome: Moose rumen | place: Sweden | collected 2011-10 | reverse complement strand
CCTTCGGGTTATGAGCCCGACGAGCTACCAGACTGCTCCATCCCGCGACATTACTATTTCAAACTCGCTTTATGTTAATATTATTATACGCTAAATATATAAAATCAAGTACTTTAAATTTTCAATATTATTATATTTTATGGTATAAAATTTTTATGAATAAATCTTTTTATGAGATTTTTAAAACTTTTTTTAAAGTAGGTATCCTTTTGCTTGGCGGGGGATATGTAATTTTACCGCTATTGAATTCTGAGCTTGTAGAAAAAAAATGTTGGATAACATTTGATGAATTAAGTGAATTTTATGCGCTTAGTTCAAGCTTACCGGGAGTTATAGCAATTAACACGTCTATTTTTACGGGAAGAAAACTAGCAGGTAAAAAAGGAGCAATAGCTGCAAGCTTAGGAATAGTATTACCTTCATTTTTAGCAATCATTTTTCTTGCCACAGCCTTAGGGAAAATTGCGCACCTGACATTTACTAAAAATTTGTTTTGGGGAGTTGGTATCGGTGTTATAACATTATTGTTCCTTGCAGTAAAAGAAATATGGAAAAAATGCGTTAATGACAAGTTCTCTTCAATTGTATTTACAGTAAGCTTAGTAACAGTACTTATTTTTAAAATTTCTCCTGTCTGGATTGTAATTTCCGCAATTATTGCCGGTATTATATATCAAATCAGTATCGATAAATCAAGTAAAGAAGGTGAAAATTGAATTTAATATTGCAATTATTTATACAATTTTTCCATATCGGCATATTCTCTTTTGGCGGAGGATACGCAACACTTCCTTTTTTATATGATATTGCTGAGAAATTTCACTGGTATACAATAAGCCAGTTAACAGACATGATTTCCATTTCATCTATAACTCCGGGACCTATTGGGATTAATATGGCAACATTTGCCGGATATTTAACAGAAGGCATTTTAGGAGCTATTGTCGCAACTTTTGCAATTGTTTTACCGTCTTACATAATAGTAACTATTGTATATAAAATTCTTGATAAATTTAAAACAAACAGAGCAATCATTGGAGCAATAAGAGCTTTGAGGCCGGCAGGCTGTGCATTGTTAGCAGCTGTTGGAATAAAATTATTATTTAATTCAAATTTAAACTTATTTGGCACTCTGATATTTATTTTATTTATTTTAATAAGTCTTATTAAGAAACGAGACCCTTTGTTTTATTTAGGCATATCAGGATTATTTGGAATTATTTTAGGCTTTTTTAATTTAATAGGAGTCTAAATTTTACTGCTTTTTAATATTATGTTAAAATTATAATGATATTATGGAAAATCTTGATAAAATTAAGCAAGCAATAGATATCGAGATAAAATATCGTTATATCGATATTCACGGTCGTTCGCAAACTTTTTCAAGCTTTATTCGGGGTGAAATAAAGAAGAATCTTAAAAAATTCCCAAAAGATACATTATGGCAAGTCCTTAGAGAAGCCTTTGATGTTTATCCTTATGTTTCTATTATGGAACGTAGAAAATCAATTGAAAGACTTATCAAGGCTATAAAACTTGAACTTCAAAAAGAGAAAAAAGAACAACAAGAAGAAAAAGAACGTGAGGTTCAGCGTAAAAAACACCCTTCAGAAGTTGATGTGATGTATATAAAAAGTGTAGGACCTAAAGTTGCGTACAAGTTAAATAAACTCGGAATTTACACCGCACAAGATTTGATGATGTATTTTCCGAAAAAACACATTGATTATTCCTCCAGAACACTAATTAAAAATCTTAAAGAAGGCCAAACGACAACTGTTTTTGGGTATATCAAATCAGTTTCCACATTTAATACAAAAAACAACCTTTCTATAACAAAAGTTGCAATAGCTGATGAAAGCGGACGTTTCGAATTGTGCTTTTTTAATGCAAAAGGAAATCGCTACGTGTTAGAAAGGATGAAGGCGCAATTCCCTCAAAATGCCGGAATAATGGTTTCAGGGGTAGTGAAGCGGGATAATTACACGATGAAACTTACCCTTGATAATCCCACATATTCAATTATGGCAGGCGAATTCATGCAGGATACATCTTCAAATTTGAATCTTGCCAGAATTGTTCCGATTTATACTGTATGTGAAGGCTTGAGTATAAAAACTTTGAGAAGAGCGATATATGAAGCTATTCAACTTTATAAAGATGAAATTGCGAATGTAATTCCCGATTTTATGAGGCAAAGACTCGGTATTCTAGATAAAAAATTCGCAGTTGAACAGATACATTTTCCGCAATCAATGGATATGCTTGAACACGCAAGATTTTCTTTGATTTTTGAGGAATTGTTTTTGGTGCAACTAAAACTCATAAGATTAAGGGAAAATACTTTCAAAAATACATCTTGTCTTGCATTAGAAGTTCATAAAGGCGGACTTGTACAACAGTTTATAGATAATCTCCCGTTTGAATTAACTTCCGGTCAAAAGCAGGCTGTTGACGAAATTCTTAACGATATGCACTCTGAAAAGCCGATGCAAAGGTTGCTACAAGGGGATGTAGGAAGCGGTAAAACCGTGGTAGCTTGCATAATGCTTCTTGCTGCAGTAGAAAACGGATATCAAGGTGCATTTATGGCACCAACTGAAATTCTTGCACAGCAGCATTACAACAATCTGATTCAATGGTTGACACCTTTAGGCATAAGTACAGGCTTATTTATGGGAAGTCAAAAGAAAAAAGTTCGTAATGAATTTGAAACTTCACTTCGTAATGGTCAAATAAATATTGCCGTTGGAACACATGCATTGATTCAAGAAGGTATTGATTTTAGTAATCTTGGCGCTATTGTTGTAGACGAACAGCATAGATTTGGTGTAAAACAGCGCAACATCTTAAAGAAAAAATCTCAAAGCCCTCAAATGCTTACAATGACCGCAACACCGATTCCTCGAACACTTGCTCTTACAGTTCACGGAGACCTTGATTTAACTGTAATTAATGAACTTCCTAAAGGCAGAAAACCGATTGAAACTCATCTTACGGGTTCACATCGTCAGGTTTGGGATTTGATAAGACGAGAAGTCTCCAATGGCAGACAAGCTTATATTGTTTATCCGCTAATAGAAGAAAGTGAAACGCTAAGTGCTAAAGCCGCAACAATCGAAGCTGAAAAATTGCAAAAAGAAGTTTTTCCGGATTTAAAAATAGGGCTTCTACACGGCAAACTAAAGCCTGATGAAAAAGACAAGGTAATGGAAGAATTCAAAAACGGAAAATACGACATTCTTGTTTCGACAACAGTTGTTGAAGTCGGGGTTGATGTTCCAAACGCTACAGTTATGGTTATTGAAAACGCAGAAAGATTTGGACTTTCTCAGTTACACCAATTGAGAGGACGTGTAGGACGTTCTGATTTGCAGTCCTATTGCATACTAATTACCTCTTCTCGCAAACCCGAAACCCGTGAAAGACTTGATATTATGACCCAAACAAATGACGGTTTTGTTATTGCCGAAAAGGATTTACAGCTTCGTGGACCGGGAGAATTTTTAGGCACACGTCAATCAGGACTTCCGGATTTAATAATTTCAGACATAGTTCGAGATGCTAAAATTCTTGAACTTGCACGCAACGAAGCTATAGATTTTGTTAAAAATTATAATATAGATGATTTCCCAATACTTCAAAATGTAACATCACTGGAAATGTTTACAGGACTGGATATATAAAAGGAATATGCAAAAAAATGGACTTCTTAAAAGAAGTCCCATTTTTATAAATATTTAATAACATTTATGAAGCTGATTTACCAGCAACAAGTCCTAAAAATCCTGCAGTTGCTGCACCAATCGCTGCACCGATTAATGCAAATTTACCTGTCAATTTGGGTGCTCGTTCCAATATGGTCAATATATCTTTTTTGGCTGCCTTATATGCGCTGTGATTTTCACGCAATAGCTTAGATAAAGAATCTTTTGTTAATTTTGTATCATCTGCAAGACCATTTAATGCCTTTTTGTAATTTTCAATTTGCTCAACTCCATTAGATTTGCAAGATACAATTTTACCTTCTTCAATTGCTTTTTTAAGCTGTCCTACGGTTAATTCTGTTTCTTCTCCAACCTGACCGAACATCATATTAACGTCATTTGGAATTGCGTGTTCTATATCATACCACGCTTTTCTTGATTTAACAAAAAAATCACCTTGAGCTTGACCGAGTTTGTTATAGATTCTGTCACGTGCAATATCTGTTTCTAAATCATGAGTTAATACTTTGTCTACATCAATATTTCCCAGAACACTTGGAGCTTTTTTAGCTCCTAAATATCCGCCTGCAGCACCACCTGCTAAAGCTGCACCATAACCATACAAACCTGCATTATTTGAATTGTCTACACTTGCCATTTTTTATTCCTTTCTTTTTTTTACAACACTAATTAATTTTGTTTTTGACCATTAAAAAGATTTTTAAAGCCACCTGATAACAACATTGCTTGCCAAGGATTCATAACTACCATCGGTTGTATACCTGTATTCATAAATCCGGAATTATCTGATGCATTTTTATCTCCTGATTTAGCCGCAATGCTTTGATACAACATCGCTTGCCAAGGATTCATAGCAACTACCGGATTAATATTTGCGCCAGATTTTTCTTTTGCTTGAAATACATCACTTGCAGGCTGACCATTAATTATTATTTTCTTTGGATCAAAACCTTCTTCTATATATTCTTGAGCAATTTCATTTACATCTCCACGAGCATCACCCATTGTAACTATTTTTCCGGGTTTACCGTCTACATTTTCTCTTTCATGAATAAAAACATCATTTGGTCTATATGGATTTCCACCACCAATAACTAAAAAATTATTTGGATCAAATGCCATTAACTACCTTCCTTTCATTTTCTACTTACATAATTATTAAGTATTTAAACGGAAATTAATTGCTATTACACCATCACATCATATCATATCATATCATATAGCAGATTATACAAGGGTTTTAAGGTTTACAAAAACATCTTTACAAAAATTAATATTTAAGTGATTAGATTCATATATGTTTTTATTTAAATTAATTGTTTGTATTGTGGTCAAAGGAATTCGTGCACACCGGATTGTAAAAAAAACCTGTTTTTAGTAATAACTTCCATATAACTACCTTATTTTTTATTAAAAATTACAATATATTGCTTCAGAATTTCTTTCTGAAAACTTTCAGACAAAGAATTATATTCATGAATATCAACAATAAAAGGTATATTGCTATCATTTATCATATCAAGCAAAGTATAAACGGACTTATTTCTCTCTCCAAAAGACTTTACTACCAAATCCAAGTCACTACCTTCGTGCGCATTACCTTTAAGCCTGCTACCGTATGCCCAAATTTCCGCATTCGGGCAGTATGATGTAAATATGCTCAGAAGTATATTCAAATGTTCTTTTTTAATCAACAAACCCAAAACTAATTCTCTATAACCCTTTTCAAATCCTTCACATCAAGAACAAAATCATCAATAAGTGACAATGTTTTTTCGGCAAAAGCACGTCCATAATCATGAGCAGTATTATTTCGATTGTCACGATATTTAAACCAACGACTGACAGCTTCCTCGCTCAACAAAGAATGTTTCAACGCATTACGAAACAAATCCTTAAAAGTCAGCATATCGAGAGATTTTTTAGTCGCAAAATACGGTTCAAGACGCTTTCTCAACAGTTTTCCACATTGTTCTAATGTCATTTCAAAACCTTTTACTAAAGAATTTCGATACATCTCATAATCAACTGAATCTTCTTCATACTGTTTAATCAATGAGTAGGCTCTTTCAAGCGTTTCCAAACATCTTTCCAAATGCTGAGTATTTATCTCCGACATAAAAACCTCTTTACAAGATAATTATATAATAAATTATACTTTTTGCAAAGGAAATAGCACTAGCTTATCTACTATACAATAGCACACCAAGTCTTTCCTAAATTATATAAATACCTTATACCTTCTTTGCTAAAAATTTGCACTACATCTTTATACATATCAAACAAACAAGGATCCATTCCTTTTCTTGTAGCCAAAGCATAAGCATAAGATTTACCTGCAGCCTTAACAGCATCACTTTTTAATACTGAACATAAGCCTTTTAACGAAGATCTAAATGCAATTTCTAACCCTATTTTTAACATAACCTAAAAAAACTTTCCTTTCATAAAAACTAACCTACATATTAATTAAAAAATAAAAGGTAAATTAATTGCTATTTCGCCATCATATCATATCATATCATATCATATAGCAGATTATACAAGGGTTTTAAGGTTTACAAAAATGTCTTTACAAAAGTTAATATTTGAAAGAATAAGTGATTAAGTACGCACAGAATGACGGGAGAACTGTATGTGTGTCGTGTGGGCAAAGCGAATGAGTGCCAACCTGAAGCACGGAGAATCACCCTCTCCGCAAAATAAAAAGAACGTAGAGTCAGCCCCCACGTTCTTTTATGATTTATATAATATCAGCTTAAACTTCATCTAAAGCGGCAACACCAGGTAATACCTTGCCTTCAATAAATTCTAATGAAGCTCCACCACCGGTTGATACATGTGTAAAATCTTCGGCTTTAAAGAATTTTTTAGCAGCAGAAACAGAATCGCCACCACCGATAACAGATGTTGCACCATTTCTTGTAGCTTCAACTACAGCAGCCAAAACGGCCTTTGTACCTTCAGCAAACTTAGGGTTTTCAAATGCACCTACCGGCCCATTCATCAAAATAGTTTTGGATGATTTAATTACATCTGCAAACGCTTTTCTTGATTCTTCACCTGCATCAACACCTTCAAATCCGTCAGGAATTTCATTTATTTTAACAAATTTATTTGTTCCGTTGCCTGAAAAATCATCAGTTACAAGAACATCTGTTGCCATAACCAATTTAACACCCTTTTCGGCTGCCTTCTTTTCAATTGCTCTTGCAACGTCAAGTTGATCATCTTCACAAATTGAAGTTCCGATTTTTCCACCATTAGCCTTCACAAAAGTATAAGCCATACCGCCGCCAATAATCATATTATCAACTTTGTCTAACAAATTTTCTAAAACTCCTATTTTTGAAGAAACTTTAGCTCCGCCTACAATAGCTGTAAATGGTCTTTCCGGATTATCGAGAGCTTGAGACAGGCATCTGATTTCTTTTTCCATTAACAAACCAGAAACAGCAGGTTTTAAAACTTTTGCAAGCTTTGCTGTTGAAGTGTGATTTCTGTGAGCCGCACCAAAAGCGTCATTTACATAGAAATCTCCCAATTTCGCAAGTTCATTTGCAAATGTCATATCATCATCTTTTGCTTCTTCGGCTTTGTAAAAACGAATATTTTCCAATAATGCAATTTGACCATCCGTTAACTTTTCAACATATGTAGATGCTTCTTCTACAGAAGGAATAAATACGATTTCTTGGCCAAATACTTTACTCATATATTTTGCAACAGGTTCTAAAGAAAATTCAGGTTTAACTTCTCCTTTAGGTCTACCCAAATGTGCCATCAAAATAACCTTTGCTCCACGTTCAGTTAAATATTTAACTGTAGGAACGATAGCCTGAATTCTTGTATCATCTGTTACATTTTTGTTTTCATCCAAAGGGACATTCACGTCAACCCTAATTAACGCTTTTTTACCTTTAATTTCGCCTAAATCTTTGATTGATTTTTTCATATATTTTTCTCCTTCTTAAAAATTAGTGCATGCTAATATTACAAAAAACAAAACCTTAAAACAATATTAAAGTTTTCATCAAGTAAAACCGATAATATATTTACCAGTTAACTTGACAAAAGCATCGTAATCATTAAACCAAACTTGGAGTATAATTGTGTCTATAAATTCAATAAATTTAAATTTAGGATTTATTTCATTTGAACAAGCGAGCAATCTAACGCAAAAAACTAAACAAACACTACTTGCGCTTGGGATAGACCCAAAATCCGTATCCTCTGAAACAGAAGCACTTGCATTGATAAACAAAATTTTATCCCAGCGAGTACAGCTTGCAAAATCCACAAAAACAAAGAGTGAAAATTGTGCGGAATTCGAAATAATTTCAAAAGCAAAAAGCCTTGCATCCTATGCCGGAATAACATTGAAAGAATCCGTTCCGATTGATAAAATGCTGCAAAAAATTTCAGATAAACTCGAATCTATATCTCAAAAAGACGCCGACAAATTAGGTATAGAGAACTATAAAAAAGAGCTAAGAGATTTGAAAAACAAATATTCAGAACTGAAAGAAAAGGAAAATACAATGATATCATCCATGGATTACAACGCAAACTTAAATAAAATAATCCTCGGATTATAATTTTTCATTGACAGTTATTTTTGGGTTTGCTAAACTTTACTTGTGATGCCGATATAGCTCAGTTGGTAGAGCAACTCATTCGTAATGAGTAGGTCGCGGGTTCAAGTCCCACTATCGGCTTTGTTTTTCAGATTTGGCACTGCCACAAAAGGTATTAGTTTAGGTATAAATAAAAAAAGCCTTCATCTAATGATGAAGGCAGCTGAGCAATCAGAAGAGTTGAGGATTTATATGACTATAATAAAAGGGGATAGTGCATATTTCATTAGGCAAAAAGTTAATAAAAAACAAAAAATGTTACCTTTATGTATATCAGATTTGCATTTTTTTGTATTTATATGTTAAAATGTGAATGTTAAGAAGATAAGGAGTGTTTATGAGAAGAATTTTGTTAGTTAGTTTATGTGCGCTTTTTATGAGCGCTAACGGTGCGTTTGCTTATGGTCGTTATGAAGCACCAAACGGAGGGAACATTAATTTCTATCCACTAATGCAATACCAATTAGAGCAGCAGGAAACTTTGGATTTCAAAAATAATCCCGAAGAATACAAACAAAAAAGAGAAGCCAAAGACTTGCAAGATGGAACTATTGTAAGAAAACAAACTTATAACCCATCATATTCTCCTAATTACGGCGGAACTGGGTTACAACAGACCCACCCGGTTAATATGTTCTTTACCAAGGATGCTGATGGAAATATAAAGATTCAGGGGATGAATTCTATTATTAATTCCGGTACGATTGATACTGCAAAGTAAAATATAAGGAATAAATAATGTTAAAACTTATTTTTAAATGGGTTCTATTTGCACTTGTCATCATGGCTGTTTGCTATTTGCCTGGACTTAGCGTAGAAAGTTTTTGGTATGCAATGCTTGTTGCAGCAATCTTGACGTTGGTAAATATCTTTATTAAACCATTGATTAAGCTGCTGACTTTTCCTATTAATTTAATAACATTTGGACTGTTCAATCTTGTTATTAACCTTGGAATATTGTACGCTGTAGCTTACTTCTTAAGCGGATTTGATATAGAAAACTTTTTGAGTGCTTTCATTGCATCGCTAATTATTGCGTTTGCATACTCTGCAATAAGAAATGTCTAAAATTTAAATTCTAAAAAAGAGAACTCTGTTAAGAGTTCTCTTTTTTTTGCTCCAATAAAATTACGAACAACCTGAGTAACCGCAACTTGGGCAAATGAAACAACCCTCTGCCATTTGAATGATTGTTCCGCACTCTGGACATTTTACGTCTTTTATTTCTCCGGTCGGTTCGTAATTCTCCTCCTTCTTATCTTCAACTTTAGGCTTTGTATTTTTTTCGTCTTTTCTACTATCCAAATTCATCGGCTGAAAACTTCTGGAATTGTTTCTATATACGGTTATTCCCTTTAAACCGTTTTGATATGCAAGTATATAAGTATTTTTGATGTCTTCACAAGTAGCGCTTTCAACAAAATTAACAGTTTTTGAAACAGCATTGTCAGTATGCATTTGAAAAGCCGCCTGCATTTTTACATGCCAGTATGGACTGATATCATGAGCAGTCATAAAAATAGATTTAACATCTTCAGAGAGTTCTTTTATATGCGCAACAGAACCATCTTTTGATATTTCTGACATTAATTTTTCACTATATAAACAATGGGATACCATATAATCCCTAAAAATGGAATTTACTTCCAGCATTTCAGTTTTGTCTAAAATCAATCTGGAAAATACCAAACCAAATAAAGGTTCAATACCTCCGGAAGCACCAGCAATCATAGAGATAGTTCCTGTCGGAGCAATACAAGTTGTAGTTGCATTGCGAATTCCAAATTCATCAATCTCATTATCAAGCTCCAACCACTGTTCTTCAGATATTTTGCCGAAACTTTTATTCTTAAATTTATTAAATAAATAATGTTCACCATCATAAATACTATCTGCGAAATTCTCAAACTTCCCTCGTACTTTTGCAAGTTTCACAGATTCTTTTTTGGAAACATAATCAATAAATTCCATAATCTGACCTGCAAGCTTTACTCCATCTTCACTTGCATAGGATATGCCCAGCTTCATAAGTAAATCTGCCCAACCCATAACACCAAGTCCAATTTTACGGTTGCAACGAACCATATTTGAAATCTGAGGCAATGGATATTTGCTAACATCAATAACATTATCCAAAAAATGTATGGCTGTTTTTACCGTTTGTTCCAACAACTCCCAATCTATTTCCCTTGAATCTTTAGTCATTAAACCAAGATTGATTGAACCCAAGTTGCAAGCTTCATAAGGCAATAACGGTACTTCGCCACAAGGATTTGTAGACTCTATCTTTCCGATTTTCGGAGTCGGATTATCGTAATTCATACGATCAATAAAAACTATTCCCGGTTCGCCATTTCTCCAAGCATTATACACAATTTTATCAAATACAAAATTTGCATTAAGGTTTTCGACAATTTCACCATTTTGCGGATTTATAAGTTCATAATCAGCATTATTTAAACAGGCTTCCATAAATTTATCTGTTAATGCTACAGAAATATTAAAATTATTCAAAGAATTATTATCTGTTTTACAATCGATGAATTCAAGAATATCCGGGTGATCGACACGCAAAATTCCCATGTTTGCACCTCGTCTTGTACCTCCTTGCTTTACTGCTTCCGTTGCAGCATTAAAAACTTTCATAAAAGAAACCGGACCGGAAGAAACACCCATTGTGGAACGAACAATACTATTTTTTGGTCTTAAACGGGAAAAAGAAAAGCCTGTACCACCTCCCGATTGATGAATCAATGCAGTATTCTTAATAGTTTCGAAAATATCATCAAGACTATCTTCTACAGGTAAAACAAAACAAGCAGCTAACTGACCTAATTTTTTACCCGCATTCATTAATGTCGGAGAATTTGGCATGAAATAACGATTTAACATCATTTGGTAAAATCTATCAGAAACATTATTTATTTCTATATCAGATTTTCCATAATTCTTATCTGCAAAGGCAACAGCATTAGACACTCTACGAAACAACTCTTCAGGAGTTTCAATAGGTTTTCCATTTTCACTACGAGTAAGATATCTTTTCTCCAGTACTTTTATTGCATTTTCACTAAGACCGAAAGCTTGCAAATTTTACACCCCCACCATGCCAATTAACATGCTTTTAACGATTCTACTACAAAATATAAGATTTATACATGTTTAGTATAAAAATAATTCTATAATCCGATATTTGCAAAAAATAAATGCCCGTATAGTGAAAAAAAAAATATACAAAACAGCGAAGAGAAGAAGCTAAAGTTAAAATATTATTTAAAATCTAATAAACATTGGTGAATAACTCAACATCTATTTTTGACTTTTTTTGTTTTAACCTTAAATCAAATGGTGGATATAAAAAAATAACAAATGAGGTAGAATAAAGTCGGGAGGTTTGAGAATGTTCTCGCAAATGATACGTAACTTACTTGATTCCGGAGGAAAAGATGCGGCCATAAAAAGAAGTGCGCAAATAAATAATTACGTAAACAGCATGAACCGGGCTCTACAGCCAAAAACGACCGCTGCAAACCCGCTTGATACAATATATCCTCCTTCTTCCGATAATGTTCAATCCTTTTCTAAAGTCTTATCCGGTGCAACAAGCACAAACTTTGGCTCGTTGTTACTTAATCCTCAATCTCTTAATGTTAGTGGCAATATTTACGACGAAGATAATATTACTTCTACAACGGGTATTACTAATAAAACTTTATTAAAAGCTATTCAGGAAGTTGAAGATGCGAAAAGAGATTACAGTGCAGGTTTAAATAACAAAACTTCAAGTAAATCTCAAATTTTGGATATGGTTAATCAAGTTGCACGCAAAAATGGCGTAGATGAAAAACTTGTTCAAGCTTTAATTAAACAAGAATCCGGATTTAATCCGAACGCTAAATCTAAAGCAGGTGCTATGGGTTTAATGCAATTGATGCCTTCTACTGCCAAAGCAATGGGGGTTCAAGATCCCTACAATGCAACCCAAAACGTTGAAGGCGGAGTAAAATACTTAAAATCAATGCTTAATAAATATAACGGTAACGTAATTCTTGCACTTGCAGCCTACAATGCAGGTCCAAATGCCGTAGATAAATATGACGGTGTTCCACCATATAAAGAAACACAAAATTACGTCAAAAATATTTTATCAAATTACCTGTAATAAAACAAAGACCCTGAAATAAATTCAGGGTAACAATGTTATTGTATGGATGAGTTTATATAATTTCTTTATCATGTTTTTCTAATTTTGCTCTATCAGTATATTTTTGGTCGATTTGACCCGATTTATAAATACGTCTGTTTTCAAGATATCCTAAGGCCAAGGTAACCGGTAAAGCTACGATAGCTGCAACTTTTGCCATACCGGGAGCCTTTAATAATTTGTCCGCTCTCACACCGCGAGTGAGTTCAAAAGTTTTAAATTTGGTGCCATATTTACCCGTTAATTCTACCGCTCGCTTTCTCAACGGATAAATATGTTTTCCTATTTTGTCAAAAATCTTAACCATTGCAGACTGAAATTTCGGCATTTTCTTTGCCGCAGCTATTGTTCCTGCCCCTGCACCAATTACTACAGTATCAGCAGCCAAAGTTTGTGCATTGTTTTTTAATTGAGCTCCTGCGCATCGTGTACGATTGGACACATCACCTTTGTCTTTTCCTACCATTGAACCAATTACATTTCCACATAATGCCTGTGTTTCAAAACTTGTCATAAATACCATTCCTTTCCTTTTTGTAAACCCTTACTCCTATAATAAAAATTTTTAACAAAAGGAATTGATTATTTTTCGGATATTAAATTACTGAAATTTATAAAAATCTGTAATAACAATACATTACAGGTTTACATTTTGTAATATTTTAGGAAATTAAATTAGAGGTTTTAGGAATTATTAATAATTTACTCGCATTTAAAATTTCAAAAATATATGTAAGATGTTGGTATGGACATAAAAAGAGAGCTTGGTGCGAAAATTAAAAGATTAAGACAAAAAAAGGGAATTACCCAAGAAGAACTTGCAGAAATGGCAAATATTTCTGTCAGAACCCTCGGAGGAATTGAAATTGGTGCAAATTTTATGACCGCACAAACAATGGAAAAAATCATTGAATGCTTAGAAACAACCCTTCAAGAACTTTTCGAAGCCGAGCATCTTAAACCGACAGAAGACTTAATCAAAGAAATCAATTCAGTGCTACACACACATAAAAACGACAGAGATAAAATAGAAGAAATATACAAAGTTGTACGAGCAATTACATCAATATAATTAAAGTTTTTTGAGAACGTGTTCAAGTTTGTCGATTTTTTTGTTATCTGTCCCAATCCCGCATAGAAGCATTGTTGATTTATCATTTGTTCTTTCATCCTCAATACCAAAATCTTCATAAAGCATTTCGGAAAGTTCATAACCGGAAATTCCCGGGACACGGATTAACATTTTAGTGGGATCATCCCCAAAAAACAAGCATCCACGACATTTTTCTCTAATTCTATCGAGTCTTATAATAAGGTTGTCTATCTCTTTTCTCCCTTCTTTAGAATTCAAATACGCAATATTTTCTTCTATTGAAGCAAGTAAAGGATAAGAAGGGGAAGTCGTCATAAACATATCAAGTGCTGGTTTTACATCTATCTCGCAATTACAATGTAACAAGGCTGTCGGATTCAAACCTCCTGCCGTTTTATGCAGCGATTGAACCGTAAAATCAGCAATGTTGACAGCCGAAACAGGAAGTCTGTCTGAAAACGGATATAATGCACCATGCGCCTCATCAACAATTAAAAATGTTTCATGTTTTTCACAGATATTTTTAATTTCTTCAATATCAGAAATTATACCTTCGTAACTTGGAGAAGTAACAATAACTGTCCGAATATCATATCTGTCAAGATAATGTTCAATCATTTCTGGTTTTGTTTCTAATGGAACACCCCAGTTCGAGTCGATTTCAAGGTTATAGGTTAAAGCCCGAGCCCCGGCTAACCTTACTGCGTTAAAATGACAAGGATGAGCATTTGATGCAATTAAAACCTTATCTCCAACCTGCGTACAAGATAAAACAGCCGCAATTATTCCGCTGGTAGAACCATTCGTTAAAAATGTTGTAGAATATGTATGATATATAGATTTTGCCCACATTTGAGCTCTATGTAAGGCTTCTTGCGGGTTATGACATTCCGTTTCTGAAATATCTCGTTTATACATTTCCCTTAAAGGTTCATATATAAAACTGTTACCACCATGTGAGGGAGTTGTAAATAATACTTTATTATTCTTAGATTCCAATAGATTAACTAAACTCATAAAAGTCCTATTTGTTCATTATTTCTACGCTTCTTTTTTCACAAAATTGGGTTAGAAGCATTTTATCGTGGCTGTTATTATATATAAATTGACCTGAAACCACATAACCGTAATCTTTTTTCTCAATTCTTATAGGAGAAAAACTGCAACCAACTATTTTTCCTCCATCAATAGGAACGTCAACCTGATAAACTCCGTCGATATCAAGTTTTTGCGGGGATTTAAATTTTAAACCGCCTGCAGAAATATCAGCAGTTACAACTTTATATATCGTCTCACATGATTTTATAGGGAAATCAGGTTGAACATACTTAACACGAGTATATTGACGTCTTTGTAAAAATTTATGTTTTGCAGGATTCGCAATAACAAGAGTTTTTCCGTCAATCTCTTTGGCATACGAATCAAAATATAACTTTCCGTGAGAAGTTTGTGTATAAAATTCACAAAAATTATTTTTCATAATTCCATCCGGTTCGTGTTCCAATTCTAAAACAAAATCTATTGCGGTTACTGATTTTACTATCCCTTTATTTGCGAACCTAAAATTTTGAGGAATAATGTAAACTTCCTGATTTTCTACAACCAATTCTCTCATTGTTTTTTACCTTTCAAAAGTTTTCTCTAAAAGATTATACAATAATTATTGCTATATTAACAAAATGTTAAGATTTTTTGTAATACGTTACAGTCGTAAGAAACTGTTTTAATTAAAACTATTAAATCTCAATTGGATTAACTCGATTAAACAAAAATTATTAAAATCAGAAAATCGTACTATAGCAAATTTAATGAAATTATAAGTTTCTAATTTCAATCTACACCTCGAAAAAAGAAAAAAGAGAATTTGGCGGAATGTGATTGGCAAGAGAAAATACCGTATTTATAGACCCACAATATTGTTCTAAAAAATTTGATTTTGGTGCTATTCATCACGAATTAAAACACGCAAAGAAAGAAGAATTGTATGAAATGCTTGCCTGCCAAAATAAAATAACAGATCTTTTGAAAAATAATTTTGCCGCTGATTCTAAGGGCTTTAAAACTTTAGAAGAAGATATTAATGCGAATTGGACAAAAGAATTCCAAGATGAATTTTTGACTGAGCATAAATATTTATTTAGAAATAATTTTCCGTTATTAAAGGACTACAAATTAGAAAAATTAGGGTTAATCAGAGCAATTTAAAAATTAATCAAAAAGAATTTCTGCTTCTTCAACATTGTTCTTTTTCATATTGCGATTTTGTAAAAATTTATCAACAAAATAATCAAATGCATAACAAGCTATTGTCATACCAATTCCGGTAGCTGTTCCTCCTACGATTTTATGATATTTTAACTTGTTATTGGTCGCAAATCCCGCCCAAATCACTGTTACAGTCCAGTTTGAATGTAAGATACTCAAACGACTTCCTACCGCTAAAAGTCAAATGGATTGCCACGCTTCGCTCACAATGACGAGAAAGCCCTTCCGACCAAACCGGACATTAAACCCCACCCATACATTAAATATAAAAGAACAGTTGTTCTGAGAAGAAAAAACAGTGAGTTTGATAATTTTTAGTGCGTATAAACGTACCCTACCTGCTTGTAAAATTTTATTACAATAGTAGCAAATTTATTTTTTTCTCGTGTTATTATAAAAACAAGAAAACAAAAGGACATAAATGGACAGATATTACTCAAAACGATTTAGACGATTTATTTAGTTCCCTTACCCCTCGCCCACAACATTTTTTAGTGGGAGAGGGAAGAAAATCAAAACGAAGAATGAGTTTTAGATTTTCGGGTGAGGGAATAACACAATTTGAGTTTTTGTTATTACTATCAGTACATTTATGAAAGGAGCATTATTATGCTAATCAGGGGTAAATATATGGGGATTATGCCCATATACCAAAATCAATCGCAAAATTATGGGTGCATTAATTCAATGTGCCAAAACAACAACACTATTTCTAATCACAAATCAAAACCCATAACAAACAACAATGTGTCATTCGGTCGTAGCATTAGTTATTATACGGCTTTAATGGATGCAGAACATTCCAAAGGTTGTATAGAAAGCGGTAAGGCGGTATTAAAATATTTATCTGAAAAAATTATGCCAAAACGCAGAGTGCCAAAAGACGGTGTTTGGGGTGTTGTAGGCTCTAAACTAAATAATATGATTGCAGGCGGTGAAATTAATCCTGAAAAATTAACCGATTACAAAATCAGAAAGGTGCATGTAGAAGTACCTTATGAGGGTAAAAATTATTCACATCTTGAAAGGGTTTTACGCAGAACATTCACGCAAGATAACGGACAAATCAAATACTATCAAGACCTATACCCAAATGGCAAATTAGAAACAGATATTATAAAACGCACTCCGTCAGGCGAATTAATATCCCACGATAATTGGGTTGAAATGGTAGGTTAGAGATAAATGTAATTAAAAATATTAAAAATGGGAAGTGATGATTTTTACTTCCTGTTTTTTAGTCTTGGATTTTGCTGTGTTCGGTCAATCAGTTCACTTCACTATCGTTGCCGTTCACATTTGACCTCACATCTTACGGGTTTGCTCGCTATCGCTCGACATCACCCTACGCAAAATCCGCTAGCAAATTTTATTTTTAGGGGTTTTATAATATGATATAGCAGCGGATTTCTGTACGAGTAAAACTCGGGTTGCGAAGGACGAAATGAAAGTTGACAGTCACTTGAATGACAGTCCTGAGCTAAAAGGAATCCAAGACAGCGAAAGGGATATAAAAATGCAAGTACAGAGGGTACAAAATAATAATTACTCTAATTCGCCATATTTTAAAGGAAAAATCACTTTATTAAATAGCAGAATCATACCACGTTCTCTAAAGATAAAGGAAATTCAAATTTCAAAGGAAGCTGATGAAATATTATATGATGCATTTATTAAAGCAACCGATATGAATCATTATGGTGTTGGTTTTGGTTTAGGTAATAAGGATAGTAAATATTTAGAATATGTGAAAAAATTAAAAGAAATTTCATGTATCAATACAGATGAAATAATGCGTGGTGATACTCATAGTATGTATGGTTATTCTCGTGCAAATGACCATCTACTTAATGAACGGTCTTATCAAATAGATTTGAATCGTGATAAAGGAATAATAATAGAGCATAAGTTAAAATTTGTACCTAAAACAAAATAAGCAGTATGTAGGTCGGATTTACCAATCCGACAACAAAGTTTAATGTCGGCATTGTAATGCCGACCTACTCTCACTAATGAAAGTTTTGTAAAAAATATTAAATTGAAAGCATAAAATTAACCCTAAATTTTATGGTGGAGTTCTATCCAAAAATTGCCTTCTTGATTGAAAAAATCTTCTGACTTTCCGCTTTCACGATTAAAATCGGCATTGAATT
>FLNU01000581.1_pt1 | contig 18172 bp, 12 predicted proteins | sample 1140361 | NCBI WGS metagenome assembly FLNU01 (sample SAMEA3878206, study PRJEB12797) | bioreactor metagenome | biome: Moose rumen | place: Sweden | collected 2011-10 | reverse complement strand
ACCACTCTCCACTATGAGTGCTGTCTGCACACGCTTGCCGACGTCAATCAGATGATGATGGACGGCACTTACTGCCAGCAGCGACGGGATGGCTGCGTGCTCCTCATCGATGTCCTTGTCGGAAAGGATGATATAGTTCACCCCTCCATCAACACTTTTTTCTGCACTCTGACAGAGTTCGTCAAGAGCCCTTCGCAGTCCTTCCTCGCCTTCGTTGATGTTGAAGAGTATAGGCAACTTGATTGTCTTAAAGCCTTTATACCTTAAATTACATAAGATGTCGAGTTGCGTATTTGTCAGTACAGGTTGTGGCAGGCGTACCATCTTGCAGTTTGAAGCATCAGGAGTGAGTATGTTCGTTCCTACGGCTCCGATGTACTCCGTCAACGACATCACCAGTTCCTCGCGGATAGGGTCGATGGCAGGGTTCGTGACTTGTGCAAACTGCTGGCGGAAGTAGTTGAACAGAATCTGCGGACGGTCACTGATGACTGCCAACGGCGTGTCGTTGCCCATCGCTGCCACTGGTTCCCCGCCTGCCGTTGCCATCGGAACAATAGTTTTGTCGATGTCTTCCTGTCCAAATCCAAAGTTGATGAGTTTGCGTTCGTAGTCCGGAACCGAATTCTCAACATGACGACCGCTCTTGAGTTTTTCCAACTCGACACGATTCGATTGGAGCCATTCGCGATAAGGATGAGCCTTTGCCATATGTTCCTTTATCTCGCCGTCATAGTATATCTTGCCTTCCTGCGTGTCGATGAGCAGTATCTTGCCCGGTTGCAAGCGCCCCTTGCTAACCACGTCGTTTGGTTCGAAGTCCATCACGCCCACTTCCGAAGCCACGACCATCAGGCCGTTTTTCGTAATGGTGTAGCGACTTGGCCGCAGGCCATTACGGTCGAGCATGCCGCCTGCATAGCGTCCGTCCGAGAAGAGAAGGGCGGCAGGGCCGTCCCACGGCTCCATCAATATAGAATGATATTCGTAGAAAGCCTTGAGATTCTCGCTTATAGGGTTCTTGTCGTTGAAACTTTCAGGAACCAGTATTGCCATTGCCTCAGGCAAGGCAAGTCCGCTCATCACGAGAAACTCGAAGACATTGTCCAGACTTGCCGAGTCGCTCATGCCTTCCTGGACGATTGGTCGCAAATCCTCAATGTCCCCCAAAGCCTCGCTGCTGAGCACACTCTCCCTTGCCTTCATCCAGCCACGGTTACCTCGGATGGTGTTGATTTCCCCGTTGTGTGCGGACAGGCGGAAAGGCTGTGCCAGTTTCCACTTCGGGAAAGTGTTGGTCGAGAAGCGGGAATGTACCAAGGCCAGTCCGCTGGTCAGGTAGGGGCTCGACAGGTCTGGAAAGTATCTTCGCAGTTGTCCGCTGGTCAGCATCCCCTTGTAAACGATGTTCTTGCTTGATAATGAACAGATGTAGAAGTCCTCGCTGGTGATTTGGTTTTCGATACGTTTCCTTACCTTATACAATATGCGGTCGAGCCTTGGAACTTGTTCGTCCGTTATTCCTGTCACGAAGATTTGCTTTATGTCTGGTTCCACCTCCCTTGCGCCAATGCCCAAAACCTCCGGACATGTCGGCACAGCCCTGACATGCAACAGTTCCAGCCCTTCGCGCTCTATCTCCCTTATCATTACAGAGAAGATTAATTGCTGAGTCTTTTCATCTTTTGGCAGGAACACAAGCCCTGTGCCATACCTGCCCTTTTCAGGAACAGGAATGCCTTGCAGCAAGATGAATTCGTGCGGAACCTGCAGCATGATGCCCGCACCGTCGCCCGTCTTGTCGCGCGTCTCGGCACCCCTGTGCTCCATGTTCTCCAGCACCTTCAAGGCATTGTCCACCAACTCGTGGCTCTTGCCTCCGTGTATGTTCACCACCATGCCCACGCCGCAGGCATCGTGCTCGTATGCTTCCTGATATAAACCTTGATACATTTTACTATTTGACGATTTCTTCACTTATTATTATCTTTTTATCGGTGTTCAGGCGAGCAAAGCTCGGAGTCCGATTTACAATTTGTTCCCACCCTAAATAGAGGTAGAGGCCTTTATAATCTGTTTGCAATTCGGTGAAGTGCTTTTTCCATGTTCTCATATGTGCCGAAGGCCGTGAGTCGCACGAAGCCTTCTCCCTGGTTGCCAAAGCCTACGCCGGGAGTGCAGACGACGTGGGCGGATTGAAGCATCCAATCGAAGAACTCCCAGGATGTCATGCTACCAAGTGTCTGAACCCAGAGGTAAGGCGCATCTATGCCTCCATACACCTTGAAGCCCATGTCTGTCAAGCAGTCACGCATCAGGCGGGCATTTTCCATATAGTAGGCAATCGTGGCTTTTATCTGAGCCTTGCCTTCTGACGAATAAATGGCTTCCGCTGCCCTTTGGGAAAGGTAACTTGCACCGTTGAACTTCGTACCCTGCCGACGGTTCCAAAATGCATTGAGAGGCAATTTCAATGTCTTCGGCACGACGGTATATCCGCAGCGGATGCCGGTAAATCCTGCCGTCTTTGAATATGAGCGGAACTCTACGGCACAATGTCTTGCTCCTGGTATCTCGTAGATGCTGTGCGGAACGTCTGCGCTCTGAATGAAGGCTTCGTAGGCTGCATCGTAGAAGATGAGGGAATCTTCACTAATGGCATATTCTACCCACGCCTTCAGTTGCCTCTTCGTTAGCGTCGTGCCTGTCGGGTTGTTGGGATAACAAAGGTAGATGAAGTCCGTATGTCCCTTTGGCAGTTCTGGTACGAAAGCATTTCCTTCCGTACAAGGCAGTTTGACGATAGTCCTGCCAGCCATAAGGTTGGAATCCACATAGACTGGATAGACAGGGTCCGTGACAGCCACCACACACTTCTCAGAAAGCAATTCCTGGAAGTTACCTGTGTCGCTCTTCGCGCCATCACTGACAAACACTTCGTCTGCCTCAATGTCAATTCCTCGTGAACGATAATCATTCTCGACAATGGCTTCTCTCAGGAAGTCGTAGCCGCGCTCGGGACCATAGCCCCGGAACGAGGATGCCACGGCCATCTCGTCAACAGCCTTGTGCAAAGCCTCAATGACAACAGGAGCAAGGGGCTGCGTCACGTCTCCTATGCCCAATGAGATGACGTCCGCCCCTGGGTTACATTCCTTGAAAGTTTTGACTCGTTTTGCAATATCAGCAAACAGATAGTTCGTCGCCAAATTCATATAGTTATTATTTACCATACATAACCTATTCTTCATTTTTCAATCTCTATTTCTCCTTCAAACACGAACTCTGCCGGTCCGGTAAGATAGACGTGATTGTCCTGCTCGCGCCATTCGACGTCGAGCGTACCGCCATCCATGAGGATGCAACTTCTTCTTTCCTGCCGTCCAGTCAACGCTGCTGCCACTGCCACGGCACAGGCTCCAGTTCCACAAGCCTGTGTGATGCCACTGCCGCGCTCCCAGACGCGCACCCGAATACCGTCAGGACGCATTTCGGCAAACTCGATGTTAGCGCGCTGGGGAAACGCGCAGTGGTGTTCCAATCCACTGCCTTCCTGCTCTATGGCATCTATATCTTCAGTAAAAACGACGTAGTGCGGATTGCCCATCCCCACAAAAGTCCCCTCCCTGAGGCTAGTTCCCTGAGGCAGAAACTGCAAGGGGTTTTCAAGAACAGGCTCGCCCATATCGACCGTGCTGGCATCAACGCGACCTGCACCGACACTCTGGACGATTGTCTTTATGCCAGAGGGAGTCAGCAATCTGACTTCCTTGCTTGTCGTCAGTCCCTTTTCATACACATACTTTCCCACGCATCGGCTGGCATTGCCGCACATCATGGCCTCCGAACCGTCGGCATTGAAGATGCGCATTGAAAAGTCAGCCTCGGCGATGGGGCTTTTGCCAATCAGTACAAGACCGTCCGCTCCGATGCCCTTATGCCTGTCGCTCCATCTGCGAGCCAACTCTTCCGGCTCGTCTATATTATATAATAATGTATTGACATATATATAGTCGTTGCCGGCACCATGCATCTTTGTGAAATGAATATTATGTTTCATTTTGTATTGAAATTCTTTTTTTAACTGATATTTTTACCCGTTTTCGATGCAAAGATAAGCGTTTTGTCGCAAAATAATCACCATTTACAAACAAAATCACACTCAAACATATGATTAATTGACATATATCAAAAAAATGCTTGAAATACCTATCATTTTGATGTTATATTCTTTCTGTATTGAGCATATTGCCGTACCTTTGCGTCGAAAACATTGCAATGTGTAAATATTGGACGCTAATCATTAACATTACAAAAAGTATGAAAAGGATTGAAGCGATTATTCGCAAGACGAAGTTCGAGGATGTCAAGGAAGCATTGCTTGCGTCGGACATTGACTGGTTCGAGTATCACGACGTACATGGCATTGGTCAGAGTCGGCAAGAGCGCATCTATCGTGGCGTACAGTACTCGACCGACGTCATAGAACGCGTGGCACTGACCATCGTTTGTCGCGACCAGTTTGTGGAACCGACGGTGAACGTGATTATCGACACGGCACATACAGGTGAAGTGGGCGACGGCCGCATCTTCGTAAGCGACATGATTGACACATGGAGCATCCGTACCGGCGAACATGGCGATACGGTGCTGAGAGACAAGAAATAATTAGGATAACACACACAACACATTATTTAATTATGAACGACATTGCACTTTCACTCGATACTGTATGGATGCTGTTGGCAGCCATGCTTGTTTTCTGGATGCAACCAGGCTTTGCGCTTTGCGAGGCAGGCTTCACGCGCGGCAAGAACACCGCAAACATTCTGTTCAAGAACTTTGTGGACTTCATGTTCGGTTCGTTGCTGTTCTGGTTCGTCGGTTTTGGTTTCATGTTCGGCTCTGACGGAGCAGGCTTCATCGGCCTGGCTAACTGGGGCGACCTCTCCTTCTATCATGGCGACTTGCCCGTAGAGGGTTTCCTGATGTTTGAAACCGTCTTCTGTGCCACTTCTGCAACGATTGTCAGTGGAGCCATGGCCGAGCGTACCAAGTTTTCGATGTATGTCATCTACAGTGCTGTCATATCTCTATTCATCTACCCTGTTGAGGGACATTGGACTTGGGGCGGCGGCTGGCTCTGTAATGATGCTGCCGACTCGTTTATGATGCATACCTTCGGTGACGTTTTCCACGACTTCGCCGGTTCCGCCATTGTTCATAGCGTGGGCGGCGTGCTGGCGTTGATAGGAGCGATGGCACTCGGTGCCCGTCGTGGCAAATATGCCAAGGACGGAGGCAGCCGTGCCATCCCCGGCCACTCGCTGACACTGGCCGCACTGGGCGTATTCATTCTTTGGCTTGGATGGTTCGGCTTTAATCCGGGTTCACAGTTGGCAGCATCGGGAGAAGTGAACCGCAAGGCCATCTGCCATGTCTTGCTGACCACAAACCTTGCCGCTGCTGCCGGAGGCGTTGCTACGATGTTCGTCACATGGCTGAAGTATGGCAAGCCCTCGTTCTCGCTGATGCTGAACGGCGTGCTGGCAGGACTGGTGGGCATCACGGCAGGTTGCGACCTCGTATCGCCCGTGGGTGCCGTCGCCATCGGCCTCATCTGCGGTATCGTGCTTGTCTTTTCCATCGAGTTCATCGACCATCGGTTACACATCGACGACCCCGTTGGCGCCAGTTCCGTTCACGGCGTATGCGGCATCCTCGGCACGCTGCTGACGGGGCTGCTCTCCACCTCCAACGGTGCTCTGTACGGCGGTGGCTGGGGCTTCTTCGGCGCGGAGTGCTTCGGCATCCTCGTCATCGACCTGTGGGCTGCCGCCTGTGGATTTGCCCTGTTCTATGGTATCAAGAAACTACACGGCCTCCGAGTTGATGCCCGCATCGAGGACGAGGGCTTAGATGTGTACGAGCATGGTGAGACGTGCTATAACTAAAAGAGAGAAAGGAAAATACAGAAAGTTAAACTTGCGAAACTTGAACAAAAAAAATGAAAGATATGAAAAAGATGGTTTTATGTGCCATGGGACTGATGCTCAGTGGCACTGCCCTTGCACAGGAAAAGATAGAGACGACGGTGGCTGCCGACTTTGTCAATGAGTATGTCTGGCGAGGTCTGAAACTGGGCGATGTAATGGTACAGCCTACCTTTGGCATGGGTTACATGGGTCTGAGCCTGTCGGCCTGGGGCAGTTACGGGCTGTCAAACAGTACCGACGTGAAAGAGTTTGACTTGATGTTAGTCTACAGCGGCGCCGGCTTTAACATAGGCGTGACTGACTATTGGAACTCGGTGGGCCTCGACCCCTACGGTCGCTACTTCAAGTACGATGCCCACGGCACCAACCACCTCTTCGAGGCCAACATAGGCTACGACTTTGGATTTGCCTCGCTACAGTGGTTCACCAACTTCGCGGGCAATGACGGCGTCAACGACAATGGCCGGGGCCGTGCCTACAGCAGTTACTTCGAGGCCACGGTGCCCTTTCGTCTTGCGGCAGTAGACTGGACGGCCACGGCTGGGGCCGTGCCTTATGCTACAACAACCTATGGCACCACAGGCTTCGCCGTCACCAACGTGACGCTGCGTGCCACAAAGGAGATAAGGGTCACAGACAAGTTCACCATTCCCGTCTTTGCACAGGTAACGGGCAACCCCTGTTCGCAGAACGCATACTTGGTTCTTGGTTGTACACTGCAACCTTAATCTTAGCCCCCTATCTTCTGCTCCAATGCGGGAGATGGGGCGTGCCCACACCCCCCTCGGTTCTTGAGACAGGGCACGCCCACGTCTCAACGAGCAATGGGACTCTCGACTCTTGACTCTTTAACCTCTAACCTCTAAAATTTCATAACATTATGTGCGGAATTGTATCAATCTTCAACATCAAGCAGCAGACGCACGAACTTCGCGAGAAGGCTCTGCGCATGAGTCAGAAAATCAGACACCGTGGCCCGGACTGGAGCGGCATTTATTGTAGTGGCTCGGCCATCCTTGCCCACGAACGCCTCTCCATTGTCGACCCCGAGAGCGGCGGGCAACCTCTCTTCTCGCCCGACAGGAAGGTGGTGCTGGCCGTCAACGGCGAGATCTACAATCACCAGGAGATTCGCCGCCGCTATGCCGGGCACTATGACTTTCAGACGGGCAGCGACTGTGAAGTCATCCTTGCGCTCTACCGCAACAAGGGCATCAACTTCCTCGAGGACATCTCCGGCATCTTTGCCTTTGCCCTATACGACGAGGAAAGGGACGCCTTCCTGATAGCCCGCGACCCCATCGGCGTGATACCTCTGTATATAGGCTACGACAACGACGGCAAGGTGTATGTTGCCTCTGAACTGAAGGCTCTTGAAGGACAGTGTGAGCGATACGAGCCCTTCCTGCCCGGACATTATTTCTGGAGCGGAGAGCCTGGCATGAAACGCTACTACCAGCGCGACTGGTTCGATTATGAAACTGTAAGGAATAACGAAACAAGCGTCGATGCCATCCGCGATGCTCTCATGGACTCGGTGAAGCGTCAGTTGATGAGCGACGTTCCCTATGGCGTACTGCTCAGCGGTGGGCTCGATTCTTCTATTATCTCTGCTATTGCAGAGAAATATAGCGAGCATCGCATAGAGGACAATTCGCAAACACGTGCCTATTGGCCTCGTCTGCATTCCTTCGCAGTTGGCTTGAAGGGGGCACCCGACCTGGCAAAAGCGAAACTGGTGGCCGACCATATCGGCACCGTACATCATGAAATCAACTACACTGTACAGGAAGGACTTGATGCCATACGCGACGTTATCTACTTCATCGAGACATACGACGTGACAACCGTCCGTGCATCAACTCCCATGTATCTGCTTGCCCGCGTCATCAAATCGATGGGCATTAAGATGGTGCTCAGTGGCGAGGGCGCAGACGAGGTGTTCGGCGGTTATCTCTATTTCCACAAAGCACCAAACGCCAAAGCATTCCACGAGGAGACTGTCCGCAAACTCAGCAAACTGCACTTCTACGACTGTCTCCGTGCCAACAAGAGTCTCTCGGCTTGGGGCGTGGAGGGGCGTGTACCTTTCCTCGACAAAGAGTTTCTGGATGTAGCCATGCGCACGAATCCTGAGGCTAAGATGTGCCCTGGTCCAACCATTGAGAAGGGAATCGTTCGCGAGGCTTTCGCCGATATGCTGCCCGTAGAGATTGCCTGGAGGCAGAAGGAACAATTCAGCGATGGCGTGGGCTATTCATGGATTGACACGTTGAAGAAGATTACATCCGAATACGTCAGCGACGAGCAGATGGCTCATGCCTCGGAGCGTTTCCCCATCAATCCGCCGCTCAACAAAGAGGAGTACTACTATCGCAGCATCTTTGCCGAACTTTTCCCAAGCGACTCTGCCGCCCGAAGCGTAAATCAGGAAGCAAGCGTGGCTTGCTCGACAGCCATCGCCCTTGAATGGGATGCTGCTTTCAAGAATATGAACGACCCCAGCGGCCGAGCCGTCAAAGGCGTGCATGTGCAGGCCTATTGACGAAACGACCAAACAGGTCTGTCATGTTAGTCCTTCGCCAAGTACTCATCCTGTTGGGTTTATTTTCTCACCAACACCAGTCTACATAATCATTAAGGGCAACCGACACGAATCGGTTGCCCTTAATGATTATTATCTATTGACGGTTTCTATGTCCTGTCCTACTTCAGGATGTTGTAAAGAAGTGAGGCCACAGAAACAACGATGCTGATAGATGTAAACCAAAGGTTTGTCTCGCTGCCGATACCAGAATTCTTTGACTTGGTCTTGTTCGGTGTCACTACAACGACGTCGTTTTGTTGCAACTGGTAGTAAGGCGAACTGATGATATTGGCATCGGTAAGGTCGAGTTCAGTCACGGTCTTCACGCCCTGGGCATTTTCACGAATGATTTTCACATTGTCACGACGTCCATAGATAGTCATGTCGCCTGCCATGGCCAGTGCCTCAAAGACATTGATTTTTCCATTGGCTGCGGTATAGACACCTGGATGTGCCACTTCTCCAGCCACACTAACCTTATAGTTGGCCATGTTGACAATGACGATGGGGTGTGTCTTCAAATAGGTTCCAGTGATGCGGTCTGCAATGTATTCTTCCAGTTCGGTCTTGGTACGTCCTACCACAGAAATCTTGCCCAACAAAGGGAAATCAATCATACCTTCGTTCGAGACAATGTACTGCTGCAACTGCATCTGAGTGGAAAGTTGGGTGCGCAGATTCCCTTCACCGTAACGGTCAGCCTGCACTACGAGGTTGAAGATGCGTGCTGTTTCCGGATCTTCCGGACAAGTCACCGTAATGGTAAGGATGTCTTTGGGCATGATTCGTGCGTCATAGAGTGAAGTGGCAGCCGTCAGGTCCACTTCGTCACTGTTCTGAATGTAGGGCACATGTTTGTACGACGTACAACTGGTAGCGACCATCATTGCCATGATGATGGCAGCGGTCGACAGGATTTTGCTAATGGATTTCATTGTAAAAAAAAGCCAAATTCTTGTGTTTATTCAATTTGGTTGCAAAAGTACGCATTTTTTTCGAGATTTTTGCGTACTTTTGTCAATAAAAAATATTCACAAACTAATTATTTTTGACTATGAAGAAATTTTTCAAGTTTTGGGCACTGATGACGTTGGTCCTTTGTGCAGGCATGGCAAACATGGCTTGCAGCAAAGACAATGATGATGAAGGTACAAAAATCAATACAAAATTTGCCATTAAAGACCTCAACGATAATTATCAGTGGCTGAATGAAATCGGCGACGGTTTCTATTCTTTCGGATTCGACGATAAGCACTATCTCACATCTGTTTCAGTTGATGGTAAGCAGGTTTTAAAGGCAGATATTTACATGTACTTTACAGATGAGGACCTTAATTTATACAAACTGAAGTTCAATGACTCAGGCCTACTCACAAAGATTGAGGATACGTTCACTCTCGACGATATGGAAAAAATCAGTGGTACTGAGGCCATCAATCTGGAGTACAACGAAGACGGCACATTGAAACAGGCGGCGACCTACATCTCCGGAACAAGTTGGGGACGCGACGGAACAACTTACTCGATGGGTGGTTTCGCATTAAACAACTATACTTGGGAAAATGATAAACTGATGAAAGTCACCATCAATGGACAATATAACAACCGCGATTACCTTGGTGAACTTATCGAGTACACCTACAACGAGGACATTTCGTTCAAATATGGCAACACGCCCAACCCTCTGCGCCAAGGCACACTATCGGGTGCGTTCATTTTCGACTCACATGTCATGACAACCTTGGAGTTGTTTGGTTTCTTGGGCAAATTCTCAGACACTTTCCCTGTCTCCATGGTTGACAATTACTACGACTCTGATGGAGAACAAGGCAGCATCAACTACGAAATGAGTTACACGACTAACGAGAACGGAACCATAGACACCGAAACATATAATGGGAAAGACTATGGCTATCTGTACTCCACAGTCGAAACTCGTGCCCTCCGCGGTTTCGGTTCCTCTGCTGTCCGCAACGGTTTACTTTTGCCCAGACCGCTCGGCGGACTCTTTTCCAAAGGCATGAAGTTGCAACAATAGACAGAACTATTTTTTACATATCGGTCCTAAATGCGAATACGGGTCTGCAGAACAATTTTTGCAGACCCGTATTTTTGTCTATGAGAGGTTTTAATCTATTTGTAGGAGTTAAGGAGGTAAAGAAGTTAAGAAGTTAAGGAGTTAAGACATTAGACCATGCGGACACTTGACACTTGCCTGGGAGCGCGGACGTCCCCGTCCGCAGTAACTTCAAGACATACCGGAAAGAACACGGGAAGAAAAGTTTGTGCAGACGGGGATGTCCGCGTTCCCAAGTTCCCTTGACCCTTGGCCCTTAACTCCGTTAGAATTTATTAAAACTTGATTTTCAATACTTTTCCTCCAAGTGGTGGAAGTATCAGTTGAACAAGACCATCGGGTTCGAGTGTGAGTTCTGATGCCTCGTTTGTCAGCAAGTCCTTGGCTATGTAGGAACGCTTTTCAGGAGGGAGTTGAAGGTAGTCGAAGGCGTGGGCTGGTATGCGCACGGCAGTGCGTGCCCCTCGTTCGTCGAAGTTGGCCACGACGAGGACGAGTTCGCGCTCGGCCTTGCGCAGGAAGGCATACTGGCGATGGGTGTTCATCATGGCGTTGTCCTGATTGGCATACATGACATCGAAGAATTGTCCCTCGCGCAGTGCCGTTTCCTCGTTGCACAGTGTGAGCACCTTGGCATAGAACTGACGCAGGTCTCGCTCTTCGGCAGTGAGGAGCCGGTCGTCAAAACGCCCCTTGTCGCGCCATCGTGCCACGGTTGGCACAGTCCAGTAGTCGAAGATGGTGGTGCGTCCGTCTTCACCGCTGAAGCCCTCTTTGTCCATGCCCCGCTCGCCCAGTTCCTGACCGAAATAGAGCATGAAGGGGTTGGTGCGCATGAGTGCAGAAACCAGCAGGGGGGCGCGTCCGCGTTCGGCCTTGCCTGCGAAGAAAGGTGAGGCCAGGCGTTGTTCGTCGTGGTTTTCGAGGAAGTTGAGCATGTGGTCGTTGATGTCGTCGACGGCTTGCCAGCAGCCCGTGATGGCCGTGGCGCTGTTGTCGGCCACCACCGTGCGCAAGGTGTCGTAGAGTCCGACCTTGTCGTAGAGGTAGTCGAAATGGCCCTCGTGGATGTAGTTGCGGTACTCGGCGGGATTGTAGACTTCGGCGATGAACTGCACGCCCGGGTGCTGTGACTTGACTTGTGGGATGGCCCATCCCCAGAATTGGCATGGCACCATTTCTGCCATGTCGCAACGGAAGGCATCCACGCCCTTGCCGGCCCAGAACTGGAGGATGTGGAGCATCTTGTGCCATGTGTCGGGGACGGGGTCGAAGTGGGGCACATGTCCACCCACATAGTCGACGCCATAGTTCAGTTTCACGGTTTCGTACCAGTCGTTCTGTCCTGGGCTGGGGGTGAAGCAGTCGTTGCCCGTGGCGCGTGCAGGCATCTCGACATAGTCGGTTCCCGTCACGGAGTCACGCAAGGAAAACGAAGGAAGAAACTGCTGATTCCCAATATAATAGAAATTATTGTTAGAGTTAAAGTCAATGTTAACATTGTCGTCCTCGCCAAGGTCTCTCACTCCTGCCGGCTTGGCGTCGGAGTGGTACTGACGAGCCACGTGGTTGGGCACGAAGTCTATAATCATTTTGAGTCCGGCCCGATGGGTGCGCCTGACGAGGTTGTCAAATTCTTTCATGCGGTTGGGCACGTCGCGTGCCAGGTCGGGGTCGACGTCGTAGTAGTCCTTGATGGCGTAGGGACTGCCGGCCTTTCCCTTGACGACGGCCGGGTGGTCGCGTCGGATGCCGTTGGCCGAGTAGTCGGCTTGGGTGGCGTGCTCGATGATGCCAGTGTACCATATGTGTGTGCATCCGAGTTGGCGGATGCTCTGCAGGGCCTTCATCGTGAAGTCGTCCATTTTGCCGCATCCGTTCTGTCTGGCACTTCCCCACTCCTGTTTTTCCTTGCCGTCGGCTCCGAACAGTCGGGTCATCACTTGGTAGATGATGGTTCTCTCTTTCATGGGTTTTGGTTTTGCAAATGCAGTGACGCCCGCCAACAATGCGAGCGTCACCATAATGATTCGTCTGTACATTCTGTGTAGGGTTTCGGGATTACTCGATTCCGTGTGCAGTGACAGCCTCGTTGCCCTTGGCAATCTTGGCAATCATGCCTTGCAGTGCCTTGCCCGGTCCGCACTCGGTGAAGTCGGTGGCTCCGGCGGCAATCATGTTCTGCACCTCATAGGTCCAGCGTACGGGTGCCGTCAACTGGGCAATCAGGTTCTGCCTGATTTCCTGCGGGTCGGTGTGTGCCTCGGCATCGACGTTCTGGTAGACAGGGCAATTAGGGGTGTGGAACTCGGTGGCTTCGATGGCTGCCTGGAGTTCCTCCTTGGCCGGCTGCATGAGGGGCGAGTGGAAGGCTCCGCCCACTTTCAGCGGCAGGGCACGCTTGGCACCGGCTGCCTTCAGTTTCTCGCAGGCCTCGTCGATAGCCTCTATGTTGCCCGAGATGACCAACTGGCCGGGGTTGTTGTAGTTGGCTGGTACGACGACCTGGCCTGGTATCGACACTTCGTTGCAAATCTGCTCCACTGTCTGGTCGTCCAGTCCGATGATGGCGGCCATGGTCGACGGGGCGGCCTCGCATGCCTTCTGCATGGCCTGGGCACGGGCACTCACCAGTCGGAGTCCGTCTTCGAACGAGAGGGCGCCGGCTGCCACGAGTGCTGAAAATTCGCCCAGCGAGTGGCCTGCCGTCATGTCGGGCTGGAAGGCCTCGCCCATGCACAGGGCTGAAATCACGCTGTGCAGGAACACTGCCGGCTGTGTCACCTTGGTCTGACGAAGTTCTTCGTCGGTGCCCTCAAACATGATTTTGGTGATGTCGAAACCCAGAATCTCATTGGCTTTGTCAAACAACTCCTTTGCTTGTCCGTGTGTCTCGTACAGGTCCTTGCCCATGCCCGAGAACTGTGCCCCCTGTCCGGGGAATACAAATGCTTTCATTTTGTCTTTCCTATTTTATTTGATTAGCAGTAAATTATAGCATTTATAAATACGCACGCGCGCACGCACGCGCATCACTTCCTATTGCAAAGGTACGATTAAGCGAGCGCAATAAAAAGGAAAAAACATTTTTTTTCATTTTTATGGCCGAGCGTGAGTACCTTCGGACGAAGTCCAACGGTACGATTAAGCGAGCGCAATAAAAAGGAAAAAACATTTTTTTTCATTTTTATGGCCGAGCGTGAGTACCTTCGGACGAAGTCCAACGGTACGATTAAGCGAGCGCAATAAAAAGGAAAAAACATTTTTTTTCATTTTTATGGCCGAGCGTGAGTACCTTCGGACGAAGTCCAACGGTACGATTAAGCGAGCGCAATAAAAAGGAAAAAACATTTTTTTCATTTTTATGGCCGAGCGTGAGTACCTTCGGACAAAGTCCAACGGTACGATTAAGCGAGCGCAATAAAAAGGAAAAAACATTTTTTTCATTTTTAAATACATTCCCGCTCCTCGTAGAGACGGGGCGTGCCCCGTCTCCCTGACTGACATGCCACAAAACGGGGGAAAACGGGCTCGTCCAATGGGGAGACTGGCGTGCAGCCCGTCTCTACAAGCAATGGGGTGGACGTGCAGACACCGCAATCTGGACGTGCAGGCACCGCGCCTGCGGACGGTGACTTGCATCATCATCACCCTCCGCGGGCGGGACGCCCTCGTCGGCAACTACACCCTGTTGACATGAAAGACCATGGTTCCACACTCAAAACTTCACGCAACTTAACATGAAAGTTCACTCCTCTACAGAGGAAAGTATAAATCAAATATATGATTTATATAAATCTAATCCATGATTTATATAAATCAAACGTATGATTTATATAAATCATATATTTGATTTATACTTTCGTGTGCAGATGTCTTGACTTTTCGGTGCAGAGGCACTGAGTTAGGTGTGTGGAGGCAGGAGTTTTGGTGTGTGGAGGCAGGATGGGCTGACAGGGTTGGCAGGGGGTGGCGGTTGTGGCACAGACTTTGTACGGGTTACGTGGGAAGGGGAATGTGGAGGCGAAAGGCTTAAACAGTGTTAAGAAGGGGGAAAGGAATGTTAAACTATTTAAAAGTGGCTGGAAATAGGCCAGAAAAATTTTGTCGGAATTAAACTTTCTGCTAAATTTGCAATCAAATAGTTAAATTCATTAGACTTTTAACAAGTACAATGAATTTTAATTAAGAAAACAACAACCAAAACCATTAACTATTTCATTTAAAAAATTAAGAAAAGACCATGAAGCAAGGAAACAAGAGATTTTACGGAATACTGGCCGCCATCGCTCTGGCCAGTGGTATCACGGGAGCCGGTGCCTATTCGTTGGCATCGCACGGCGTGTCGAAATCGCAGGACGCAGCCGCCCTGACGCAGTCGACGAGGAATGGAAGCCAGGAGGACGGGTTCCTGATGGAGACTTCGAACCCGCTGCCGGCTGCCCAGCCAGTCGACCTGACGGATGCTGCCGAGAAGGCCTGCAATGCCGTGGTCTACATCAAGGTGACGATGGGCGGCGAGACACGCACCATCCAGTATAGCGACCCGTTTGACGATTTCTTCGGCGAGTTCTTCGGACGCGGCAACCGTGGCGGCACGCAACGCCGTCAGATTCAGACGCCGAAGCAGGAGGCTGCAGGCAGCGGCGTGATTATCTCGACAGACGGCTACATCGTGACGAACAACCACGTGGTGGAGAACGCCAACGAGATAAACATCACGCTCAATGACAACCGCGAGTTTACGGCCCGTGTCGTCGGCCTCGACGCCACGACCGACCTGGCCCTGCTGAAAATCGACGCCACGGGCCTGCCCGCCATCACCATCGGCGACAGCGACGCCCTGAAAGTGGGAGAATGGGTGCTGGCCGTAGGCAATCCCTTCAACCTGACGTCGACCGTGACGGCTGGCATCGTCAGCGCCAAGGCCCGCAACGTGGGCAAGTCGCAGAACGGCATCGAGTCCTTCATCCAGACCGACGCAGCCATCAACCAGGGCAACTCGGGAGGCGCACTGGTCAACGTGCGCGGCGAACTGGTGGGCATCAACGCCATGCTCTACAGCAACACAGGCTCCTACACGGGCTACGGCTTTGCCATCCCCGTGAGTATCATGAAGAAAGTGGTGAGCGACCTGAAGACCTACGGCACCGTACAGCGTGCACTGCTGGGCGTGAGCGGCATGGACCTGCACAACTACATCGACCAGAAACGCCGTGAAGACGAGAAGTTCGATAAGGACTTCGGCACTGTGAACGGAGTCTACGTAGCCGAAGTCGTCGAGGACGGTGCGGCAGCCGCTGCCGGACTACAGGAGGGAGACGTCATTGTCAGCCTCGACGGAAAGCCCATCAACAAGATGTCTGAACTGCAGGAAGCCACTACCAAGTACAGCCCGGGCGACAAGGCAGAAGTGGGATTCATCCGCGACAAGAAGCAGAAGACAGCCACCATCACCTTCCGCAACGCCAAGGGAAACACCAACGTCGTGAAGACCCAGAAACTGGACGTGCTGGGAGCCGAGTTCAAGGAACTGACCGAATCGCAGAAAAAGTCACTCAACATGACCTACGGCGTACAAGTGTCGAAACTGTCTGCCGGACGACTCAAGCAAGCCGGCATGCCCGAGGACTTCATCATCCTGAAGGTGAACAACCAGAACATCAAGTCGGTCAGCGACCTGGAACAAGTGTTCAAGACAGCACAGGAAAGCACCGAGCAGACCCTCTGGATCTGGGGCAAGACTCCAGCCGGAAACACCCGCAGTTTCGCCATCTACCTGGGCGACGAATAATACAGGCCCTTTTTCATAAACACTATATCCATCCGAAAGCGAAACGCCGCCACAGCAGCGTTTCGCTTTCACTTTCCACACCCACAGACACAGGCACAAAAGAAACCACCTGCACCCGAACACATCAGTTGCAGGCAGTCAAGAAAGACGCCATCGCATCGGGACAACCCATATCGCCCAATAACTTTCAGTCATCGCCGACAAAGACATGCCACCCTCACCATCAACGTCGTTGCTGCAAACACAAAACCAGGCAAACCCCTAAAAAAGTCAGCCAGAACGACGAAAGGACAGCCAATTCAATAAAAGACGTGGAAAAATTTGTTGGTATCTGTCAAATCCCTAACTTTGTAACAAATATAAAATGACAAAATGTAAGCATCCAACAGTCAACACACATAGTTACTATGAAAATCGAAAACATCATGGCCCACCTGGAAGCCAAGCACCCAGGAGAGCAAGAGTATCTGCAAGCCGTGCGCGAAGTACTCACGTCCATCGAGGACGTCTACAACCAACACCCCGAATTTGAACGCGCCAAACTCATCGAACGACTCGTAGAGCCCGAACGCATCATCACCTTCCGAGTACCGTGGGTAGACGACAAGGGAGAAGTACAAGTCAACCTCGGCTACCGCGTACAGTTCAACTCAGCCATCGGCCCCTACAAGGGCGGACTTCGTTTCCACGCCTCCGTCAACCTCAGCATCCTCAAATTCCTCGGATTTGAACAAACCTTCAAGAACGCCCTCACCACCCTGCCCATGGGAGGCGGAAAAGGAGGAAGCGACTTCTCGCCACGAGGCAAGAGCGACGCCGAAATCATGCGTTTCTGCCAAGCCTTCATGAACGAACTCTACCGCTACATCGGACCCGAAATCGATGTGCCAGCCGGCGACATCGGCGTCGGAGCACGCGAAGTCGGCTACCTCTTCGGACAATACAAAAAACTGACACGCGACTGGAGCGGTGTCCTCACCGGCAAAGGACTCGAGTTCGGCGGCTCGCTCATACGACCCGAAGCAACCGGATTCGGAGGACTCTACTTCGTCAACGAAATGCTCCAGACACGCGGCATGGACATCAAGGGAAAGACAGTGGCCATAAGCGGATTTGGCAACGTGGCCTGGGGAGCCGCCACCAAAGCCACACAACTCGGAGCCAAGGTCATCACCATCAGCGGACCCGACGGATACATCTATGACCCCGAAGGCATCAGCGGCGAAAAAACAGACTACATGCTCGAACTCCGCAGCAGCGGCAACGACATCTGCCAACCCTATGCCGACGAATTCCCGGATGCACAGTTCGTGCCCGGACGACGCCCGTGGGAGGTGAAATGCGACATCGCACTGCCCTGCGCCACACAAAACGAACTGAACGGAGACGACGCACACCAACTCATCCAGAACGGCTGTCAATGCGTCGGCGAAATCTCCAACATGGGATGCACGCCAGAAGCAATCGACGCATTCATCGAAGCCGAAATGCTCTACGCACCAGGCAAGGCCGTCAACGCCGGCGGAGTAGCCACCAGCGGACTCGAAATGAGCCAGAACGCCATGCACCTATCCTGGTCAGCACAGGAGGTAGACCAGCGTCTCCACCAAATCATGCACGCCATCCACAAACAGTGCGTCAAGTACGGCACACAGCCCGACGGCTACATCAACTACGTCCGTGGTGCCAACATCGCCGGCTTCATGAAAGTTGCCAAA
>FLNU01002369.1_pt1 | contig 18199 bp, 15 predicted proteins | sample 1140361 | NCBI WGS metagenome assembly FLNU01 (sample SAMEA3878206, study PRJEB12797) | bioreactor metagenome | biome: Moose rumen | place: Sweden | collected 2011-10 | reverse complement strand
AACCCCCCCCCCCCGCCATGTTTTTATCAACATTCGGGAGTTGAATCCAATCACCCATTTCTAAATCAAATTCAAACGGATCAAATTTTGTCATTCCTCCCCAATGATAAAATGTCAACTCTCCGAAATATGCTTGACCATTTACCTCATAAAAATCACATCTAACTTCCGGAATTCCTTTGGAAAGTTTTTCCGCCATTTTTATCATTTCCTCAAAGCTTGCTGGTTTTGATGGCAATGTATCAGCATTGGGATGACCATTTATTACATCAATGTGCCGGAATTCCATATCAAAGAAATCAAACTTAGTTTCCTTACTTTCATCTCCGCGCTCCGTTGCAATAAATAGGGCTTTTGCAATCCCATCCATTGTGAAGAATTTATAATCCGGAAGTTCATGAGTTATACTATCCTCCATATATTGCTCAGCAAAGACTACTGGTTTGACATATTTATATGCCCACTCGCGTGCATCCCAATAAAAATTATGCTTTAACGCAGCACCTAATTTCTTTTTCGCTGCCTCTAAATCAAATTGAGACTTGTCTCGACACACAACAACACTTCCACTATCGTGGTTACATTTGAGCACAAACTGATCAGGCAATTTATCAATATCTATTTCATCTACAGATTTCCACACAGCTAATGTGGGAATCACATGCTCTGCCCCAATTTTGTCCGCAACATATTGTTTTACGCGATACTTATCTACCAAAGTAAAGTATAGCGGATTATGGTCATAAAGTTTTAACCATTGCAATTTTTCATTGAATGTCTTTGGATTATCCAAATCTAATTCATAACCCATAATCATCCGCCAAAGCGTTTTAATGTAGAACTTATCTGACATCAGCTTTGGGCACTTTTTAATCATGTCATAACCCAAGGCATAGTACGGGTTACGAGCATATCGTTTAATTTTTTTGAACATATCGTGTATTATTTATTCATTATTACCATCAAAGATATTAAGCAAGTCAAGCATCCACTGCATGCGGAGACATATCAATCTGGTTTATGTTGGGAAGGAGTTCATATTATATTGCTAATTGATTAATGGTGAGCGCACTGTGCGATAATATTGTTTATGTATTCATACATATAACAATAATCAGATAAGCATTATGGTATTTGTAACTGCATTTTTAAATTCATCAATTCTCGTTTTAAAGAGGCATGTCCAATACTTCTCTGTAAACGAGAATTCAACAACGAGATTTTCAACGTCACAGGCAATGAGACAATGGGTCTAATGTTCTGTATCGTCAAAAAAGAGCGGATATTAGAAAAAAGAAGAGAGGCACTTGAGAATGTAGAATGCTGAGTCAATTCATCTTCCGCCTGTGTTAATGCATTCATAAGAGCCGCATTGATATGCTTATCACGTTGCGTTTTCAAATTTGAGATTCCAATCTCAAGTGATTGTTTTCTTTGTTGGTTATAAAAATACGTACTGGCATCTTGATTCGCCAGATGTATACCATTAATATCAATAAGTTTAATCTCAAATTCATTTTTTTTGTGTAATCGTTCTATCTCTAAAAATTGAGTAGAAAGTAGTTCTTGCAAGCGATTATATTGCTCGGTTGATAATTTTTGTTTTTGATCTAACGTAAGCCGAATTAAAGAATCCGATAAAATAGTTGCATTCACATCGCCAACATGAGATACGTAATCTTTGTTATATGAAATCATATCCCAATAAAGACTATCTGCTTGGGCTATATGTTGTGCATAACTTTGTTTTATACTTTCTTGAGAGTTACGAAATGCTATATTCGCATAGATGAGATACGCCGCAAATGCTATACAAAAACAAGAAAGCACCCACAGAAACAATTTTCCATAATGTGACACAAAGCCATTATTAGACTCTAATTGCGTTGTTTGAGGATGTCCACACATTTTCTTTTTAGATTACTTTAAACATACTATTTTTTACCTGCAACAAGATTAAACTTATTGATAACCCCTTTGTAATATTTTTGAGATTACGGCAACAATGGAAGACCTAATTCGGCGAGATATTTATTGTGCTCAGCCTTAACGGTTTGGATGGATTTTTCAATCGCTACCAGTTGGTCATGGACGCTGTTTATATCTATCGGCGTTTCGTCTTGTGAAAGATTGACATAACGGGTGATGTTCAGATTAAAGTCATTCTCTTTAATCTCGGACATGGACACCAAGCGGGAATAACGTGGTTCCTCCATACGATACTGATATGTCTTTACGATATCCTCAACATCACTGTCTCTGAGAGTGTTTTGTCGTTTATCTTTTTGATAGTGCTCTTCCGAGGAAGCATTGATAAACAATATTTTGTCACTCTTGCGGCACTTCTTGAGAACCAAGATACAAACAGGGATGCCAGTTGAATAGAACAGATTAGCCGGCAAGCCGATAACTGCATCTATATTGTCATCTTCAAGCAGTTTCTTACGGATGTCATATTCTTTGCCTCCGCGGAATAGAACGCCATGCGGCAATATGATTGCCATCGTTCCTTCATCACTCAGATAATGGAATCCATGCAACAAGAATGCAAAATCAGCAGCAGACCTTGGTGCAAGTCCATAACGACTGAATCGGTAATCCTTTGCTGTCTCTTCCGATGGATCCCAACGAAGTGAGAACGGTGGATTGGCGACTACGGCATCAAAAGTTATTTTCTTTGCAGGATTATCTTCTCTAAGAATACTCCAATCATTTGCCAATGAATCACCATGATGAATCTCAAACTCCGTATCTTTCACCCCATGCAATAGCATATTCATCCGAGCAAGGTTGTACGTCGTAATATTCTTTTCTTGTCCGTAGATTTTTCCTATCTTATTAGGTCCCATTTGATTGCGAACATTCAGCAGCAAAGAGCCTGACCCACACGCGAAATCAAGAACCTTGTTTATCTTACTTTTATTGCCCGTTTTCGAATCCTGACAATCCAGAATAACGATTCGCGACAAGATAGTAGAAATCATTTGCGGCGTGTAGAATTCACCTGCTTTTTGCCCGGAACCGGCTGCAAACCGACCTATCAGATATTCATATGCGTCACCTAAAGAATCTGAATCTGTCGAAAACTCATTTAATCCTTCTGATATTGTCGTAATAACACGTGCCGACAGTTTATTGCGCTCTGTATAGTTCTTTCCTAATTTTTCAGAATTCAAATTAACCTCTGAGAACAAGCCTTTGAAGGAACTCTCAAACGAATCGTTTTCGATATACTTAAACCCTTCTTGCAAAGTAACAAGTAGATTTTCACTTTGCTTCCGAGCCAATTCTACAATGTTATCCCACAAGTATTTAGGCTCAATGACATAGTGTATCTTGCGACGCATCTGTTTTTCAAACAGAAATATATCGTCAGGGTTTTCTTCATACCAAATTTGCAGGGGACTACTAACGCCCATTTTCTCCATAATATCTTTGGGTGTTTCCGGATATTCTGTCCCAAGTTCTTTTTGTGCAGCCTTAACATAGTTATCCGAAAGATATTTCCAGAAGAGGAAAGACAACATATAATCGCGGAAGTCATCCGCCATCATAGATCCTCGCAGTTCATTTGCTATATCCCAAAGGATTTTGCCTAATTTGTGTTGATTAGTATCGCTCATATATTTTCTTGTTGACTATTTGGAATTACAAAATGGAATGTCTTTGTCAAAAATTCCACAACATCCTTTATCATTTGTTTATTATCATTAGTCATAATATCCCATTGCGGATAATACACATCGCGATGGGTCAATGCGTTCTCTTGATTCAAAAGTTCATTTGCATGAGGAAAACCTAAATGTTCTAACATTGCAGAAGGGCTTTTATCTCCTATGAATGCAGTTATATTCTCTAATAGTTGCCGGAGCATAGCTGCATGGTATATTTCCAAAGCGTCATTCCTTATCGCATCCCTTAAAAGTTGTAATAAGCGCAAATGATACAACCACACACTATGTTTATGCGTATCTAAAGAATAATTCTCTTCGTTGCTCTTGTTAAGAATATAAATTTTGTACTTGTTGTTCTCCGGATTCTTGGTTTTAAACTACTACTTAATTCTCCTTTTGTTATTAAATCTACTAATATGGATGTAAAACCTATATGATGTGTAGTGATTATTATTTTCTTCTGCTGATAATAACGTTTTATTAGTTCTACTATAGTAAAAATAGTAACAAAGATATTATGATCATCTAAACTAGATATGGGATCATCTATGAAAATATATTTGTTTTGTTCATTTGCCCATCCTTCTGTGTAAAACAAAGCCAAAAAGAAACACCAGACAAAGATACGTTCTTCCGCTCTTGATATTTTGATTGGTTTTTTATTCTCATCACCCTTCAAATAAAAGGTTATAGCAGAATAGCCCAATTCAGGGTTTTCTTCATTTTGTATAAAATCAAAATCATATTTAGGATTATATGGACTTAACTTTTCTCTAACATCTTCTTCTGTAATTTGCGCATGAAGTGAACTCAAACTACTCATCACAATTCTCATTTTGACATCTTGCTCACTATGGTCTATATCATTATCCCATTGAAACAAATCCTCACTGAATGCATTATAATAGACCCCTGTCTGCCTATGTGTTTCAGGATTTCTATTACACTCTTTATACTCCACAGACAAACGAGTCTTCCCTGTTGAATTAAATGCATAAAGCAAATATATATTTGCCTTATCATCATTCTTTATTTGTGTTGCTATTTCTTGTAATGTCATTGTTGTTGGTTTTTAGGAAAGAAGAGTTTTTGCAAAAAAAATTGCTTATGTAATTTAAGAGTTTCTATCTTTTGCTCAATTTCATTTACTGATTTATCTATTGACCTCAATACATCGACAATCTTTTTTTGCTCCTTTATATCCTTAGGTATATAAATTTTATATCTCTTCAAGCCATCCATATCTACAGATAACAACCCACCCGTATTTGTATTACGTTTGCACCATTCTGAAATATAATTACAATAATAAAAGAGAAAATAAGAATCTACTTCCTTTTTCCGCGATTTGCGAATCACTATGTTTGTAAATCGCTGATTTGCAAGTGAATCAGCAAGCAAAAGGGCATATTCACCGATTGTAGCTGTCGTTGACATAATGATACTACCAGCCTCAAACAACTCGCCTTTTACGGCTTCGGGTGTTATGTGCTGGATGGAATCACTTAATATCCTACCGTGTTTTCGAATATCTTCCATTCTAAACCATGGAATTGTACCATTAGTCCAATATGCATTATTGTATTTTGATGGCGTGTATCCATTTCGCAATTCACACACACCACATTCTCCACCTAAAGTGTCTTCTTCCCACTCCCCAGCATCTTTAAATTCAGGAAAGCGGAGTTCGGGGACGGTTTTACCTCGCTGCGGGAAAAGTTTCTGCAAAAGTGCTTTTTTATGTGCCTTTAGTTGCTCTAATTTTTGTTTTGTTTCACTAATCTCATCGTCAATTGACAACAAACATGATGCTATTTTTTGTTGTTCTTGAAGACCTGGAATAAACAACTTCAATTTCAAAAAATTATCTTTTGATAAATTATATCGCGTTATTCCTTGAGCTATTGAGGTAATTTGCCTTCTATAGGCTGGAGTGTTGAATAAGTATTTTGCAAATGATGGAATAAAACAATTATTTTGAGACCTAAATATAAAACAAAAACTATTTAAATAAACACTCTTTTTTAAATCCTCAGTTATAACATTCACCATTCCTATTTCTTGGGCAGTTTCTGAAGATATTGTTACTAATATATCTCCTTTTTTCAGTTTGGTTTGCTTTTCTCCATTTTTAATAGCAACCAATGGACATTCTTCTATACTTATATTTGTTCCATTAAATACTTGCTTATATGAGACATATGGTTCGCCTATTCCAAAGTCTTCACCACTTTTACCGGTAAGACCATTATAAGTTCTACCTATATCTTTTAGAGTAACTAGTTGCCACTCTCCTGCATCTTGGAATTCTGGGAAGCGGAGTTGTGGCACAAGTCTCACGGTATCGTTAGCAGTCGTTTTCGTCTCGTTATCGTCTCTTTGCCGTCTCGTTGCCGTGTTTGACTCGAAGGAGGCAGCACTATGGGAGCACATTGATTGCTGATATGTATGATTTTCATTCATCTGCTTTGGTGTCAGTTTTATTCTTCATAAGCGGACAAGCCTGATATTTTTTGTCCTAATACCATTCGTTTCAACAAGGGGATCAAGTCTTTCATTACAGTTGTCTCGGTATTGATTCGTTCTCGCCATCCCAGTTGTAGAGGTGTCAGCAGGTCGTCCAGTTTCTCCGCATCGAAAATCCTACGCTCTACAATACCATCCACAAATGTTTTCAAGGATGCAATATCCAGATGATGCGCATCGGCAATGGTCATTAATTCTTTGGCAAACTTCTCCGTCTTGAACAACTCATATCCATCACGAATCTCTTTCTCTGTTTTTCCATTCACATTATTGGCATCCAGACTATCTATATATGCCATGATGTCCTCTCGCTCATCCAATAATGTGGATGTAGAACAAACCAAGTCCTTCAGTTGGTCTTTGGTCATATTCACCTTGGTTGGTGTTTCCACATAACGGGTAATCAGTTCCATTATGTAATCGTAATCAATCACAGCTGACGCAAATAGCACAAACTCGAAGTCCAATTCCTGTATTTCTTCGGTCACCTCCGAATCGAACTGCTCACGCTTGGTTTTTAGTTGCTTGGCGACATCCAGATAAGCACCTCGGAAAGCACGCATTTCCTCCTGTCCGAAATCCTCCACGATGGAGGGCTCGGCCATGTACGCTTCACCGGTTTCCTCGTCTGTTTTAACAAGATCGGTGTATTGGTCCAATTGTGTTTTGTATCGTTGTACTTCTTTGAAATATGTCACGAATCCCGCTTTTGCCTCATCTCCTTTCAGATTGGGCACTTCATCAGCCCGGAACTCCAGATTCTGCAGATTCATGAAATTACGCAGATTGGTAACTGCTTGACAATACTTCTGAGCAATCACTTCTGCCGGTTCTACAAGCCAAACTTGACGAGCCACCTCTCCGTTCTTTTCTCCCGAGAACAAAGCAATCGCTTCGTCCACTTCTTCCTGCTGTCCACGGAAATCCAATATATTACCGTATGGCTTAGTATCATTAAGTATTCGATTTGTACGCGAGAATGCCTGAATAAGGCTATGATATTTTAGTTTCTTATCCACATACAGTGTATTTAGATACTTGGAATCAAAGCCCGTTAGCAGCATATCCACCACGATGGTAATATCTATCTTGTTGCGGTGAGGATAGTCCGTGTTGGCAAATCGCTGGTCCTTGATGCGTTTCTGCACATCCTGATAATATACATCGAACTCCTCAACCGAATGATTGGTACCATATTGTGTATTATACTCTTTGATTATAGCTTTAAGTGCCTGTTTTTTCTGATCCGGTTCGGTCTGGTTATCCAAGCGTTCCTGCAACAAATCCTCCTGAATCTGCATAATATCACTATTGCCCTCTGCTGGTGGAGAAAACACACACGCGATATTCAAAGGTTCATATGTCGGATCTTTCTGTTGCTGCTCTTTCTGGATTTGACGGAATAAATGCCAATACTCAATAGCCTCATTGATAGAACCGGTTGCAAAAAGTGCATTGAACCTTCGTCCGTTGGTTGCAGACTGATGCTTTTGCAGAATGGTTTTGACGATAGCCTGTTTTTTAACACTCCCGACAGGTGTCACCTCGCCCTCTTCCGGTTTGAAATAGTCCACATGGAACCGCAAAACATTCCTGTCTTCGATAGCATTCGTAATCGTATAAGCGTGCAGTTCTTTCTCAAACACATCTTCCGTTGTCTTATAGGAAGCCTCTTCCCCAGTAATCTGGGTATAGGTTGCATTCTGCTCGAAGATAGGTGTGCCAGTAAAACCAAACAATTGTGAGTTCGGGAAGAATTCTTTTATGGCTTTGTGGTTGTCACCGAACTGCGAACGATGGCACTCATCGAAGATAAACACCATCCGCATTTCACGGACAGGAAGCAATCTTTCTTGATAGTTGCGGCGGTTCTGCGGGTCCAAAGCGATACCCAGTTTCTGAATAGTGGTCACTATGATCTTATCCGCATAATCCTCCGACAATATCCTTCGCACGAGCGTGTCCGTATTCGTATTCTCTTCCACACATCCATCTTGGAAACGGTTAAACTCTTCTCGCGTCTGTCGGTCAAGATCTTTTCTATCCACCACAAACAAGCATTTGTCAATCTCCGGATTATCTTTTAACAAAGTTGCAGTCCTAAAAGAAGTGAGCGTCTTACCGCTACCAGTAGTGTGCCATATATAACCATTGCCTCGATTTTCGTCAATACATTTCATGATGGCTTTTACCGCATAAATCTGATAGGGACGCATCATGAGGATTTTCTGCTCGCTATTCACCAATACCATGTAACGACTTATCATTTCCCCCAACTTGTACTTAGTCAAAAAGGCTTCTATAAAATCATCAAGACCCGATATCTTATTGTTTTTCTCATCAGCCCATTGATAGACCGGCAAATAATTCTCGTCTGCGTTAAAATTGAAATGATTGCTGTTATTATTGGCGAAATAATAGGTTCTTGAGCGATTGCTGACAATGAACATCTGCATGAAACAAAGCAACGAATTGGTATAACCGTTACCCGGTTCGTTTTTGTACTCCACAATCTGCTGCATAGCTCTGTGAGGACTTACTTCCAGCGTCTTCAGTTCTATCTGCACGACAGGCAGTCCGTTGATTAACAATATCACATCATAGCATTGATAACTATTCCGTGTGTTTGTCCTAAACTGCCGAATAACCTCATAATCATTTTTGCACCAGTCCTTCATGTTGACCAGCGTATATTGCAAAGGGGTACCATCCTCACGGAAGAAAGTGTTTCGCTCGCGCAAGCGCTTGGATGTGGCGAACACATCCGTTGTGACAATCTCTTCCAACAGACGCGTAAACTCTGCGTCCGTCAGATGCACTCTGTTAAGAGTCTGGAATTTCTCTCTGAAATTTGCCTCAAGACCATCCCTGTCGTGAATATCGTCGCGATACACATAATTGACACGTTGCAGTGCCCTTATCAGTTTATCTTCTATTTGTTTCTCTGATGTATTCACAATAATCATTTACCAATTTTCATCAATCGTTTTGTTTCGCGCAGTTCTTTTTGCAGGAGTTCCATACGTTCTTTTAGTTGCTCTTGCGTTGGCAACATGTCCTTGATGCGGACGTTGTTATATGTTGCCACTCCCATCGGTGTACTTATGCCACGGAACGACCATTGCACATCCGCCTTATTCATATCCGAACAAATGAGCAAGCCTATTGTGGGATTATCGTCTTCTGCTTTCAATATGTCATCCACTGCATTGACATAAAAATTCAACTTTCCTGCGAACTCCGGTTCAAAAGCCTTTGCTTTCAATTCGCAAACTACATAGCAGCGCAACCGGATATGATAGAAGAGCAAATCAATCTTACGCGTTGTATTTCCGACTATCAGTTCTTTTTGTCGTCCGATGAAAGCAAAACCGGTTCCAAGTTCTAATAACAAGTCTGTTACACTTTGACTTAGAGCATCTTCTAATTCCTGCTCATCGTAAATCTCATGCTTGACGGTTGCAAGCCGAAGTCATAGTTCTCTTTGAGTACTTCTTGCACTAATTTGCTTTGCAATGCAGGCATGTGTTCGGCAAAGTTATTGAGAATCTTTCCTTGATGTTCGTATAAGTTCGCTTTGATGCAGTTAACCAATGCCGCACGACTCATACCCTGCTCTATCGTCTTACCTATGTAGAACAAAGCCTCATCCACGGATTTGCATTTGGAAATAATCTCTACATGGTGTCTCCAAGGAACTAACGCAAATGAAGCAGGAAATTCTCCACCAAGCTGGTAGAGTTTTTGCCTCTGCAGATTTTCAGCATTCTGTGATTCTCTGGTAGATTGTAATAGTTTTCTCTCACTAATTTCTCTACCAAACTGGTAGAGTTTTTCTTGAGTCTCGGAAGATGAATAAAACAGATACCATTTCTTCATGAACCAAAGGTTCTTAGCAGAGAGCCCATCCGCATTGGGGAACTCACGCTGCAGATCAAGGCTCACTTGCTCTACGACACCTGCTCCCCAACGTTCTTCGGCTTTCTTTTGCACCAAGTCATGTCCTAACTCCCAATTGAAGAGCAGTTTTTCTGCGTTTACGCGAACAGATGCCTTTACTTGCGCCGAACGGTAGCGGTGCTTCAACTCGGCAATCCATTTCGCGTAGTCCGTATCAATACGTATATCGTGCGATTTCACAATACGCGGTTGCTCTGATATTTCGTTTTCTTCTTTCATTTCTATTTATCTCTCGCTCTTCTCCCGCTCATCGGTCGGTTGTGAGTCGATTATTTGTTTTCATCAAAAGGTAGTTCGTCCTCCTTTTCTTTCTTACTTGCATCGATAATGTAATCCGAGGCACGTTCTTTCGATACTACTGAGCGCCCGAGGCGTTTCTCCATCGTCTCACGAGCCTCACGAGCCACATCGCCTCCTTCGCGTGCAACACGTTTGTTTTCCTCCATCGTTTGTGGGTTAGATTGACGTGAGTATTCAGTCGTTGCAACCTCTGCAAGTGTATTTTGTGCCAATTTCGATATTGGTCATGTTATCACGCAGGTTCTCTTTGGTTAGTCCCTTGAATTTCTTATACTCTCCGGTTGTCATTCCGCTCCATGCTTGCGTGAGTACATTCGTCATAATGGCAAAGTCTCGTTGCTCTGTTACACCACTACGTTGCCATTCGTCCGTCAGTTCTTTACGCATCTCAATAGAACGCATGCGCTCGTTGATCCACTTATCTGAATAGCCTTGACGGCGATAGTCATCTACAGCCATTTGGAACGTCTGTTCCGGGTCTATCATCTGGTCAATACGTTGCTGTCCTAATTGCGCCAGCCATTGTTTTACCGGCTCGGCTTTCTTAGATGGTATGGACTGAATGATACGAAAAATACCCTGCAAATCAGCCATATCCGTCATGCGTTTTTTCCCATCTGCAGCCGGTAATTTCAACTGGTAACAATTTGTTACCGGTTCATTCCCCTCCTTTAGCAGGCGCCCCTTCAGCACTTTCCAATACTTGCGAGCAGCTTGGTAATCGACACTTTCAATTAGTACACCAACTACGTCTACTACAAAGAAAAAATACTTCTCTTGTTCCTCGTCCAATACGACTCGAACTTTCTTTCCCTCAAATAGTTGTATTGCCAATTTATCTTCCATTAATGCCCTACTCTTTTATTTAATTTTATACAATCATTGATTTTATTCTCAACAGACAATAATAGTCCCAAACTTCTACAAAAACTTTAAATCTTCTTTAAGGCAATACTTCGTTAAAAAATTATTTATAAGTTAACATATGGCCAGTTAGGTGTGGCAAGACCATATTTTGTTAAAAAATCATCAGTTGTGAGGGGTTACTGATAATCGGTTAAACTAACCGCCTGCATTCCCCTCAAAAAAAGTGTTCTTTGAAGTAAATCTTTATCGTCAAACACTTGCACAAGTGGCTGATATTTTGTATCTTTGTTGTGTACAAGAACATCAAAACAATCAGGCCGCCCGAACAAGTAAGATTGCTTGTATTGGTTGCTATTCGCAGCATTAAGTCAGTTAATGCGTCATTCGTATCATTTTTTATTGAAACAATGACGCTCGTCTTAACCATCAAAGGTCGCATCTATTTCCTGCAACTTGCCAGATACGGAAAGTCGTGTGAAAGTCGTTTTCGACAAAATTTCCGAAAGGTTTTCGACTGGTTTGCTTTCAACACCGGATTTATTCAGCAGCAAGATGGCAACACAAGATATCATCAACAGCTACAGCACACGTTTTCAGATAGAGTTTCTCTTCCGAGACAGCAAGCAGTTTATGGCTTACAGCATTGTCAGTTGCGAAATGTGAATGCTATTGACTTTCACCTCAACCTATCCTTGGCGGCTGTCAATGTGGCGAGGGCTTTTTGCAAGCAATGCGGCATTGACTATTCCATCGGAAAAGTTAAACTTCTGCTACACTATGCAATGATGATTGAGCGATTTATTTCAACGTTCGGAAAAATGACCGAACATACAAGAAATAAACCACCTGTTTTCGACGATAAAAACAAACTTTTCAAAGATCTCTTATTTTTAGGCATTAATGATGCCGCGTAAATTACTTGGTAAACTCAAAATTTTAACGAACTATTGTTATAACATCAATGAACATCATAGTGATTTATCGCCACACTTTACACTTGATTCTCCCGGGAAATATATACTACCATTAAAGTCCGGCCAATAAGCAAATGGGGTCTTAGAAGCCATATCACCATAAACGACAGAGAATGACAACACATTATGAACGATATCGTAATCTTTAGCTCCTAACTTTATATTCTTTAGTCCCACATTAAAGCAAACATGGTATTTACCTTTAGCCAAGTTATGTTCCACACGAGATTTCCATGTAAATGTCTCTCCTATAGGAACATTAGATATATCTATAAGTGGAGATAAATAAGAACCTATCCTATCATCTTTTTGATTGTTGAACATTATCTCCATAGAAACTCTTTCAACATCTTTATTTTTCTTCAGTACTATTTCAAAATCTAAAGGTTGATTTGATGCGACTTCATCAATTTCACCTATCAATTTCACACTAAGCAATTCAACTTCTTTACTTGTAAACTCAAAACGTCTGTGTTCATCAGTAATCTCTGCAAAGCTGCACAAGGTAGAAATGTTATTCCCAACATAAAAGTCGACACCTTCATCGGCAGTTCCCATGAAATCAATCTGTCCATTCTTCAATACTACTCCTGTATGGCACAATTTTCTAATACTTGCCATATTATGACTCACGAAGAGGACGGTGCGGCCTTGACCTTGGGAGACGTCTTTCATTTTGCCGATGGCTTTCTTTTGGAATTCGGCATCGCCGACGGCGAGGACCTCGTCCACGACGAGGATTTCGGGTTCGAGGAAGGCGGCGACGGCAAAGCCGAGGCGGACGGTCATGCCGCTCGAATAGCGTTTAACGGGGGTATCGATATAGCGTTCGCAGCCGGAGAAGTCGATTATCTCATCAAGTTTGGATTGTATCTCGCGGCGAGTCATACCGAGGATGGCTCCATTCATAAAGATGTTCTCCCGCCCCGTCATCTCACCATGAAAGCCCGTGCCGACCTCAAGAAGCGAACCGATACGACCATGGGCGCGGATAGCACCGGTGGTGGGACCGGTGACGCGGCTCAACAACTTAAGAAGGGTCGATTTCCCCGCCCCGTTCTTGCCGATGATACCAACCACATCACCCTGCTCCACCTTGAAGTCTATGTCGCGCAGCGCCCACACATACTCCGACGTACCCTTTGTGGAGCGGTCGTTGGTCTCGCCAATCTTCAGATACGGGTCCTCTTTGCCAAGGACATTGGTGATCCAAAAGCGGCGTATATCGTGGCTCAGAGTCTTTGTGGACACCAAACCCAAACGATATTGCTTACTTACATGTTCAAATTCTATTGCTATATTACTGCTCATTGCATTGTATTTATATCACTTACCAAAGTTTCCCATATCATTTTCTGCCGTATGACAGATAATCATAATGATTTTGTGTGGCGCAAAACCAGCATCGTCGTTCTGATAATTTTATCCGTTAATATACTATAAAATACGCGTGTCATCACATCAAATAGTATCAATAAAATACTTCTGCTTGCGGTTGAACATAAGTACACCCGCCACAAAAAGTACCACCATACAGCCTGCGCTATATAAGAGTGCTGACCAACTGAAACTGCCGACACCGAAAGCACCATATTTGAAGGTCTCCACAAGCGAGGTGATGGGGTTGAGAAGCATCAGTTTATGCAGCGTCGGATTTGTAACATAACTGAGCGGATAGACGATAGGCGTGGCGTACATCCATAGCGACACAAAAGTCGGAAAGAAATTAATCAAATCGCGATACTTGGTTGTAAGCGAGGATATTATCAGTCCTAATCCCAATGCTATACCTGCTAAGATAAAGATAATTACGGGGAAAAGCAACAAGTACCAATTCGGACACAGATGAACACCTCTAATTACAAAATATACATAAACGAAGATGAAAGTTAAGAGTTGCAGAGAGAAGCGGAACAGGCGGGAAATTATTACTGATATCGGCGTTATCAGTCGAGGGAAGTAAATCTTGCCGTATAGTCCTGCGTTGGTTTGAAAAGTAGTTGAGGCAGAAGTAAGACAAGTAGAGAAATATTCCCAAAGGCATATCCCGCTCAGATAGAACACCGGCTGCGGAATATCATCGGTCGGAATACCCGCAATACGGCCAAACACAATCACATACATTAACATCGAGAATAGCGGTGAGATAAAGTACCAGCCCATTCCGAATATTGTCTGCTTGACCTGAACCGTTATATCTCGCTTGATGAAGAGCCAAATGAGGTATTTCTTCCGCCATACCTCTTTCAACCCTAACCCGCGAAAGCCCGTATTAGGCGAGATAACAGTCGTCCAATATTGATTATCGTATTTGTTTTCTTTTGCTGCCATAACATCTAAACAATCACACCGTATCCATAAACGACTTCTGCACTTTGTTGAATAATATCAAGCCGAAAAAGAGCAGTACACAAGTCATTAGAAGGCTATATCCTAACCACAACCACGAGAACTGCCCCTGCCCGAGTAATGAGTACTTTATCGCCTCCATCACTGGCGTAACGGGGTTAAGCGACATGGCAAGATGTAACTTGGGATTAGTAACCATACTGAGCGGATAGATAACGGGGGTTATATATACCCACAACGATATTATTTTTGCAAAGACAATTTGAATGTCTCTATATTTGGTTGTTATAGAGGATATTATCATACCAAACCCGACTGCCATCATTGCGAGAATCAAGATAAAGACGGGCAGCAGCACCACCTGCCAATGCATAGTTATTTCGCTCCCCGTAGCGTAATAATAGATATAAAAGACGGCGAAAATAGCAAGCTGAATAGCAAACGACAGCAGATTAGTAGTTACTGCAACGAGAGGCATAATGATGCGCGGAAAATACACTTTTCCGAAGATATCCGCATTAGTGACGAACGAGTTAGAGGTAGAGCTGAGACATGAAGCAAAATATCCCCACACGGCGATACCCAAAAGATAAAACAACACCGGCGGCACGCCGTCAGTAGAGATATTGGCTATTCCGCCAAACACTGCAACATACACAATCACAGATAATACCGGCGTTATGATAAACCATAGCGGACCGAGTATGGTTTGCTTGTATGCTGTGCGGAAATTCCTCAGGACGAACAACACATACATATCCCTGTATCGCCAAATCTCGCCTAAGTCAAGAGAGAGAATCTTGTCGCGAGGGGTAATCTGCAAGTCCCAAGAATTATTATTTTCGTTACTCATTTCAAATCAAAACGGGCGAAAAAGGGGCTTTTTCGCCATTAAGTATATAAATTACGGGCAAAATTACATTTTTTTTTTTATATTTCAAAGCAAAAGTTTAAAAAAAATGAAATCTCAGCAATATAATTGATTTTTTATGCAATATGTAATTGAAATATAAAAAAAGTAGCGTATCTTTGCTATTGGTTTTCAATTTAGACATTTATGAATAGGAAAATTGCGATTGCAGGAACAGGATATGTAGGTCTGTCGATAGCCACATTGCTTGCGCAGCACAACGATGTTGTGGCTGTTGATGTTATTGAAAAAAAGGTGGATCTGATTAATAATCACCAATCTCCGATTCAAGACGAGTATATTGAAGATTATTTGAAGAATAAGCCGCTCCGTCTGCGTGCGACATTAGATGCAGAGTCGGCATATAAAGATGCTGAATATGTCGTTATTGCGACGCCTACCAATTATGATAGTCAGAAGAACTTTTTTGACACCCGCCATGTTGAAGAAGTGATCGATATGGTTTTGCGTGTCAATCCGTCAGCCGTAATGGTGATAAAATCGACCATACCCGTAGGATACACAGAGAATTTGTATCATAAATACGGGCAGATAAATCTGCTATTTGCTCCGGAATTTCTGCGCGAGAGCAAGGCCCTTTATGATAACCTGTATCCTTCTCGTATCATTGTCGGCAGACCTGCTGACGGCAGACTTAACAAAACATCGGAAGAATTTGCTGATTTGCTGAAAGAAGGCGCAATAAAAGAGGACATCCCCACTCTCTTTATGGGGCTGACAGAAGCCGAGGCTGTCAAACTGTTTGCAAACACGTATTTGGCACTGCGCGTCTCTTTCTTCAACGAGTTAGATACGTACGCCGAGATGAAAGGTCTTCGGACCAAAGAAATCATTGACGGCGTATGCCTTGACCCGCGCATCGGCACGCACTACAATAATCCTTCGTTTGGATATGGCGGCTACTGCTTGCCCAAAGATACCAAACAACTTCTTGCCAATTATGATGATGTACCGGAAAACCTTATCGAAGCCATTGTTGAGTCAAACCGCACACGCAAAGATTTCATTGCCGACCGCGTTCTTTCTATGGCAGGCTATTATTCATACAGCACCGACAACCGCTTCCAAGCGGCTCAAGAGAAACAAGTGGTGGTTGGCGTTTATCGCCTGACGATGAAGTCTAACTCCGACAATTTCCGCCAATCGTCCATTCAAGGTGTGATGAAACGCATCAAGGCGAAAGGCGCGAAAGTGATTGTATATGAGCCTACACTTGATAACGGCAGCACTTTCTTCGGCTCGGAGGTGGTAAATGATTTAGAGCAGTTCAAGCAGATGTCAGACTCCATCATCGCCAACCGATATGACGATGCTCTTGACGATGTGAAGGGGAAAGTCTATACCCGCGACATCTTCCAAAGAGACTAAAGGAAGGACGAGAAAGGAAGGACGAGGTACGATTTTATCTCTCGGCTCGCATAGGATTATTGAGAAAATCTTGATATGCGAGTTTTATTCCGTCTCTCAATTCTGTTTTGTATGTCCAGCCCAACGCTTGCGCCTTTGACACATCCAATAGCTTCCGCGGTGTCCCGTTAGGACGAGTTGTGTCCCATTCTATACGCCCCTCATATCCTACTATTTCAGCCACCATCTCTGATAACTCCTTTATCGTTATCTCCTTGCCCGTACCTGCATTGACCGTCTCATTCCCGCTGTAATTATTCATTAGGAACACACATAAGTTCGCGAGGTCATCCACATAGAGGAATTCCCTTAGCGGCGACCCGTCACCCCAACAGGTTACCACCTCTGTCTTATTCTCTTTTGCCTCGTGAAATCGGCGAATAAGAGCAGGAAGAACATGGGAATGTTCAGGATGATAGTTATCGTTCGGACCATAAAGGTTAGTCGGCATTACCGATATGTAATCCGTTCCGTATTGCCGATTTAGATATTCGCAATACTTAAGCCCGCTGATTTTGGCAAGAGCGTATGCCTCGTTGGTCTTTTCTAATTCAGATGTTAGCAGACAGGATTCGGGCATGGGTTGAGGTGCCAAACGAGGGTAGATACACGACGAACCGAGAAATTCTAACTTCTTGCAGCCGTTTTTCCATGCGGAATGGATAACATTCATCTCGAGAATCATATTATCGTACATAAAATCGGCAAGTGCATTTTGATTAGCGACTATACCGCCTACTTTTGCTGCTGCAAGGAACACATACTCAGGACGCTCAGAGGCAAAGAATTCTTCTACCTGCTCTTGACGACAGAGGTCTAACTCTTTGTGGGTACGGGTGAGAATATTACTGTAGCCCTGACGCTGCAATTCGCGGACAATAGCACTGCCGACCATGCCTCTATGCCCGGCAACATATATTTTTGATTCTTTATCCATCTTTTACTTATAAAATGTTTCCAGCTAATTTCGCCAAAAATTTTAATTTTTGGGTAATTGTGGGTAATTGTTGACCAGAAAACAAAAAAAAGAAGTTTTTTCGCCAAATTCGCCAATTTTAAGACTTAGAACGTTCGGAGACGTTCTCCACATTCGCCAATTTTAAGACTTAGAACGTTCGGAGACGTTCTCCACATTCGCCAATTTTAAGACTTAGAACGTTCGGAGACGTTCTCCACTACCAGAACGTTCGGAGACGTTCTCCACATTCGCC
>FLNU01002368.1_pt1 | contig 18310 bp, 23 predicted proteins | sample 1140361 | NCBI WGS metagenome assembly FLNU01 (sample SAMEA3878206, study PRJEB12797) | bioreactor metagenome | biome: Moose rumen | place: Sweden | collected 2011-10 | reverse complement strand
GGTCCAGATGGAAGCGGCGATGATATAGAGGATGATGCTCTCGATACTGACCTTGCTGAAGGTGCTGTCGAAGTCTGCTCCGGGTGTAAAGCCGTAGTTTTCCTGCAAGGTCGTTTCTTGCATGAAAGCCTGTTTGAGGTCTGTTTTGATTTGATCGATTGTTCGTGCCATAGTTGGTTATTTTAGAACCGCCAAGATTGGCGGTTGCGTTATTATGATATGATGCCAGTGTCGGCTGAGACGATGAAGTCATATTCTATGCCCCAGAACTCGATGCCTTCGCCGATATTGAGGGTGTCGTTTATCTCTTCGGTAGTGATGGCTGTTGCGGGCTGTAGGTTGCCCACGGCATAATAGTTTGTAATATCGGCATTGTCGGGTTCGTCTGCGAGTTGCACTATCTGTCCGGGCGTGGTGTCATCGGTGAGGCTGATATCGTTCTGCATTGCTATATCAAACGCCGCCTCGAGTGAGCCGGAATGTTGAATGGCGACATCGAGCAATGACTGGTCTGATGTGATTACGGCGGTGTTCATATTATGTGGTAGTGTTTAAGTGCTATAAGAATGTTCAATGTCGCGGACGAGCCGTCCACGTCCCAAGAGAATGTTCGGAGACGTTCGCTACTGCCGTTCAACATCGCGGACGAGCCGTCCACGTCTCCGGTGATTTGTGTCTGCTCATTGTTCTGCGTTTGCGTTGTCTGCCTCAGGGTTGTCCTTTGCGTCTTGCAACTCACGGCGGACAGGGCAATTAGCAGCGCGAGGGCAATCATTGATTTTCTCAATAGCGCGGTTGAGCCGACGTACGTCTTTGCGTAATCCATTGACTTCTTTCTTTAGGGGTTCGACAATATATTCGTTGAAGCTGTCCATGAGGCGTTTGTTATTGTCTATCTCCATAGACTTGGCTTCCTCAGAGGCTTTCTTCTTGGTTGAACGTAGCGTAACGAGGGTGACGATGAGCGTGCCCCCGAGTACGGCTTCGATGATTGCAAGTATGATTTCAGTTGTCATAGTCCAACATCCTCCTTCCATTGTTTTACGTTGAATGACGGGCAGGCTTTGTTGGCAAACTCTCGGTGTCCGTGTATGGTGGCTGTCGGGTACTTGCGTTTGAGTTCCCGGCAGAGTGCCAAGAGTGCCTTGCGTTGTGCCGGTGTGCGGGTGTCCTTTGGTTCCGACATGTCGCGCTCCATACCTCCGATGTAACAGATGCCGATGGAATGTGCATTGTGGTCGGTGCAGTGTGCGCCTTGTTCGTTTTCGGGTCTGCCGGTGCGGATAGTACCGTCACGGTAGATGATATAGTGATAGCCGATGTCACGGAAGCCGCGTTGCTTGTGCCATTGGCGGATGGTTTCTACACTTACATCACGCCCTTCGGGGGTGGCGGAGCAGTGGATGATGATTTCGTTGATTTGTCTCATAGCTCTATTTGGAGTTTGCCGTTTTGGTAGGTCAGTTGTTTTGGTCGTATGCCGTCGAGTGCGAGTTGTACGCGAATAGCACGCAGTAACTCATTTTCGCGGTTGACACTTTTGAGGAACTGCGATATGCCCACACCGAGTTGCGGGTACTCTTTGAACTCGCCTTTTTCGGCAAGGACGATGATTTGTGCGTTCTGCTCATCGGTAGTTCCGATTGCCATCGTGCCGTTACGAAGTACGATGTCGTTGGTCTCGGTATGTAATAGTATTCCTTTCATCAGTGTGTTACTTTGGTGTCTTCAATGTCAGACTTCTTTGTTTTTGTTATCTGTTGTCCTGCCCACGTAGTGACAGCCGTTTTTAGTGCAGCACCTCCGTCCTGCGGTATTGGTTCCCATCCGGACAAGGCCGTTTTGAGATTGTTGATATCATTCTCAATAGTGTTGATATGGGATACAAAATCCTCAATGTTTATCAGTCCTCCGAGGTCGCCGCCATTCATTTCTATTTTGCCGTCCTCAATGAGGATATCACTTTCTCCTATGGTCAGCATCACTTTCTCTATTTCAGAATATGCGATGATGAGCGGGTCGGTGGGTTTGCCGTCCACGCAGATGAACGCCACTGCTGATTGGTCTTTGGGTACGATGAGCAGGTGGTTTTGATAACTGTCTAAAACGGCGTTTAAACGGCAATTAAACAGCGTTAAATCATCGTCTATCCTTATCTCGCACGAGCGGTTCTGCTCATCGATGTTCTGCACTGTGCCGATGGCTACGAGTGCGGCTTTTATATTGCGTTTGCCCATGAGAGATATGAGTTGCTGCAGGTTTTCTTCAGTGCGGTTCATGGTCAGTTGATTTTATATGATAGTTCACATTCACGGCGGAAGCCTGTTGTAACGCCGTAGGTTATTTTGACAGCCTTGACGAGGTATGTTCCTTCGCGTTCGGGGTTGTCGGGGTCTATGAGTTTGACGGCATCGCCGGCATGCACACGCGGCACCCCAAAGCCGGTTATCTTTCCCTCATATCCGTCAAAACATTGTTTATCCAAGGCAGCCTGTGCCCGCTCCCTCAATGCCTGCTTTGTTTGGCACTCAGTACCGAAGTTCATTGTGCGCTTGGTTGCATCATCGCTTTTATCACCAAGTTCTACCGTGATGGTTTTGCCCGTCCTGTCTTGGCCTTTGGCAGTGATATGCAGTTTTATATCTTCTTTACGCACGAACTTCAAGGTATTCTTGATAATGTTCGGCGCCATTTCTTTCTTTCTCAGTTCATCTAACAGCGTACACCGGCGCGTGCCGAATATGTATGTGTGCGTTTCAACGCCCTTAAAGTTGAAGGGGTAGAAACAGTTCACGGTCTTGTGTTCTACATCCACTCGAGTAAAGAATCCTCGTTGCTCACGCAGGCTCTTCACTACATCGTAAGCACTTGCATCGTGTATTAGAAAGCCTTCCGGGATAGGTGAGTTCACACTGTCATCAATGGTATAACCGGGGAACACGAATTGCAGCACTTCTTTGAGTGTCGTTGATTGGAAGTTTTTGTTGAAACGTGTTTTGCGGAGCAGGTACCACTCATCTTCTATTTCAAGGACGACGGGTGTTCCGTCGCCTATATGCGCCAAGTAGCCTTCAAACTCCGTGTATAGGTTATCGCCATATCCGAGCCGGATAGTTACTTTGTCGCCTGTGTGTATGTAGTCCAGAATGCCTTTGCCGTCCTTTCGTTGGAAGTTTCGCGGTATAGTGACCGTTGCCGTGTTTCCGATGTTATCCACCGATTCCTTAATGCTGACGGCATTCACACCGGCTTGCTCTCCATAGAAGCGCACAGAGCCAATGGTTATTTCGGATTTTGGAACGACAAACATCTTTTTAGTCTTTTGCTGATTGAAATCGTGCCTTTGGCACAATGATTGTTGTTTGTTTGGTATATGAAACGCATCTTCAGTATATTACTCTTAGCAGTCGCCACAGCCTCATTCTCGTTCGCTGATGATGTCAAGATTGACCGCGCGGACTGCACCATTACCAAAGACGGTAAGACTTATCCGTTGTACGGGAATGTTCGCATTGTTGATTATGGAGGATCTGATGTTATCAATGTGCGTATAGTGAACTATGGCGGTTCTGATGTGTTGGATATCAAACTTGTGGAATATTCAACGGATTCCTGCAACCAAGTACGTCTTGTTGATTATGGAGGATCTGATGTTATCAATGTGCGTATAGTGAACTATGGCGGTTCTGATGTGATTAATGTTCGCATCATTTCATAAAGAACTCAATCGGTTTTATGCTATGAGCAACCATTTTATATTGAATGGTATCTTGGTAATCTTTCAGGACTTTTAATTCCGTAATTTGTTCGAAGTAGATATTTTCAATGCCTAAGTCTGCCATGATATCGCAGTTAAGCACTTCGAACGAGTTATTCACCTCAAACATCTCTCGGAATTCTCGCATTTTAGCTTGCGGATATTGGTGATTTTCTAAATCAACCAAAATGCCGTCTATCACTATCTTCCAAGGTTTACACCCAAAACTTTCCACTACCACACTATCGCTTCCGTCTATGGACGTGGTGACGATATTTTTGCCTCTGTCAAATGTGAACATCGGTGGAGGTGCGAGAATGCCGGTGGTCGCTTCGCTAAGCAGACCACCGGTAAACTCATAGCACTTTCCATTCTCCGGATTGCGGAGAGTCAGGTCGGCAAATGAGCTGCCATCCACAAACACGTTGGCACCGATTCCATTTTTGATGAGTGCAATATTTGCCCGGCCGAGACCTATGCTGATTGCAGCATCTGATGCGTAAGCGGCTGCCATGCCTGTTTGCATAACAGTTCGCTTGGGATAACCGCTCGGGACGTAGCCGAAGGCGGCAAATAGTCTATCTGTGATGTCAATGTCAATCATAAAGCCGATTTAATTCCTAACAAACCTTTATCCCCCAGATATTTCAGTTGCGCCACCTTTTCCGCCCACACCTCATCCGGAAGATCTTCCGGGAAAGGGATATGAAAGAAAAGCGACATCTGGGCATTTAACTTGCGTACTTCGTTAAACAAGTTTGCTGCGGGGTCATTGTCCTCAATAGCGTCTATTGGCGGGAACCCCGTTAGCAGTTTTTTACGATTGCGGTACGCACCGGGATGAGCTTGGTGATAGCGTCAAATGCAGCGAAGAAAAGTCCATCGTCAGCCTTAACTGTTTCCTTCTGACTCAGCACACATGCGTTCACAAGAATCTCCTTTGCTTTATCCGGCGACTTATCCACCCATTTCTCGAACTCACCCAAACACTTGCGGTCCGGCACTCGCACTACGACTTCCATGAACTCGTTGCCGTCATCGTCCTTAGGCAATGAGGCAATCTTAATCTTATTCTCGCCATAGCGCTCTTTCCACGCTTTAATGTCCGCTGCTGTTACACCTTCCGGCAACGTGCAGCCTTGCTCTTTAACTTCTTTTTCCATACTGTTAACGTACTACGTTGTAGTCAATTTTAGTTACAAACATTTCGAACTCACGCTTGATGTCGTCATCGTCGCCAACTTCCCTGCCTTGCGACTGGAACTTGCACTTGATAACATCCACGATAATCTCATTTTCTTCATCGACAAAAGTGACGACGATATTGAACGGTTTGATGGCAAGCAGGTTGCCACCGGCAGCTTTCTCAATCTCGGAAATACTGCGCAGGCGAAGTCCAAGCGTACACTTGTGTTTCTTCTTACCCATGCTATAGCTGCTTGGCTCGTTGGAACCGAGTGCATAGTTGGCAGTATGGTCCTGCTCTGTCTCATACGAGATCTTTGTGACTTCATAGTCGATGCTGCCGAGCATGGCGATTTGCACATCGCCATTGTCGAAGGTCTTACCTCCTCTTGAAATTACAGCCATAATCAGATGCTTGTTTTGAGGTTAATAGTTCCTTTGATTTCGTCTATCTGACCTGTTGGTACCAGCACGAACGATACCTTCAGCTCTCTTGGCGAGATAAGCAGGTCACTGTCCCGATCCACGGTGGTCTTACCGGCGGTTATTAAACCTTCTGCCGCCATAACATTGAACACTTCATCATCGGCAAGACGCTCGAAATAGGTTACTAATGCCTGTGGCAGTAAGCCGGTGTTCGGATCAATCGGTTGTGTGGACTTCACTTTCGGCAAAAGGCAGGTGCGCAGGTCACGCACGGCTTTGTCGTGCACGCGGCCGTAACTGATGGTATATTCGTTGAAATAGCCGTCGTTGTCCCGAATAATAGGCGTGCAGGTGTGGTCGTTGTTCCAATAGTAACCGCTTATGCCGGTGTAACTGATTGGGAAGATGTAGCCTTTGCTGTCAAGGCTCTCAAGTTGCGAATCCCAACCGGCTATTGTCTGGTGGTTGCTCAGACCGGCAATAAGCCAGAGGTTCTGGGTTGCATCTACAAGGCTGCCGCCTTCCACTTCACCGATATTCTCATTCACCGCCTTTGCTGACAAGCAGCCGAGCATTGTGCCTACATCGGCGCGGCTCTGACGTATGCTGTCAAGCGCATCGGCGGCTTTCCAATCCTGACCGATGCAGAGCGAAACCTTGTAGGCTTGCAGAACCTGACCGCTGACGGTGATTTTCCTAAGGTCAAGAGCCGATGCCGCATTAGCAGCATGGAAATCCCTGCCCTCAATGATTATCTGACACGGGCGGAAAGTGGAATAAGCCCAATCGTAGAGTTGCTGACCGAGTTGTATGCTACTGCGTACATCTGACGGCATGCCGTCCACGTATGTCAATTCCTCCACAATAGCCGCTGTCGGTGTGTTGCTCACTGCGAGGCAGCGTATCTCGCCTTCGGCATCTATGATAAACTGCTTTGCCACATCGTCGGCAAACGCTGCTTCCATATTTCCGGCATAAAGCATCAGATAGAGGGTGTTGCCCTCGCCTGCCATGCGGAAGAACTCGGAGATATGCCGATAGACACTCAAATGGTTGGTGCTGTCGTATGCCTCGTCTATACCGTAAGCAGCGGCATCTTGAAGACTCTGCAACTTGACGGTCTGTTTCAGTGCAATGCCGCTGATGCCGCTACCTGCATTGGCTGCAACGGCTACGCCGGTAGCCAGCAGACCGCAGATGGCATCGCCATTGCCCGTAACGCTCGCACCTAAGGTGCCGCGTTGTATGTTTACTCCTTTAAGACTTCCCATAATCGTTATTGTTTTTTGTGGGTTTTTACTTTGTCTTTTTTCCCCGCCTCGCTGTTGAGAGCAAGGGTCTCTTCGAGGAAAAATTCCCCGCGGCTGTTTTCGTATATCACACTGACCTCATAACGCTCCATCAGTGCGTCAGCCTTTGATGTTTTTTTCTGTGTTACCATTGTCGTACTGATTGATAATGGTAGCGGAGGTCGCCCCCCGCCACCATCGGTTAGACATTATGATTATTGGGTCGGTTGCGTGTATTTACTATAAATAGCCGCTATACCGCGATTAACTTTCGGAGCCGCTATGAAATAGTGGCGGAAGTTAACCAAGTTCTGTTGGTTCTGCGGGTCATTCTTTGCCTCTGACCAATACATCTTGGTTGAGCCCTTGCACTTGAATACATTGCGTGCATAGAACGCTACCGATGCCTGATACTCGCCCGTACTTGCCACCGCACCATACGACTTCTTCGCACCGGCACTCGTGAACACGGGATTTGCAGAGTATTCATATACATCAAAACCATACAGGCGTGCAATCTTGCCGCTCTCGTAGTTGTAGTACTGATCTGCAAACTTCTGGTCAAGCAGCAACAAGTCCTCTACGTGGTCAGGGCAGAGTACGAGACGCCTGCCTTGCTCCGGAACACCAAGCACATCCAACTTCTTCTTCAGTGCTATAATGTCGGCGCGTACTAAACGGTGGCGGCCGTCACTTAATTGGTCACCGGAGGTTGACAATACCGGTGTGTTGGTGGTGTTGCTTGCGGGGGCATAGGCGTGGATAGCCTTCTTGTGTTTGGCTTCGGCAATGGCTGTACCGTGTTGCTCCTTGCGTAGCGCAATCTTGTCGTAAGTTACGGCGTACAACTCATCATCGGTGATAGGTGTTGCTTTAGTCTGATACTTGTCAAGTGAAATGGTCACATCCGTCTCCGAAAGGGTCTGCAACGGGATAGGATAAGTGGTGTTGTTGATAAGCACATCGGGGTCAACACCGGCATCCGTGAGGTGCAACACATCATTCTCCGCATACTGGCTGAAATCGGGCACACCGTCCAAGAAGGTTGCCGTCTCAGCGTTAGTGAACTGCTTTACCACTTCGCGCGTCCATATCTCTTGATATACGCCTGCACGCATGGCGTTCAGAGGCGCACCTGAAGGAATAAGACCTAAAGTGGTCATACCTATCGCACCGTATATCGGTGCAATACCTACTGCGGCGGCGAGGACGCCACCCATGAGGCAGTTAAACAGAACTGCCGTCATCATCGTGAAAAATCTTTTCATTGTCTCAAAAATTGGTTTTAAGTGATTGTTTCTTACTTGCCGAACTCGGCTTCATACAAAGCTTTGAAAGCTTCGGGATCATTCTTTTCCATCTCTTCCAATCCGCGCGGATCTTCCGTTTGCCATTTGTCAAAATTCCAACCGGCACGGTCTTCCGGGTTGCCTTGCTTACTGTTAAGTTTAGCGGTGATAGGTGTCGGCATAACCCTGATATCCGCGAGCACTTGATTGAGTGTTTCGATGCCGTTGGCGTTGCCTATGGCTTCGTAGGTGGCGCGTTGCTGCTCACTGATTTTCTTTTCAGCAACGGCGTTGTCGATAGCGGCCTTGATTTGCGCCTGACGAACGGCTTCGGCTTCTTGCTTGCCCTCGTTGATCTTGGCTTCAATGGCTGCCAGTACGTCCTCATCTGAGGACTCGGCTGTTACGGTGGTTAAACCATAACGCGAAATGATTGCTTGTTTGTCCATCTCTTGTTTGTTTTGAGGTTGGTTAATAATTGTTGTTATCGCTTCAAACCGCTGTAGCAGCGCGTTTGCAGTTGTCTTTTTCAGGTTGCCCTCAGTGTCGTTGAGTTTGATGTCGCTCTTACCGACTATCCCGTCGATAAGCTTCTCCTCAAGGGCTTCTTTGGCGTTGAACCAATTATCGCCTTGTAACCAAGCGGACACCTCTTCTTGTGTCTTGCCGGTGCGTGCCGCAAATTTCTCCGTGAAGATTGCCTCAAGGTCACGCAATAGTTTGGCAGACTTCTCCAAATCCTCTGCGTTGCCGCATGAGAATGTGTGAGGCGCGTGTATCATTATAAAAGCATTCTCTGCCATATACACGTTGCGGGCTGCAAGCATTATCACACTTGCCATGCTCGCCGCGATGCCGTCTATGTACGCATCTACGGGAACGGGACTGTCTTTGATGGCATTATATATAAGGTTGCCTTCAAACACATCGCCGCCCGGGCAATGGATATGCAGTTCTATAGTCTGCGGCTTCTTTTCCTGTGCCGCCTGTAGGTTTGCGATGAATGATGCAGCGTTGTTGTCGCCTGCATAAATAGCACCGTAGAGTTTGATCTGTTCTGTTTTAGGTTCCATATTATTTATTGTTTGGTTAAAAAGCGTGTCTCTCCACGCCGCCACCGCTCTTTCACGGTCGTCATCGTAGGCTTTTGGTTCAGCAAAATTACGCAAACAATAAATATTATCCAAATAAGTGTCCAACCCTTGGACACTTCCGTCCAACATTTGGACGCTTTTTTTGTAATTACTTTTAATAGCAGTATTTTTGCCCAAACAGTTTGCACAAGTGCAAACATAAAATCAACCGAAACATGAACAAGAAAGACAATGAAAGAGCCAAGGAATTGGCGCGTCTGTATTTCGCACAAGGCGATACGCAGGCGGTGGTTGCCGAGAAAGTAGGCGTGAGCCGAAACACGGTCAATCGGTGGGTGAGCGAAAACGGCTGGGATGTGCAGCGTGCCGCCAGAACTATCACCAGAAAGGAAGTAGTAAACAAAATGCTCCAGAAGATAAACGGGCGGCTTGACACTGATCAATGGACCCCCGATGAACTGGCAAAGGCGGCTGCCGCCATCCAAAGACTGGACAAACAGACGAACCTCGTTACTATCATTGAGGTGTTCGCACAGTACAACAACTGGCTTTGCTCACGCATGCGCCTCGACCCGGAACTGACACCGGAACTGGTGGGCATCATGACCAAGTATCAGGACATATTCATCAACGAACATAGCAACGCTATGGTTGAATTTAAGCAGTAGGAACTATGGCACTCAAGATGACGGAAAAAGAAGCTCGTCTTTATTGGGACAAGATAAAGGCGCGGACAATGGCCATCAAGGTAGTCGATGACATTGAAACAGAGGCAGAACGCAAGAAGCGCATCCGTCATCTGGAGGCTGACTATATCCGTTGGTTCGAGTATTATTTCCCTAACTATGCAAAGAAGAAAAGCGCGTGGTTTCATAAGCGATTGGCAAACGATATCGTCAAGAATAAGCGCATACGCGAGTTAGCAGAGTTCTACCGTTCTGCCGGTAAGTCTGTGCATATCGACATGGGTATTCCTCTGTACCTGTACTATGCCTTGAAAGACTTGCATTTCATGCTGCTCGTAGGCGAAACGGAAAGCAAGGCCGCAAAGCTGCTCGGCGACATTCAAGCGCAGATTGAGTTCAATCCCCGTTTGAACCGCGACTATGGCAAACGCCAGCAGATAGGCGACTGGGCTGAAGGCGACTTCACCACTTCCGATGGTGTCAAGTTCATGTCGCTCGGTTTCCGTCAGAACCCGCGTGGTGCACGTGAGGGTGATGCCCGTCCGGATTACATCGTGGTGGATGATGTGGACAACAAGCAGCACGTGAATAACGACCGCCTGATGAAAGAGGGCGTGGACTATATAACGGAAGATGTGTGGGGCTGTTTCGATGCCGATGATGACGGCACGGAGCGGTTCGTCTATGCCAATAACAACTTCCACAAAAATAGCATAACCAACCGCCTGAAGACCTATTTCCTGACCGAAAAGAAAAAAGTAAAGCAGACCGGCGATGAGGATATTTTTAAGGTTCTGACCGTTAATGCCGTTAAGGATCTGACAACCTTTGAACCTAACTGGCAGGAAAAAACAAGTGCGGACTTTTGGCGAAAGAAATATAACTCTATGCCGCACCGCTCCTTTATGCGAGAGTATATGAATACGCATATAGCCGACGGTTCGGTGTTCAAAGACCAAGATATCATCTTCGGCAAGATGCTGCCGCTGCGTGAGTATGATGCGCTGGTATTCTATGGCGACCTCTCTTATAAAGACCAAGGCGACTACAAAGGTATGATGCTTGTCGGCAAAGCAGGACGCCAGTTCCATATCATCTACACCTTCCTACGGCGTGCAAGCCGTGCAATGGTGGCGGAGTGGCTGTACGACCTCTATGAGGACAAACACCTTGACCGGTACAACATCAAGTATATGATTGAGGGCTTGTTTGCCATGGACGAGTTTGTCAATGACTTCGACAACGAGGGAGACCGGCGCGGCTATTACATCCCTGTCGTAGCAGACGAGCGACCGAAGGCAAATAAGTTTGACCGTATAGAGTCGCTTGCCGGATATTTCGAACGGCATAATATGATATTCAACGAGGCGGAGCAGTTGTTGCCCGACCAAGTAACACTCCGAGATCAGTTCCTTGCCTTTGAGAAAGGCAGCAAGGCTAACGATGACGGACCGGATGCCGTGCACGGTGCCATGAAAGAGCTGTTTACCATTACCAGAGTTGACCGCTTCCCCGTGGAAACACAATCACGCTCAGAGGTAATCCGAAACAATAAAAACAGATATTAAACACCATTTAAACACCATTTAAACACCATTTAAATTATGTTTATTACCGATAACGATTATGAGGTGCAGGTGCGCCAAGAAATAGTGCAACTGCTTGACGGCAGCAATGACCATTCTGCTGTACGGCTTGCGGAGCGTATGGCTATCGACCAGATAAAATCCTATCTGAGCGGCCGATACGACACACAAACCATCTTTGCTTGTGAGGGCGACGAACGAGACCTCTTCCTTGTGATGATAGCCATCGACATCGCCTTATACCACCTATGGTCTAAGCGTGCGCCGAGAAAGATTCCCGAGTTCCGGGCACAACGCTATCAAGATGCGCTCGACTGGCTCAAAGCCGTAGGGGAAGGTACATTGCAGACCGACCTGCCACAGCTGCCCACCGATGAATATACAGGTGATGTGCTTATCACCTCTAATTATAAACCTAATCAAAATAAGTACTGATTATGGCAAAGAAAAACATGCAAACACAGCCGCATAGAGGCAAGCAGGATATAACCACGCAGATTATCCGCGAGTTCAAAGACCAAAGCCGTGCGGAAATAAGGAAGTGGCGTAATGCGCTGCGTATGGCTACCGATGCCGACGACCCGCGGGCATATCATCTGCAGGACTTGTACGACAATCTGGAGAGCGACGGGCATTTCCTCGCACAGGTCCGGCTGCGCAAGGCTGCCACTACCGGATATGGCTTCCGTATCGTCGATCGTAAGACCGGTGATATAAATGAGGACAAAACAAATCTGTTTCAGTCCGAGTGGTTCTACAACTTCGTGGAACATCTTTTGGATGTGCCGCTCAAAGGCTATACAGTTTTGGAACTCGTCAATCCGCAGACAATGGAGTTCTGCCTCGTGCCGCGCCGCAATGTATGCGCTCAAAAGCAAATGGTGTATTTCGAAATCATGGGCGACAAAGGTGTTGACCTCAATTCGCCTGAATACGAACACTGCATCGTGCGGGTAGGCAAACCTGACGACTTGGGTATTATGGCGCATCTGTGCGGTCAGCTCATTTGGAAACGCAATGCGCAACAATCGTGGGCGGAGTTCACCGAACGCTTCGGCATGCCGCTCATCAGCGCAACCACCAACAAAACCTCGCAGGCCGACATCAAAAAGATAAACGACATGCTCCGCACTCTCGGTGAGGCTGCCACCGCCGTTCTGCCCGAAGGCACGAGCATCAAGATTGACCCCTTCACCGGCGGCGACAGCTACAAAGTGTTTGACGCCCAGATTGAGCGTATCAATCAAGAGATGTCAAAGCCTATCACCGGCGGCACAATGATTACCGATGACGGCTCTTCACGCTCGCAGGCACAGGTGCATGAGCGCAACCTTGACGATAAGATTGCCGAGTCCGACCGCCGTATGGTGCAGTTCACCGTCAATAACCAACTGCTACCCATAATGCAGTATTGGGGGTGGGATATCAATCCCGAAACCGATGAGTTCCAATTCGACTCCTCGTTTGAGCTGACCTTAGCAGAACACTGGAACATCGCATATCAGGCTATGCAATGCGGCTATGTGTTAGACGATAAGTGGCTGTCTGAAGTCTTCTCCCTGAAGATTGTCGGACGGCGTGAGCCGGTCGTAACGCCACCGGACGAAGACGAAGACGCCCCTTCGTCCTCTGCTCATCGCGTCAGCGAAGAGCAAGCCCCTTCGTCCTCTGCTCATCGCGTCAGCGAAGAGCATGACCCTTCGTCCTCTGCTCATCGCGTCAGCGAAGAGCATGACCCCGACAAAAAAAAGAAAGGGCTGTCGGCGTCTTTCCGATAGGAAGCACGCCGCAGGGTGAAGCGTTGCTTCCGGAACTATATACACCCGTAAAAGGCGAAGGCATGCAAGTCCTTGCCGAGCATATCGGTAATGGTGCCTCATCGATATTAGAGACACTACTGCAACGCCTGTACAACGGTGAGCAACTGACCGCAGACCGCCGCTTGCTACGTGCCACCGCACGAGACTATACTGAAGCCCTACAGCGCGGCTATGGCGGCAAACTGACGGACATTGACTGGAACTCGCCGGACTTCGACACTTTGGAGAAACTGACGCAGAACGTCTATCAGTTCGCAGCCGCTAAAAACTACCACGAACTGCGTGACCTGACGGATGCTATCCGGGACGGCGACAAGATACGCTCGTTTGATGAGTTCCGTGAGCAGGCACTGCCTATCATCGGCAAGTATAACCGGAACTGGCTCAGAACGGAATACAACCAAGCCATAGCAGCGGCGCAGTCCGGGGCGCGGTGGAACGAGTTTGCTCGCAACAAGCAGACGATGCCTTATCTGCAATATCAGGCCGTGATGGACGAGAATACGCGAGCCGACCATGCAGCATTGCACGGTATCATCAAGCGCATAGATGACACGTTCTGGGACAAGTACATGCCGCCTAACGGATGGGGCTGCCGCTGTGAAGCCATACAACTGCCCGGATCTAATTATACGGAGACACCCGATGATAAAATCTTCCCGCCTGCAGTGCCGAAAATGTTTCAAATCAACTTCGGCAAACAAGGAATTGCGTTCCCTGTCTCACACGCTTACTTCAAAAATATGCCGAGAAATGTATGGCGTGGGTTAGAACCGCAGGTTCGTTCGGAAGTACTGATATACTATAAAGGTCAAGCAAGACAATCAATGCCGTCATTTGGTGCAGATTTGACAGAACACTCCAATCTACAAACAGGTAAACTTAAACGAAACGGCAATGCCAAGACAACTGTATTAGACGGCAAACACGCTCGCACGGTAGAGGAAGTGAAAGCGGTGCAATACGCTTGGAATAATCCGAATAAATTGGAGTTTGAGCGTGTCAGTCCGATGGGCGAGCATAAGGACTTAACTAACGAGGAGCATATACATAATCTTGAAAAGAAGGCAAGGCGTAGAGTTGAGGAATACTTGCAATACAAGTTTGAATACAAAGGTGTGGAATATCATATCAAGTTAGAGAAAATCTCTGACGGCTTCGAGCAGTTCTACTCGCTGACCAAACCATAAAACAGAAGAAATCCTTACTATGTTAGCAGGGGTCATTCGTCCCCACTCCCACAATAAGGATTTCACAAAGAAGCCCATATCGCTAACAGGTTCATAACCCCCATCCCGCAATATGGACTTCCTAAAAACTCCGAATAGTAGAACCATTCGGAGAGGTATATGAGGGTTGCCCCTCACGTCCTTTTAGGCGGCAAAGATACAATGTATTTTTGATATGTCCAAATTTTTGAGCAAAAAAAATGATTTTTTCAAATAAAAATGCAAAATTATGATTAAACTTGTTCAATTTTTTAATGAGCGCATATTCGAGATGCGTCTTCAGCGTGCCATCCGCAAGGCTGACCAAATGCACGAACTGACAGGACACCGCTATATGGTGATTCGCTGGAAAAACGAACTTATCGTCAAATCAAAGAAACATCTTAAAAATGCCATCAAGAGCCACCGCCTCAAATGCTCGATGCAGCAACTTGAGGACGGGGCGTTATACATAACCAAATAAACAGTTACCACTATGGCACAATCGAAAATTGAACTTATCCTTGAGATGAAGGAACGAGTCAGAACCAATCTTACCAGAGCGAAAGATGCGGTTTCTCAGTCCACCAAGGATATGCAGGATAAACTCAACCACCTGAAGGGCACATTCGTCAATGCCTTTGCCGAGATGAGGAAAGAGATTCCTATTTTCGACAAAGCCATACGTATGTTGCGTAACCCTATAGCACTTGCCGTGGGGGCATTCGGAGCACTCAAGGCAGGTATCGGACAACTAAATGAGTTCGCGTCCCAGTCCAAACAACTGTACAATGTGCAGGCAGAGGCTGAGACGAAACTCGGGCAGGTGATGCGCAACACCATGGGAGCAAGGCAGGCGGAGATAAACAGTATCAAACAACTGGCATCCGAACAGCAGCGGCTCGGCGTCATCGGCGACGAGGTGCAACTTGCCGGTGCACAGGAACTCGGAACATATCTGACCAAGTCGAAAAACCTGAAGACTCTTCTGCCGGTGATGAACGACATGGTGGCACAACAGTACGGACTGAACGCCACTCAGGAACAAGCAACGCAGATTGCTACCATGATGGGTAAGGTCATGGACGGACAAGTCGGTGCACTCTCGCGCTATGGTTACAAGTTTGATGAGGCGCAGGAAAAGATACTCAAGTTCGGTACTGAGGAACAGCGTGCCGCCACACTTGCAGAGGTGGTCTCCGCTTCAGTAGGGGGCGTGAACGCTGCACTGGCTGCCACACCGGAAGGCGCACTCAAGCAGTACGAGAATAACCTCGGCGACCTTCAGGAACGCTTCGGCGGTCTCTTTACCGCTATCTCTGCGGCTTGGTTGCCGGTACGCGAAGCCGTCATGTCAGGGTGGGAGCGCGTAGTGTCTGTCTTTGAGCGGAACAAAGATCGCATCACAGCAGCCGTCACTACTGTGGCTAATGTCATAGGCACCGCCATTAGAGGTGTGTTCACCATGCTCGGATGGGTCAAAAATGCGTTCGCATTCATATACGAATGGCGGGCAGTAATCTATGGCGTCATAGGTGCCTTTGCCTTGCTCAATGCCAAACTGATTGCCACTACGGCGGTCACGGCTGCACTGGCTATCAAGAATGCCGTCCTGACTGCCTCACAATGGTTGCTGAATGTGGCTATGTCCGCTAACCCCATAGGTCTCATCATTGTCGCCATCGGTGCACTCATTGGAGCTATTATCGCACTGTGCCGCCGGTATGAGGGATGGACTACCGTCTGGAACGCAGTCAAAGCCACACTGGAGTTGTCTTTCAAACAATACGTTGAGAATTGGAAATTTGGTTTCAAAGAACTATGGACGGATCTGCAAATCTTCTGGGAGCGCATCAAGTCATTCGGCGAGAATGTAGGCAATGTGTTCAAGACGCTTGCACAAGCGATGAAAGCCGTCCTCAAAGGCGATTTTGAGGGAGCCAAGGCTGCTTTGGCAAACGGCTTTACATTCACTACCAGTGCCAAGGTGACGGAACTGGAACAACAGCGGGCGGCCAACCGGCAAGCCTTCAAGGATGAATCCATGGAACGCGCCAAAGAGATTGCCTCTGCATGGAAAGCCGTTGACCTCCATAAGAAGGAGAATGCACCCGCTTCTGAGCAGGAACAGCAAGCTATCTATGGTGCTGACGGCGCACCCTCTGCCGATGGAACAGGAAGCTCGGCTATCAGTACAGGCGACGACTCCGCCTCACAATCCATTGCCGGTTCTGCTAAGCAGATCCGCAATATAACCGTGAATATCGATGCCTTCAACAAAGGCGGTATCAATACCAACAACACCGAGGGCTTGAACGGCATGTCCGCCACCGATATTGAAGATTGGTTCAACCAAATGCTGTTACGAGCAATACGTAACCTTGAAATGTCCTACTAATGTCAAAGTCCTTTGCCGCCATAGTAGATGATGTGACACGCGCCATAAACGCGCTGCCTAACCGTGTCGCCACGCTCGCTGTCAATTTCAGTAAGCAGCGGTTCGTTCAGCAGAACTGGCATGACACGACTCCGGAGCCGTGGAAACCGCGCTCTACCAAACGACGCGGCGGCGAGAAACGCCAGAACGGTGCTATCCTCGTGGATAGTGGCCGCCTCAAGCGTTCCATCCGCGTCATCAGCGCGAACTCTGAGCGTGTCGTTATCGGCACCGATGTTCCTTACGCAGAAATGCACAATGAGGGCTTCGACGGGCAGGTGAGTGTACGGCAACATTCGCGCAGATCACGCAAAGGACGCGCCTACACCGTCAGAGCCCACACACGCCGCGTTCACATGCCACAACGGCGATTCTTAGGCGAATCACAGGAACTGGCTAACCAATTAGAAGAAATGATAACCAACGAACTTAAAAAAGCAATCGAGCAATGAAACAAGCCATTGATAACATCATACTGCGTATCGCAGAAAACAGTGAAGCTTTTACGCAAAGAAACCTCATCGCCCCGCAGACGATGGATATCTATTTAGGACAACCGACTGCACCGGATCAGTTTGAGTTTGACTTACCGGCAATCTTCATTGATTATATGGCTGACTATGCCAACGAAAAACTGTATTTCTACCTCCATGTGCTGCAAGACTATGAAGAGGACACCGAACATTTCGCGCAGAACAGAGCCGACGGAATGCGTTTTAATGACTATTTAACGGTCATTAAAAGGCTATTAAATGGCGTTAAAATGGGCGGCGCGTTTGGAGTTCTGAAGCTCTATCAGGAACTCCCGGTGCAAACAGAGTTCTACTACTACCACCAAATAACACTCGCTTGCAACCTCTATACCGACCTGTATGCACAAGAGGATAAGTATATCGACGCAGAACCCGTCTCGGTATTCATCGAGCATGGCACCCTCAAAGAGCGTCCACCATTAAAACCGGCATAACTCCGTCTTCCCGGCAGGCATATAAAACAAGAAAGCACCTTCGCGGGTGCTTTCTTGTTGTTAGTGGCGAACGCCTCCGAGCGTTCAAATGTTTTCCGAGTCTCCGAGCGTTTTCTCGCGTTGTCCATTGTGCCGGATACTATCCGGCTCTGTCATGCTTACTACCTTATAAGCCCGAAAATTTACCTTTCGCTTTCTTTATTTTCAAGATGGTCTCACCATCCACACGGAGCCAATAGATCGTTGCCGCCGGACGACCACTCCATGAATCGTCCGCCATAATAATCTCCGAACGCTTCCACTTAGGATTAGCGGCCGCCAGTTCATCCGCTTTGTCCCGGAATTCTGCCGCCACATCATTGCGCATGTGCTCGTCAATAATGGTGGCATCATACTCGTTCCGGGCAAATTCTTTAAGTGCTTTTGTCATCGTAGTCCCGAGACTGTTTCCTACGTAACTAACAAAGCATAGGGTTGTTTCTTTTCTTGTCATAATCTAATAATTTAATAAGTTAATCGAATAATGTTGGATTTTGCACCTTTTCGGCTCTCTCGCGTTGCGCTAT
>FLNU01001255.1_pt1 | contig 18429 bp, 7 predicted proteins | sample 1140361 | NCBI WGS metagenome assembly FLNU01 (sample SAMEA3878206, study PRJEB12797) | bioreactor metagenome | biome: Moose rumen | place: Sweden | collected 2011-10 | reverse complement strand
ATGCGATAACCAATTCATCCCTAGGTTTTTCAGGAGTTGGCGTAATAAATCTCTTGTATGTTTCATCATTTACACGAGAATTCTGCCGTGAGCTTTTTATTCTACTATCTCTGCCAGCCCATCCATCGTCGCCTTGAAGAACTTTACGAATTTTTTTTATATAAAAATTAGGAGCCTTTGGATTTGTATTAGTCTGATATTCCGTTAATGCGTTACTTGTTGTCTTTACCAATTTTTCGGCTTTTTTCAGTTCACGCTCTGCTTGTTCAATCTGTGTAGTCAAATCTACTTGTTCTCCAAGCATGACAATCGAACCAAGACCACTTCCTTCAATACGAACGTTTGTTGCTATGAAATCCTCATCAAATACAAAAATACTAGCACGTTCTGCCTCCGATAAAGCAATTGGCTGATTTTCCATATTAAGGGCATCAGTTGTGGTAATCGTATTGACAGACTCACCTTTTATTTTCCGAAAAGCTTTTGCGAGCGTACTTTTTCCAGCCCCGTTTCGACCGTAGATAAGCGAAACTTTAGTATATTTCCCGTTTGAAGAATTGAGAATTGGTAATACGGCAACGGAAGAGAAATTCGCTCCCTGTAATCTAACTGATGATATATTTTTAAGCATTGGTTTTCTCCCTCTGATTATATACTGTAACTGGTGTTTCAATTGCTGAAATACAAATTATAAGGAGATAGTATTTTCCAAAAAGTTATCATCGGCGCGGTGCATGAGAATCTTTCTGTGATTTAGTTTTATGGCAGTGTAAAAATCGTAGGGATTACTTTCCAAGACAATGACGGGAACATTTATTAAGCCCGCGTCCCATTCATCTTTTTTTGCATTAATGGCTTTACCACCTACTCGCGGCAAAATGACTTTGGGGTCGGTCATATTTTCTACTCTCATTTTTTTGTCGTTTTCATATGTGGTATAGACTGTGATGTTTTCGTCGCTCAGCTGTATTCCCAGATATACTGCGATAGCTTTGATGCTGAGGTAGCTGGAACGTAACTTGTATTTGATTTCATTCCAAGTCCTGAAGCCGACGGAGGTTTTCATTTCAAAGATGTGCAGTTCCCAAATTCCAAGCAGATTTCGCTTGAATATGAAGTGGTCTACGCATTTGCTCATGTGAATTTTTTTGCTTGTATTTACTATTCCCCATTTTGGAAAATTATCATAGTTTGTAACGCAGATATTTTCTGCCGTTCCGACCTGAACAATCAAGCGTGACTTGCCGAGTTTATCAGTCTCAAAAAGTGTATATGTGAGCGAGTTTGAAGCATAGCGGAAGTTATCGTTAAGGAAATTTTTCAGTGCGTAGTTTATCCTGTCTTCCATTGTTTCAGTCGTCCTCTTGGAAAGCGAAAATCTCGCTCATTAATCTGTCAATAGCTTTATTGAAGGAGGGAACAACAAATCCATATTTGCTGGACTGTAATTTTTGAATCATTGTGTGTTTGTCGCCCCGTTCAAATTGATACAGATTTATTTCTTCCGGAGATAGCAAATCTTCGTCTGTGTATCCGAATTCTTTCAAAAGTTCTTCGCGTTCTTCTTCGGGACGATTGTTCAGTTTAATCATGTTGTTGAAGTGCTGAAGTATTGTGTCGCTGTGAGTTGTAATCCAAATTGGAATACCATTGTGAGCGAAACGAATTAAGAGCTGAGCAATTTTCTTCTGAAGTGCAGGGTGCAAATGTGCTTCCGGCTCTTCGATGACGACGAGCCGCAGAGGGATTCGAGTTGTCAGTAACAAGAGTAGAGATGCTATTTCCGTAACGACGGAAGAAGTTATGCTCATTGGCAACTCTGTATCGCTGTCTTCCGGAGAATAGCGAATGGTTTTGCCTTCTTCTTTTACAGTGACATTGCCGTGAATAATTTCGTCCTGCAGGAATCTTATTAACGCCATTTTCCGCTCGCTTTTTATCTCTGCTGTGTTTTGCAGTTTTATTAGCAGTTCCAGAAATTGTACGTAAGGCGCGGTCAGTTTTTCTTGGAAGTCGTCGTCAGAATTCAACGAAAACATATTTCTTGTTGCTTTGCCGGCAATTAATCGGTGAACCAGCAATAAGCCTGTTCGCGACGCCGGCAAATATATCGGTGTTTCTTCATATTCAAGCGACTTAGCTATTCTTGTTAAGCCGAACATGAGTAAGTGCCAAACGGTTAAGAAATTGGAAACAAACAAGGCTTCGGGATTATCGCGGTATATGTCTAGCTCAAATTCTGTGGAGTTTATCGGAGTGTATCCGTATCCCTTTTGAATGGTTTTATCGTTCAAAGTCACAGTAACTTTTTGTGTCACAGAGAAATGTCGGATTTCGATTTTACCAATCGCTATCTCACTGTTGAAAATATTTCGCGTCAGTCGAGTTTTGTTGGCGTCCAGAATTTCATTAAACCAGTCGATATATTTCTGGGCAGTGTCGGGAGTTATCTCAACCTTCTTGCCGACGTTGCTGAGCAACCACTCACGGCATGTAACATATTCGGGCGAGTCTACACAGCTTTTATTTTTGTCGTAGTAAAACACATGACCATTCGCGATAATTCCCCAGAGCAAAGCCATAATGTAAGATTTGCCGCTGTTGTTGTCCCCGATAAAGCACATCAGCGGCGAAATCTCAATATCCGCCGATTCGATTCGCGCAAAGTTTTCGACGTGCAAAGTCCAACGCTGATTCATTGTTTCGCCTCCGTTCTTAATTGTCGCCGTCGTCCAGACCGCTCATTCGGATTTCCAGCTCAAAGTTCTTGATGAAATTTATTTCCGCGTCCGTCAAGCTGTAAAACTTTCCAATCAAGTCGTCAAGCTTGTCTGCCAAGTGCTTTGACTTGTTCAGCTTGTAATTTTTGAACTGCGTCACATGGTAAGAGGAATTGTCCGAAGAAGTCCTGACTGAAACATTGCGCTCGATGTCTCTCAAATATTCGTCGTACAGGTTTTCTATCTGCTCAATCTGCGCGGGCGTCAAGCTCTCCAAGTCGAACAGCGGAAAAGTTTCAAGCTCGAACTGTTTCAAGTCCAATCCGTTGGTGTAAGTCTGCTGGTAAAACCAGAACAGACTTGTGCTCAGCGTCGCGGCAATGACTTTGGTAAATTTTTTCGTCACATTAAACGGTTTTTCCTTTGAGGAACCTGTCGGATAATCCGTGATGACATTGAAATATCTGCCGCCGGAAGTCCGATAATAAAAAGGCTCGCCGTCCGTGTCTGAGTAGTCGGCGATTTTTTTGTTGAAGGAGAAAATTTTTCTTATAATTTCTCGCTGTTGCTCCGTACCGATTTTAGGATAGCGACCAGGCAACTTGAACTTCAGCGAATCGACAAATGAAAGGCTCTCGATGATATTTTTTATTGAGTGGTCTTCATCACGGCGCATCATCTTGCTCGTAAAGAGATTTTCAATCGGCGAAAAAGTTTTTTGGAAAGAAAAGATAGAAGTCCTGATACAAGCCGCGTCAAAAATTTGCTTCGGTCGATTGGAATAGGACGAGACACGAATAACGCGGCAATTCTTTTCCAAGAGATTATGCAGGGCAGTCATTGAGTCGCTTGAAGTCACGCTCATAGGAACTATTAAATTCACAATGCCGCCCTTGTTGCAGAGATTGAAACTTTTCTCGATGAACAGCGCGAAAGTATCCGTCGAACCTTTCTGCTTGCCGGTGATAGTCTTTGTGCAGAGGAAATTTTTCTTGAAGATTTTCTTGTCGGCGGCAGAAATTTTCGCGCCGTAGGGCGGGTTGCCGATGATGATGTCAAAGCCGCCGTTCTCCTTGAAGACCGTCGGGAAATAAAGTTGCCAGAGGATGAACGGCAGAGATTTTTTCTGCGCGGCGAGCTTGTACCTTTTAGCCTGCGCAGAATTTTTGCCGAGCTGTTCAAGAATAATGCCGTCGTAAATATCGCGGATATATCGTCTGTACTCTTCCTTTCTGTCGTGGTCGGACTCGTGGAAAAGATTTTTCTGCAGGCGAATCAGTTCGGCAATTCTCGAATCAATTTCGCCTTGCAGGAGCAACCCTTGCCCTTTTACCTCCGACATGTTGTTTAAAACTTTGCTGTGCTTAATCAGCGCGACGCCCTCGAACTCATCAATCAGACTGTTGCCGCAAATTATGTTGCAGTCAAGATTCGGGAGCGGCTTCGGTTTGAAAGAATCTTTGTCGGCAGTCGGTTCGTCGTCAATAACAATCGTGAGCCACAAACGGAGCTTTGCAATGTCAATCGCGCTGGGTTCTATGTCACAGGCGAAGATAGAATTTTTTATCGTTTCGAGTTTCAAGTCATACAGACTGCGCTCAAGTTTTTCGTCTTTACCGAGATTTAGATAAGCGGTCAGAACTTCGCGAGCTTTGGTAATTTCGTTTAGCATACCGAGCGGAAACGCGCCGGAACCAACAGCCAAGTCAGCGACCTTGACTTCTTGCAAAAATCTATCGAGTTCGGCAAGGCGGTTGATGTTCTTCACGGGAGAAAAAATTTCGTCAGCAATCTGCAAGTCGTGATGTTCAGCGAAATTGGCAATGTCGGAGTCTTTGAAATAGTCGCCATACAGAATGAAATTTCTGATTGCATCTTCAGGAATTTTGCTTTTCTCGACGAGATAGCTTATCAGTGTTTCACGGCACATGTAGTGGACGATTTCACGCGGAGTATAGAACGCGCCCTTAGATTTCCTTGTGCCAGAGTCAAGGAGATTTTCAAAAACTTTCCCCAACATCTCAGGGTCAATGGCAACTTCGCGCTCGGTCGGCTCGTCCTCGTTGATTGTAAAGTTGTAGCGGTCGAAAATATCAAGAATGCCGTCGGCGTTGCGCCCTTTTTCTGTAACATTGGAGAAAACTTCATTGGGAATGGAAAAGTTATTCTTTTGCCAGTCGTAATTGTCCAGCTCCTCAAAGAGTCCGCCGTTCAAAAACGGAATACGCAAATTCAGTTGCGGATACAAGTCATTTCGGCGACTTCTATCGACATTCAGTGCAGTATAAAAAAGCGGTTCCAAAACCTCATCAAAGAAATTTTTTCCTGTAGGTTCATTGTCTTGAAAAATTTTTCGCATGAAGTTGGGCGAACCTGTGCCCCATGCAGAATCTTTTTCAACACCGAGCCAGCCTTTTTTCTGCAGGAAATATAAGAATACAATCTGCCCCAAAAGTTTCTTGGCAAATTGCTCAGCGGTAAAGCCATGCGTTTTCGATTCGGTCTTAAACTCCGGATTGTTTTCCAGATAGTCTTTAACTTGATAAAATTTTTCCGCGTACTTGTCAAAGAATTCTTTCGTGACTCTCTCGACACTGAAAGCCTCTTCCAAATCGTCAAGCGTGACATCGGAAGAATCATTTTCAAAAATCGGAAATAGTTGCTGATAAGCCGTCGTGCAGGGTTCGTTTTCACCGACGAGATAAGAATATCTTTTCGCGGGCGTGATTGTAACTTTTCCGCCCTTACCGGCAACAAACTCGTGATCCAGTCGAACAAAAGAAAGACGCCACTTTTCCGGCGCGGAATCGGAATAAAATGCAACAATCGCACCGTCAACGGCAGTCTCGTCTTCAATTAGAGCTTTTACAAAATTTCTCTGAACGGAGCGAGCGCGTTCGACTGATTTATTTCTTTGAAGATTCACGGCGAGAACTGCAATATCGTTTTGTCTGCCGAGCGCGTAAAATTCTTTGATATGCTCGGAAAAATTTTGCGGCGGTTTCTGCGGTCTGACGAAATTAGACTTTAACGCCGTAAAAAATTCCCGTGCAAATCTTGTGAAATTCTCAAGGCTGTACGCACTTTGCAGAACGTCTTCAAAAATCCTTTGTTTCAAAGTCACACGAATCAACTGCCTTTCAAACTGCACGACAGAATCACTTGCCTTTGACGCTCAGGAAAATTTTCTGCCCGCTGTCTGCCGAATAAATATCTTTCGTCGATAATGTCATAAATCCTTTTGAACAACTGAATCGGGTCTTTTTCGATCTTAATGATTTGATTTATCTTCTGAACATCTCGCGCAGGTATGTCGCCCTCATTAAATGCGTTGATAATCCGACGTATAACTTCTTCTTGGTCGTCAGTGAAGTCCGGAATTCTGGCAAGTCCTTTTAAAGTAGATACAACGTTGCGGACGTTTGTCGGCGTTCTCTTCGACCTAAACATATCGGACTCATTTTCTTCAAGCAAAATCTTAAACTCGTTACAGTTGGCGTCATACTGCTCAAAAAATTTTTCGCCGATTGGAATTCGACTTTCAGCAGACTCGCAACGCAAATATTCTATCGCGTCCAAAAATGAAAGTTGCTCCGTCTTGCTTGAATCCGTAATAAAAAAAGTCTTTAAAGCTCCGCTGCGTGCGAAAGTCAACGTTGATTCCGCCTCTACTTTATCGGAAATTTTTCCTGTGCGAGCCTTTTTGGGCAACCGTTTTATTTTATCGAAGAGAAATTTATCGTTGTCCCTGATTTCGCGGATAATTTTCAAATACTCCAGCTCCGGATTGATTTCGTCATCTTCGCCGCTCAAATTCGCGTTCAAGGTGTCGAACAAATTTTTTGGCGACACGTCTTCTGATTCGGACAGATATTTAAAATCTTCGCCGAGCGTCTCGTGAACCATCTGCAACTTTTCCAATATGCGGTCTTCCAATGGCAAATGTCTTTTGGTCGCATCTGTTGGGAAAAAATTGAAGACAAAAATTTCGTCGTGTTCTGTACCTACGCGATTGATTCTGCCGACGCGCTGCATGATTCGCGTAGGATTCCAGGGCAGGTCATAGTTTATCAGCGAATTAGCACGATGAAGGTTTACGCCCTCCGCCAAAACATCTGTCGTTATGAGCAAATCAAATTTATCCTCAGGATTTTTAACCGTTGGGTCGAAGCTTTTTTCGATTTTCGCTTTCAAACCTTCCGAACTGCCGCCGCTGAAAATGATAATCCTGTCTCCGAAAATCTTTCGTAACTCGCGGTAAAGATACTCGGCAGTCTCTCTCGATTCCGTGAAGATAATCCTTTTGTTACCTTGAAATTTTGCATTGCTATGAAGTTCTTCTTTAAGCCGGCTAAGTTTTGGGTCGCTCGTGACGGACTCCCAAATCTTGCGCAGATGTTTCAGATTGTTCAAGTCACTTTGCAAATCTGCAACAAATTGTGCGCTGAACTCGGTGGATTTAAAGTGCAGTGCCTTATCCTCTTCCACAAGCCGCATTAACTCATCTTCGTCGCCGCTATTCAAAAGTTCATAAAAATCAACCTGTTTGCTGATATACACATCGCCCGACGAAAACATTTCGATAAATTTTTGATATGACTCCTCAAAACGACGCAACGTATTTCTAAATGCGAAAAAACTGCTCTCCAGACGTTTGACTAGGATTGACTTCATAAATCCTCCCAAATTTCTTTGAGCGGTTTGCATCTTCGCATACTTCTTTGAAGGCGGTAAATATTTCAACGGCATGTATCGAGCGTACTTGAAATTCTTGATTATGCTGACGGTTTCCGCAAAAGTTATTTCAATATCGGCGTTAAAGTCATAAGTAACAGGGAAAGGCGTTCCCAGTTTCGGAAACGTCACGTTATTTTTCTTCAAGTCATCGGCATAGTACTTTGAAATTTCATTGCGCGTTCGACGAATCATTATGTAGCGCAAAATTTTATCGCGGATTTCTCTTGAGTTTTTAGAGAGCTGATTCAAATATTCCGGCGAACCCTTTTCAAATTCTTTAGCTCTCTTCTCCAGTCTGCCGAAAAATTTTTCAAGGTCACGCACGCCCGCTATCGTGCTGTTGTGTTTCGATTGAAATAGCAAAATTTGACTCTCAATGTCCGTCGAATAATTATTGATTGGCGTCGCCGATATCAGAATAATTTTTTTGCCGTAACAAATTTTATGCAACTTGCTAAAACTTTCGGTAGTCTCGCGACGGAAGCGATGCGATTCATCTACGAAAATATATTGGAACTGTTCCACCCCGTCTTCAATAATCTTATCAAGCTTACCGAGCGACTCAACTTTTGCCGCAACACCAAATTTCAATAGAACGTCTTGCCATTGCTTAACCAGCACCGGCGGACAAATCACCAACTTGCGACCCTTATCAAGCAGTCTTGCAAGCATGGCGCAGATATAAGTCTTTCCTAATCCGACAACATCAGAAATAAATACTCCGCCATATCCTTCAAGAATTTTCTTCGCTTGAATAACCGCGTCCATTTGATATTGCAACCGTATAAAATTTTCCGGCAACCAGTTTTCAATCGAATATTCTTTGTCAGCGTTAATTTCTTCCTTAAAAAATTCGTAAAGCGTCTTCAAGTAAATCTCATAGGGCGTAATGTCACTTTTGAGCCACGTTTGATTTTGAATGACCTCAATATATTCCTCACTCACAGGTTCGCCGTAATTCCAAAGCTCTTCAAATTTATCGTAAGCAAACTTTATGTCGGCATAATCCTTCAACTCAACATTAAACTCCAAATTAGTGACAAGACCTGCTTCTGAAAAATTACTTGAGCCTGTTATAACACTGTCAACATTTTCCGTGATTTCACTTTCCAAATTCCGAGTAATATAAACCTTCGCGTGAAGCGGAGATTCCGTATAGATTCTAATTTCCAATTTTCCGGACTTTATCCAATCCCAAAATTTTTTTACTCCATACTCGATTTTATAACTCACATCAGAATCATCAAACTCACCTTTGACACAGTGGGAAAAATTCTCCTTTGCAACTTTCACCGTCGGCGAAAACATACTACGCGAATCATCTTTCAAAATCTGTACTGTACGTTTATCAACATTCAATCCCACAAGTATTCTAATTTTCTTTATTGACTCCAGAGCATCACACATCAGAAAAAATCCGCTCGTACGAAAATATCCAACTATGACATCAAAAAATTTCGCATTGCCTTTCAAGAGACTTTGAAACTTACTGTACAAATCTCTTTCCGGCTCATTCGTAAAAAATTTTAAATCTTTGTCCATAAACACTATCTCCATACATCTAAGATTCCTTCATAAACTCTCCGCCTAATGATAATGTAACACAAAGAAAAGAGTTTGTCATGGAATGCACAAAAAATTGTGCGAAAATAGTGCACGCGGTTTTTGATGGATATGCTATCATAATCCAAAACGAGATTTTCGGAAAATGTTCACTTCCGCATTTCACTTCGTGAAATGCCAAAAATCCCGCGTCACGACGCGATAAAATGCCGAAAAAAATTTGCCAGTCGCTACCGCTCCTTGAACCTGCGGTTGGCTGTAGAAAGGAGAGAATCTTCGTGGCGATGTTCCATTTCCGACTCAAGTCGGATAAGAAGCCTAACGGAACGAAAATTTCCGCCGTTAAACATGTCGAATACATTAACCGAGAAGGAACTTTTTCTGACGACAGTCATAGACAAGGAGTTGACAAATTCGTCGGCAACTTCATTACCACCGAAAAAATTCCAAATGCATTGATTGGCGATAATATACTTCTCTATAAAGCTAACGGTTTGGGATCAATCAGAAACACCGAGAAAGGAATCGACGTGTCTCTCAATTCTTCCGAAACCACTATCGCCACTGCTCTACTTCTTGCCTACGAAACCATGCATCATCAGCCGCTTATTATCAAAAGTTCTCCCGATTTCAAGAAAGCCGTCTTGAAAACAGCAATCCTTCAAGACCTGCCCATTTCTTTTGATGACCCTATTATGCAAAGGGAGTTCATGCACTATAAGTTTATTGACCATCCGGAACGAAAAAAGTTAGCTGTTCAGACCGCTAGAAAAATTTTGGAACGAGTGCAGAAAAAACAAACAGATTCACAAGCTCATGTCGAATACATAAATCGAGAAAGAGCATTTGCTCAACGCGGTGAATGTATCTTTCACACTCATCGCTTACCGAAATGGGCAAAAGACGACCCAAAAAAATTTTTCCAAGCCGCAGACCGCTACGAAAGCGTAGGAAATCGGCGTTACATGGAAATTGAATTTGCTCTTCCAAATGAATTGAAGACAATAGAACAATATCGGCAGATTATTGACGCCTTTATCGCCAAGCATTTGAGCGCACACTATTATGCGTACGCGATACATGAGAAAAAGGGAATGATGTCCGGCGAGCGGCATCCCCACGTTCATATTATGTTTTCTGAACGGCTAATTGATGACGTGGAAAAAAAGAAGGAGAGAGCCGCTTGCTATTTTTTCAAGTACCCTATTCGAAAAAACGTAAAGGCAACTTTTGAGGAACGGCGTAAACACGGTGCGCCCAAAAATCGTAACTGGTCGAACAAAAATTTTCTGTCCGTCTTGCGTGCCGATTTCGCACAAATCCAAAATGAAGTTTTAAAGCGAAATAGCTTTTCCATTCGCGTCGATCATCGTACGCTACTGGCACAAAAGGAGGACGCTCAGCGAAATGGCGATACTTTTTTAGCTCGCCTTTTTAGTCGTGTCCCGGAAAAATATATCGGCGTCATTTCTTGCCAAGAAGCAAACGAGCCGCGTTTGGAACTTTTGAAAGAATTTCGCGCTCTTCGTAATCGCCATTTTGATTTAGTTATGCAAATAGACGCGCTGACAAAAGAAGCAGAAGAACTGGAAATTAAAGACGCTGTTCAGCTTGCCTCCACTCATGCCAAAGCTCTTATGGACTCGAAAGAATATACCGCGCAGAAATTTACCTCACTTTACCTGTCGGCAATGAACCAAAAAATGCTGACGGCAGTAGCTCAAGTCAACAAATGGAAGCGCGTTGTTATTTCCCAACATGACGCCGAAGAACAAGCTAAACTCGAATACATGAGCAAATCCGAGCGGGAATCGTGGCTTAAATATTCAGAGCTACTGGCGCAGAAGAAACATTGGGAAGAATTCTTGCAGACCCTTAAAAAGCCCGACGACAAACACAAGGACGAACTCAAAGCTTATGAGGAAATCGTTATCGGCGTTAGAACAAAAATTTTGTCGCTTGAGAAAACGACAAAGCAAATGTGGAAATCAGTTGAAGATATAAAACGCCGCCTCGAACAACCTGAATTTAGAAATAATATCCTGCTTGTCACTCACCAAATTTTACAAGCGAATACTCATGCCAGAAAAATGCTGAAACAAGCAAGCGAAGAATTAGAACAAGCGGTCGATAATCTTCAAAATGCTTTGGTTACGAAGACAATGGAAGAACCTCAAACCAGTTTCAAGACACGAGAAGTCTATGATTTAATTCGCCAACAGTATCGTGCCTTGAAAAAGAAAAGTGAAGAACTGTTCATCGCCAAATTTCACCTCCAACGTCAAATTATTTCGCCAGAGCGGGCTTTAGCTATGGCGAAGAATATTTTTGTACACGGTAACTTTAAGCGGCTTCGCGAAAAAATCCGGCGATACAAAAAAGAAGAGCAAAGACTCGCTCTGAGATTTCGTGATTATGACCGCGAAGAACATAAATTCCAAAATCAAGATTGGACGGTCTTTCCTCACTCTACTTTCTTGCAAGCACAGTATTATCTGACGAAACAGCGGACTTTGCTTGAGCTGGAAAAAGCTCGCCTCGACCAAATTATACTTCCTCTTCAAAACAAACAAGCCGAGTTGGAAACTTTATGTCGTCAACCTGACGCGAAAAAGAAGATCGACGAAATATCTATGGGTATTCTTCGCAAAAATTTAAAATTTGTCCGTCAGATGGATGAAGTAGAGAGACATTTCAAGAAAGTCATTCAGCGTTTGAATCATACCGAAGAGCAAATGAAAGCCTTAAAAGACCGAATCGCCCGCGATAAAGTCGGTACTCGGTATCGGATCACCGTCTCCGATACATTGAAAAATAATAATGCGGCATCAATAATAGCAGATGCAATTTTGAATGACCCTCAAGTCGTTCAGCTTGTCGCTCGTTCCTCTGGCAACAATCTCGAAATGGAAAAGGACTGGGAACTTATGAGCGAACTAGACAAAGACGAACTTATTGACAAAAAAATGATTCGTGAGTTGTAAATTTCATCTTGAGACTCATCTCTTAAAGTGTATTACCAAATCGCTAATAACTCTATCTCAAATGGTAGGGCGAAAAAGTAGGACAGTGTCCTACCAGCAAAAAAAAATAAAAATGGCGTCCTGACGCCATTTTTATTTAATAACAATCTATAACAAAATAGTACTGTCCTACCTGCCCTACCTTGTGTCCTACTGCCAAAAATGGGTTATAAATGGCGTCAAATCAAGATTCATAAACTATAACTTAGCTCTTGGTAGGACGGTAGGACACTTTTTTAGTACATATATTAGAGAAAAAAAATACACGCGAATGAAGATGGTGATTTTTGCAACACGCGCTTTGTAGTGTTTTTTTTCTGTAGAAGAATCTATTTTTTTTGTCCTACCGTCCTACTTTTATTATTTTTAGTCTATAAATGGCGTTATTACGCCAAAAAATCGGTAGGACAAAAAGTAGGACACTGGTAGGACACTCGACAAAAAGTAGGACACTTTTATTTGTCATTAATCTCCTCCTATGTGTCAAAAAAAGAGATGAGGAGTGCGCAAGAAAAGAGGCATAAAAAAAAACGTCCACGAAAGACGTTTCTATGTATTTCATTTGTCGTTGTCAAAGGCAGTGCGTGGTATTCTGTAACATTCCACATTTACTTTGCCGATTTTTTTCTGAACGGTTGCAGGCGGTGTTTTGCGTCCCTTTTTAATTTTGTCACTTGGTATGAAAAAGCCGTCAGCGATTAAATCGTCCACAAGTTTTTTATAATCAAATTTGTCAGCGTTGCAAGCATCTTGCAGAGCTTTTGCCGTTATATAAGTATAATCTGGCTCATCGAGTTTGCCAAAGAAAGCTTGCATCCGGTCGAGTTCGACGTTGCCGCCGACGAAACGACTTTGATTCTGAGCAACGAAACCGCGAACAAACTCTTTTTCTCTCGTTACGTCGGAAATCTCCGCGACGGTCGGGATAAGCTTGAAAATTTCCTTCGCACAAAGTTTAGCTTCAGCAAGAGCATTGTTAGTCCCCAATGCCGAATTCAACAACCCATCGGCGAGAGTAAGAATAGCAATGTAGCGACAATAATCAGGAAGCAAATCAGAGTAAATATTAGAGAAGGAATCGGCAATCTCTTTGTACCATTTGCGCAAGTTATCAAAGCCGAGTTCAAAAACTTTATTGATGACGAGCGGAAAGGCAAGCCCGCAATTTTCCTTAATGATGTCACGAATAGCTTTGCAGTCATCGGCGGAAAGAATTTCTTTAGAGACTTTGATAGAAAGTAAGCGAGTATTCGCGCCTCCTGTAACGTTGTCGGAGAGCAGAAGAGTTTCGCCGGTCATGATAGCAATAGTTCGCCAATCTTGAAGTTTTTTGAGCGTCGAATCTTTGCTGAGTTTGGTACGACCAATGCCGTTGGCAAGAGCATAAACAAGATTGTCAAATTGTTCCTTCAAGCGATTGTCAGCGACTTGTTTTTCATCAATCAGGAAGGCATAGTCGGAGACATCAGCCGCCGCGCCCGCCAAGCCGTTTTTTGTAGCATCGAAGGAACGAATCATCTTTTCGGAGCCGACGGCGGACGCTCCTAAATACAGAGCAGTAGTTTTACCGGCACGAGTCGGCGCGACAATGTACAGAAGGAAATTGCGCTCGCCTAAAATCTTGAGTAAGATAGGAGCGATAGCCGCCGCGACCATAGTTCTTGCGACAGGAGATTTTTTTGCTAACTGGTAAGCTTTTTTCCACAGTTCGAGATTGCCGACTTGACACAGGGTTTTAGCAAACTGGCTTTGAGAATCCACGACTACGTTAAAATTTTCGCCCTCATCTGCAACAGAGAATTGTTTACGAGGGTCAATGAAAAAATGGGAGCCATTGAAAGTGTACCATCCGCAACGCGGCACGGTATAAGTCAGTGGCAGATTGTTTTCGTTGAGAGCGTGAAAGGCGTCGAGGTAGTCGACGAGATTGAGAGCGTTGACACTGGTAACGGGCAAGCCTTTATTGGACAAGACAATGAGCTTATTTTTATCGAAGATGCTCGCTGCCTCAGTAGCAGGTAATTTTTTCCACTTGCCAGCGGTCGTCATGTAAGCCAGAGTCAATTTGTAATTCTTTTCTTCGACATCGAAGGATTTGCTGGAGATGATGACAGGACGACGGCAAATAGTTGTCATACTTTCGCCGGCAATTTTTTCGATACCGTCAGCAGAGATGCTGTATTCGGGAGGAAAAAGAATGCCCGCCAGTGTATCATCATCAGCAACGAAGGAGAACGATTTAATTTGAGCAAGAATTTCGTTGCGTTGAATAGACAGCTCGGAGCGGCGGGAACTTATCAAGTCAGCTTTATCGCGAACGACAGCAACCCAGTCATTGACAGTAGCTTTTTTGTCTCTATTTTTGTCGCCAAAAAGTTTAATTTCGCGCTTGAAGTTGGAGTAAGCTTGCTTGTCGAAGAGGCGAGTAAAAGCCCCAGCGGTAATGATCTCATCGGAGAAAACAGTATCGCTGTCGAAAACTTTGACCGCCCGTAAATTTTCTAAAGCCTTGTCTTTTTCTGTGTCAGAATCGGCAAGAGCTTTATTGACTTCGAGCAATTTGGCTTTTAGGGAAGCCATTTTCGAGGTGGAATCGTCGGAAGTATTTTTCTTAGCTGACGTTTTTAATGGCGGATGAAGTTCATGCCATTCACGGAAAATTTCTTGAGCGTCATAGCCGTTGGGTTCGGCAAAGTGGTACAATGTGCCAATGTCGTAACCGTCACGATTAAAGCCGTTCCACTTAGATTCGCATTCGCCGTCTTTGAAACGTTCATCAGCGCGGCTCCAATTTTCCCAGTCGCTACAGTCACAGCCGGTGTTTTTCAAAGCCATACCGACAGCGAGCCATTCGTCATAGGTTAAACTTGAAGGGGAGATAAAATCGAGCATACGACGGACGCGAAAGATATTGAAGTCTCTGTCGTCAACAAAGTCCTCATTGAATGTCTGCGCTGATTTAATCGGAGTAGTAGTGTTTGGTTGTTCTTTTGGTGTTTCGTCTAGAATCATTGCGCTCAATTTTTCATCAAGTTTGTTGCGAGGAAAGCGTAAGCCAGAATCTTCGACGATGTGACAGAGCGGAGGATTATCTTTGCCGAGTTTGTAGTTGAAAGTGCCAGGAGTGCGCATAACTCTAGGTAAATCGCCAACGCCATCAATGGTCTTGCCGTCAGCGTTTTTGCGAGTGACATCAATCAGAAGATTATTCCGATGCTTAAGACTTTCGCGATTCTCATTGGTAATTTCAATGGGAGAGTCGAAGATGTAGTAGGCGTGAAGTCCATAGCCGGAAAAGATAATCAAGCTGGGAGTGAAGGGTAAGAAGGATTTCGCCTCGTTGAAGTCAGCAGCGAGTTTTTTCGGATCGCCTTTGTGAGCGTCAGAGCGAATATCAATATCAACGACGCAAGCAACTTGATAAGAAACGACAGTCTCGTCGCCACGTTTACCGTCAGTAGGTTGGATGCAGACGGGATTGACGGAGTGCCAGACATCGACGCCGCAGTCGGAGAGTTCGACAGCTTTTATAGCCATAGCCGCTCTTTGTGTTTCATCGTTGATGACGAATGGAAAAATCCCGCGCTGTTTAGTCCAAAGGTAAGCGAAATGAAGAGCCGTGATTTTGCCGTAAAGCAAATGGAAAAATTTCATTGTTTCGGTTATGCGAGTTTGCTTTTTATCAACGATTGTAGTAGAATCTGCACTGGAATTATTAGCACTTATACTTTTATCTGCGCCCTCAGAGGCGTAATTTTTTTTATCTTGCAGTGCGAGTTCTACTGGTGATGATTCGAGAGTTTCTTTCATATTTGACTCCTTTACTAGTTAAATTTCTAGCTTATAATTTTGTCGATTTTATCATTTGCCTTGCTGTTTGTCAAAAAAAATAGCCCTTTAAGGGCTGGTACATCATTTGAGACCTAATAGTTGGTCGCTACTCATATTCAAGGCTTTTGCAAGTCTTATTATCATATGAATAGGAAGGTCGCGACGTTCGCCGCGCTCATATACCGAGTAAACATCTGGAGAAACTCGTATAAGAGCACCCAATTGCTTTTGAGTTAATCCTATGTTTTTTCGTATTCCTTTTAAGCGATTAGCAAACTCGGTTCGGTAACGTGATTGAAGTTTTTTTTCAATGTCGTAATAAAGTTTCTCAAATTTGTTCGTCAACTCTAAGACGCTGAGAGATGCGCTAAAATATTCCATAACAGGAGCGGGGCGTTGAAGTTCGGTTATTGTGATACCTTTTGATTCGGATTTTTTCTTGTTGTATTTATTAAGTCGAGTTTCATTATGTTTGTCGATTAAATGACGAAATGCTCCTAAACGTTCAAGTATTGCTTGTATCATATATAGTTTTTTTTCAGAAGAATCAACGGAATCCTCTGTTGTGCTTAGAGATTGTAAAATTTCAGTGTCTAATTTATCCGTATCGAAATAAAAACTTTTGAAGAAGGGACGTTGAAGAATGCGCGTGGAATCGAAATCGCGAAGGGCAAATGCGTTTTTAGTTTTTGGCATAACGACCGCCTCCTGTTATATAAAAGTAGCTATTAAAACATTCCTTGTTCAGAAACGTCATGACAACTAGTAAGATTAAATTAAAACGATAATTGCTGTTGCTCATATTACGGCGGCTCTTTTCTTTATGTCCTCACACCATGTGTCTATTATAATGCTAACATCCCCGAGATCATGAAGATGTGCAAGTACATGCTCTTTGTTTAGAAGGTATATAAAGCAGATTATTTCTTTAGCTGTTCGTCTTTTCTCTGATTCAGATATCACCGACAGGAAATCTATCTCCATACTTCGAGTTTGTTCTTCTCTGTGGCTTCCATTATTAAGAACTATACGATACATCAGGTTTTTGAAGTATGATTTATGTTCGTTACACATTTTAGATAGAATTTTCTCATTAGTTGAAATCACAGCAATTCCTTTCTTATATTCAAAAGTAGCAAACGCTTCAAGTGCTTGTCTCATTATATTTCCGATAACAATATCATATTCGCCAGCGTTGCCACAACCATACTCATAAATTAATCTAATCAGTTCCGTGTATTCCTGTCGTTTCTTATACTTAAATTGTTCTAAAGCACAATTTTTCAATTCCCAGAGATGATATTTTAATAACTGAGTTTGAAATATGTTGTTCCAGTTTTCATTAAGTTCCTCACACATCTTTTCAAAGTCAAATAACGTTAGCAAATCATGTGTCAGTATAATTGCCCTACTATTTTCATTTCCGTCTAAAAATTGACCTAGCTTATATTTTAGAAAAGATAAAATTCCGACTTTATTTTCAAAGTCATAACTGGATATAGGATCGTCAATTATTATGAGATATTCATTGTTATAAGCAGTATCTTTGTTCTTGCCAGTCATTATGCTGGTGAAAAAATAACAAAGCCCTATTATGTTTCGTTCACCAACAGATACATCTTTGGGAAGCACAGGATGCCCATTGGATAGGAGCTTATAAGAGTCGCCATCGCGTTCGATAGTAAGTCTGTCTTCGGCAAATAAGATATATTTTAATCCATTATTGATAATATCAACTGCTATGTCGATACTTTTTCTACGTCCGTTTAAATCCTCTAGAGTTTTCTTTTTTTCATCTCTATAAGTGACAGCGTCGTTATATGCTTTTTGCGCAGTAGTCATCTCTTTTTCTTGAATATCAAGTTGCTTGACATAATCAATTATATCATAATAAGCAATTTGGTCATTAATGTTTCTTAATGCGTCTTCGAGAGGTTTGGTGTTAATTGCTTTGTTATTATGTGCTTTTCTTTCTTCTTCAAGTTTTTTTAGTGCTTTATCCAAAGATTTTACTGATTCTATAATATCGGTGAGTTCTTCGTCAATTATGGGTTCGTATGGGTTTTCAAATTTCCGCTGAATCAAAGTATTATTTATGACAAGAGTCTCGTTAATTTTTACAATCAAACTCATGCAGGTCTGATACGACGGCAATATCGAAAAAGGTGAAAGTTCCAGTGTCAGCTCTGTATGCTCCAATGACTTCAATTGAGTTTGATGATTTTTTACCTCATCAGTCAGTACTTTCTGTATTTGCATGACCAAATTCGCCTTATATTCTGTCGTTAAATCTTGTAAGCAATACGGACAGAACGTGGTTCCTCTGTCTTTAAGATGACCTATGCGTTCCTGTAATTCATCTGTTCTGCCAGCTGTTACCAGAGAGAACAGATATTTCTCTCGCTCAGATAATTCGGGTTCTTCTATCTTTTTCTTTATCAGTTCATTAGCCAAAGTAATCGAGTGTTGATAACTATTTGGAACATGAGGAAGAGTTTCAACAATTTTTGATACACCATTTTTAGCTAATTCCAATTCCTTCATCTTTCTATCGA
>FLNU01001377.1_pt1 | contig 18465 bp, 18 predicted proteins | sample 1140361 | NCBI WGS metagenome assembly FLNU01 (sample SAMEA3878206, study PRJEB12797) | bioreactor metagenome | biome: Moose rumen | place: Sweden | collected 2011-10 | reverse complement strand
TGTGTTATTCAAGTCTCCTGACGTTTTTGCAAGGTTTAAACCCTTTATGAATTTCGCATTAAATACTGCTGTCTGGTTCTCAGATACTTTCTCATTAACTTTCGCAATCAAAGTCGGTAAGGTTAATGCCGCTACTACTCCAACAATTACCAATGTGATTAAAACTTCGGCTAAAGTGAAACCATTTTTCTTCTTCATAATCTTTCTCCTTGCTTTATTAAAACTACGTTAATATTATTTACTTTTTTATAAAGTATATAATATTCACGTAATTTTGTCAAAATAAAGTGCATAACATACTTATTTAATAACGGCATATAACCTATATTTGGGAAAAGAGGAGTTATTTTGACCGAAAATAAGAAATTACTGGGAAAAAGAATTAAACAAATACGTAAAAATTGCGGATACACCCAAGAAAATCTCTCTGAGCTGATTGGTATAGAAACAGGCTCTTTAAGCGGAATTGAAAGCGGAAGATATTTCCCTTCCATGACGACATTGGAGCGAATGTCAAATGTTCTTAATGTAGAGATGAAAGCTTTTTTTGATTATGAATTTGCTATATCAGTAGAGGATATGAAAAAAGTTATTATAAATAATATAGATAAAATTTCAGATAGCCAAATTCCGTATATCTATAAATTTTTCGACGGACTAAAATAATGTATCAAAAATTTTATATTTAGTACAATTCGACTTCTTTTGAGTTAAAATGTTTACTGGAGCAGGATTATGAAAGAACGAATTTTACTTTTTATAATAATTGCGGGATTAACAACATTTATATATATATTTCAAAGTTATACCGATTGGGGTTTGGCTTTATTAATCCTTTTGATGGCCATTTATGCAATATCAACATCTATAGCTACAAAGATAAAAAAACGTAATGAATTAAAAAATCCTAAAGAAAAAAATGAGAATTATAAACCGTTTGTAAGTATTATGATTCCTGCACACAACGAAGAATCTGTAATAGGATTTACCATCGAAACTGTTTTAAACCTTGATTATCCGAACTTTGAAGTTATCGCAATTGACGACAGAAGTAATGATAATACCTCAAGCGTTATGAAAGATTGGGAAAGGAAATATCCCGATAAAATTAAAACCTTGATAAGACAACAAGGCGCTTTTCCCGGTAAATCTGCAGTTTTAAACGATGCTTTGGCTATTGCAAAAGGAGACGCTGTTCTTGTTTTTGACGCCGATGCAACTATGGGGAAGGACTTTTTAACAAAGCTGGTTTATGAGCTTGAGCCCAAAGATGTTGGAGCTGTTCAGGCAAGAAAAGTTGTCAGAAATAGGGATGTGAACCTTTTAACAATATGCCAAGATAATGAAATGACTATGGATACATCTTTTCAGATAAGCCGGGATGCCGTAAAAGGTGCTGTTGAGCTTCGTGGAAACGGAGAACTTATTAAACGAGAAGCTCTTGAAGACATCGGAGGGTGGAATAATTATACAATTACTGACGATCTTGATATGTCGACAAGACTTCATATAAAAGGTTGGGACGTACGTTTTTGTCAGGATGCCGTTGTTTATGAAGAAGGAATTATGTATTTATTTCCGCTTTACAGACAAAGAAGACGCTGGCTGGAAGGTACTATTCGCAGGTATTTGGAATATTTTGAAGGTATTTTAACTTCTAAAAAAATGTCACTACGTGTAAGGCTTGATATGATTGCTTATATTTCCGAATTTATAATGCCTGCATGGTTTTTTATAGAAATCGCAATTCTTTTGTACAAAATCTTAATAAAAGATGCACCTGCATATATTTTAATGTCATCCCTGATTATGGGGGGAATTATTGGTCTAGGATTTATGCTTGCAGGAAGATATGCTCTGCGAAAATATGGTAGCATGTCTAGACGAGATGCCTTTTTTGGTTCTTGTACAACATCTGCGTATCTTTTTTTAATATGGTTTCCGTTGGTATTGTTTATTGGAACTAAAATTTTATTTATGAAAAAAGATATGAACTGGGGAAAAACGACACACGGTTTAATTATGCATGGACATGCAATTCAACGGGCAAAAGAAAAAATCAAACAGGCAAAAGAGGAATTAAGAAGATTATTAAAAAAATAGGAGAATAAAATGACACCAACGCTGAGTATTGAAGAAGTAAAAGATAAAATAAGAGCCATCCCAGATTTTCCAAAACCGGGAATCATATTCAGGGACATTACAACAGGTATAAAAGATGCAAAAACACTGCAGGTCATGGTGAACTACTTATGCGATCAGTATAAAGATGAAAAAATAGATTATATAGCAGGAATTGAGAGCCGTGGATTTATTTTTGGTACTGCAATGGCATATAAAATGAATTGTGGATTTATTACAGTCAGAAAACCTAATAAGCTTCCTGCAAAAACAATTAGCGAATCTTATGATTTGGAATACGGTTCTAATACTATAGAAATCCATGAAGATGCAATCGAACCGGGGGCAAGAGTTCTTGTAGTAGATGATTTACTTGCAACCGGAGGAACGGCAAAAGCCGCATGTGATTTGGTCCGCAGAGCAGGTGGCAAATTAATTGGTGCGGCATTTTTAATAGAATTGAATGATTTATCCGGAAGAAATGTGTTAAAGGATTGCGGAAAAGTTGTTTCTATGTTACAATACTAGTACAAGCTAATTAGGAGAATAAAAAATGAAAAAGACTTTAATGATTTTAACTTTATTGGCATTCGCCTCAATTCCTGCTCAAGTGAACGCTGCAGAAGTAACAACAAACTATTCCGAATTTCACAAAAAAATAGTACAAAGCATTCCACCTCAACAGGAAAACAAAAAATCCGAAGTTTACAAACCAAACAAGGACAACCATTATATTTTAAAATATAATGTTGATGATATCGAAGCTGCCCCTTGGAATAACGGTGGAAAAAGAAAGATTTAATTTAAGAAATTACATCAAAAAACACTCTCTTGCTATTAAAGGGGGTGTTTTTGTTTTAGGAATAAAAAATCTATTATAAATAAAATTACGATAAAGAGTGAGAATGACCTCACTCTTTATGTTTAAAAATCAAAAACGTCACTTTCTTTCTTAAAACTCTTTTTTATTCGCTGAGAGCGAACTTTTGCATTTTTCTTTTTACTCTTATTTGATATTGATGAGTATGCATTATCCAATGACACCTTAGTAATTACATCTCCTGTTCTGCGATCAAAAAATGCAAGCCAAAATTTACGATTTATATTATCTACAGAAAAAGAGACCTTCGATATCAATTTATCACCGGGTTTTACTTGTTTGAACATAAGGTTAGTATCCCCAAAAATAGAAGGGCTAAATTTAACGTTATAGTCATTTATAAGCGCCATGTCAAAGCCTGACAAAGTTTTATCAGACATATTGGAAATCAATAGATTAAGAGTTATTGTATTAATCTCTCCAAAAGGATCTTTTCCGTGTTGAATATCATTGATGTTTATTGTTAAACCATCATACAAAACTTCTTCCTGTTTTAAAGCTTCGGCCTTATATACGGGTAAATCAACTTTAGTGTTTATTTTAACTTTAATTTCATCTCCCGGAGCAATCAAAACTTCATGTCCTTTACGAATTAAAGCCATACCCAAACCAATTACTCCTCCTACAGCTGCACCTCCAGCCAGAGTGTATCCCTCTGAAGCAATAGCTGCTTCTATTCCAAGCCAATTTAGAGCGACAAAACCTCCAACAGCACCACCTGCAATTGTATATCCAACATCTTGAGCAATAATTTTACCTGTTTCAGCTACCGGATGCAACTTTGTTGTCATTTTACCTTCTATTGGAATCTCTCGGCCATCAGGGGTAACAAGGTAATCAAAATCAAGGTTTAATGTCGCTGCTCGACCCAATCTCTTTGCTGCGGTTGTACTAGAAATCATCCCATGCGCAACTGTGCCTTTTGGAATAATTATTCCCTTATCTCCATATACATCCTCAGTAACCTCAGCAAAAAACTCATCCCCCTCCAAAGAAATCGAAGAGTCCAAAACCTGAGATACAGTCATATTAATAACGTCATGCCTGTCAAGTGTTTCGATTTTACCGGTAAATAAATCGCTCATTTCCTGCTCAAACACGTCTGTTTCACTTACTCCACCCTTTAAAGGTTCTGAAGCAATAACCGAAAAATTCATCCCAAGGAGCAAATATATTAATATAACACTTACAATCCTTTTCATAATGAAATTATACTCTTCAAATTGAAATAAGTCCAATTATGACAAAATGCAACTTATGAATTTATCCTGTTTGATATTCGATTTCTTTAGCCATTTCCTCAATAAGATTATTTATCTGCGCTGCTTCAAAACAAGAACAAGAGTTCCATATCAACGTCGGACGAGGTTCGGTTATTAAAGGACTAGGATACTCATTATTACATTGACCCTTTAACATATTTGTTGAACCATCTGCTTGAGATGTAAATTTAGAACAGCAGCTGCAAATCTTCAAAACCAAACCATAATCATCCATTTTTGATTTTAACTGTTGCAATGCATCAATCATACGCAAGTGAGAATCCGTTGTATATTTTTTGTTTTTATATATGAATCTAATTTTAGCTAAGCCACTCTCAGTTGAAATAAATTCTAATTTACTTGCTCTATCGCCATGTTTTGTTTGAACATTAACATTAATAACTAATTTATCCACCTCTTTATCCGTATTTGCTCCAATTTTTTTCAAAAAAGACTTGATTGGAGGTAGATTATTTATTATATGACACACAGAATACAAAGGATAAAATACCAATAAACACATTTCTCCGTTTGTAAGCTTTGCATTTACCAGACTTAAGCCGAAAATTATAAACAGCATTAAACAACTAAATATAACAACATTACATTGAACTATAAAAGAATATTTATATGAATAAGCTATTAACAACAAATATGAGAATGCTAAAAGCCAGAAATTAGGATTTAGCAATGAAAAAACATGTTCTATATATGGAAAGTTCGTTGTTTTTAAATTCTTGTAATTATCTTTTATCAGGTTTAATCTCTTGGTAATTCTCGGACTTCTAAACGTGCAATCCTGACCCAGAATATATGATTGAATATTCGGATTATAAAAACATTTATGACCTAAACGTGATAAAGATAAACTAAATTCAAGTTCAGTATTTCTATCATCAAAACTAATATTTACAATTTCATCAATTACAGACTTTCTCACAACAAAAAGTCCGGAATCAATATTTGTTGCAAAACCCATTAGAGACCTTGCCTGCTTAAAAAAGTTAGCAATATATTTTTTGTGAACAGCTTTTATTTTATCGACAATATCTAAGTTTTCACGATTTATATTAACTTCGCCTGTTATAACGTCATTTTCTTTTATCGCTGCATTTGAAAGAGTTAAGAAGTCTGAAGAAATTCTTCTTGTCCCATCAATAAATACATAAGCATCAATTAATTCATCTTTCTTAATTTCATTCAAAAGCATAGAAATAGCTTTAGTTTTGCCCAAAGTTCCTACATCTTGAATATTTAAAACATGAATAAATTTATCATTTTCAAATAACTTTTCACTTCCGTCATTACAATTATCCAATATGGCATATACTCTAAAATTTCCTAAAGGGTAATCTTGCATTTTTAATTCAGCAATAAGTTCTTCCAAACAAGCTTTGTGGTTGTGACTGTATATTATCACTGCAAAATTGTTTTTAGTATCATCATATCTTGAATACTTTTTCTCAATTGAAAAAGGTTTATCATTAAGATTTCTTACCGCAAGAACAAACATATAAACAGTGTAAACAATTAAATACAAATATAACAGTGATAAAATAAATGTCATAATTTTTCCTCATTTTACATTATTCTAGTAAAAACTTGAATTAATTTCAAATTATTTAAATATCTATAAGAATTTCCCCTTGCCTAAATATCCTCAATTCATTTCCCATAACTCCGACAACCGTTGATTCCAAACCCTTAGCGATAAATCCGTAATCTTTAATAATTAAATCCGCAAGACCTGACATATTTTCTAATGCTTGTTCATAGGTTTTAGCGGAAGGTTGATGAGATAGATTTGCACTGGTTGTAGCTAGTACATGATTTGGAATAATCTCACAAATTTCTTTAAAAATAATATTATCAGGTACTCGAATTCCGACAGTAGACATTCCGGAAGTTATATAATCCGGAGTTTTGGCACTTTTTTCAGTAACAATTGTCAAAGCTCCTGGAAAATATTTTTTTATGAGTTTTTGTCCTATTTTTGGTATTGGTTTGACATAATCAAATAAATTGTAAATTTCATTAGACATCAAAATTAACGGTTTCTGTTTTTCACGTTTTTTAATATCATAAATCTTCGCAACAGCTTTTTCATTCTCCGGTAAACACCCCAAGCCCCATACGGTATCAGTTACATAAGTAATTACTCCGCCATTTTCAAGTGTTTCAATTATTTCTTTTCTATTCTTAATCATAAATATATAATAACATAATCTTGACATTTATAAAATCATCATTATTATATATGTGAAGGTAGAAAGAGGTTTTTAAGATATGACATCATCCGGAAATTCAATTATTAATGGTATAACATCAGGTTTATCGAATACTTACGCTTATCTTGCGTCTTTATATCCGCAAGATGGTGTAACTTTTAAAAATATTACTGCGGCAAGAAATGACAATACTAATTACTTAACTCTAAACCAATCTTTTGCATCATATTTGCAGAATAATTTTTCAACATTAGATAAGGATGGCGATGGAACAATAAGCGCTGATGAAATGAATAAATTTTCTCAAACTCTTTCCACTGCAGGAGTTTCAAGAGAAGAATTATCCCAACTTGCTTCGACCGGAGCTTATTCAACCAATATGATTTCAAAAATTCTTGAAAACTTTGACGAAATTGATGCAAACCACGATGGGAGAGTGACAAGTGCTGAAATTTCTGCGTTTCAATACGATTGCAGCAAGCAAGAAAAAATGGACGAAGAAAATTACAAAAAAGCTACTTCTGATATGTCTGTTTTCTATGGAGATGATTCATCCACAGATGTTTCAGAATACAGTATCTTAAGTTACAGATACAAGAATTTCAAATCATAGTATTTATTTCCCAATACAAAAATGGTTGAATATATTGTCTAATATTTCGTCTGTAATAACTTCGCCTGTCAATTCATCAAGAGAAAGCAATGCAGATTTCAAATCAATAAAAATCATATCCTGCAATTCGTTTCTCTTTGCAGCTTCGAGCGCCATTTCCAGACTTTCACGGCATTTGATTAAACATCCTTGCTGGCGTTGATTTGTAATAAATTCAGTGTCTTCAAGAGAAAAGTCAAGCACGGAGGATGTTATTTTATCCTTTAACCCTTCAAGTCCTTCACCGGTGAGGGTCGAAAGCTTCAAATATTCTTGTTCTTTATAAGGAAAACTTTGACAATCAGCAGATAAATCGACTTTATTTGCGATTACAATATGTTTTTTATCTTTAATTATTTTATATATTTTTTCATCTTCACTTGTAAATCCGGAACTTAAATCATATATAAAAAGAATCAAATCCGCTTCCATAGCAGACTGTTTTGAGTATTCAATTCCGATTTCTTCAACTTTATCAACACTTTCACTTTCTCTAATTCCGGCAGTATCGATTAGAGTAACAGCGACTCCAAGATCGATATTTTCTTTAATAACATCACGAGTTGTACCGGCAATATCGGTAACAATAGCACGATTTAAATTTAATAAAGCGTTAAATAAAGAAGATTTTCCGACATTTGGACGGCCCACAATAGCAACTTTTACCCCCTGACGCATAATATCAGAAGATTTTGCAAAAGATAAAATGTTATTTATTTCTTTCAAAAATTTCTCAAAGTTCTCTATCAAATACGGATATTCGACTTCAGAAACATCCTCGGGAAAATCAATTCCTGCAACTATTCTTGAAATTACGTTAAAAATATCTTCTCTAATTTCTTTGATTTTTTTCGCAAGTGCACCAGACAAATTTTTAGCAGATTGAATCGCAAAATCAGATGTCTTTGCATGTATCAAGTCATCAACAGCTTCCGCTTGAGATAAATCCATTTTTTTATTTAAAAATGCACGTTTTGTAAACTCTCCACGTTCAGCCATACGTGCACCGCTTTTTAGGACTATATCAAGAATATTGCGTACTACATTAACTCCCCCGTGACACTGAATTTCTATAACATCTTCACCAGTATAACTATTTGGAGTTTTGAAAGGCAAAATTATAACTTCATCTATTTTTTTTTCGCCATCCGAAATCCAGCCATAGCATATCTTTCCTGCGGGAAAATCTGTTTTACCTGTTATTTTTTTTATAATTTCAAAACTTTTATCTCCGGAAATTCGTATAACACCAACCCCGCCTGTTCCAAGCGGTGTTGATATCGCAGCAATTGTATCAAATTCCTGAGTAATATTCATAAAAAAATTATACTATAAATAAATTTATGACAAAAATTCTTTTATAGTAGGTCTGGATTTAAAATGAATCTGCTTATTAGCTTTATCAAATTCAACGTTATTTATTTTATTTCGTTGTTTATTTTGAGTAATTAATATATTTAATTTTGGCAATAAAACTCCAAGCGCAATTGTAGAATAAGCTAATCCGCCAATATGTGCAAGGTTAACTCTCCACATATTTTTTGATGCAAAGTTTTTGCCTTGAGTAGCAATTTCATTGTGTGATTTTAAAGTAACATCATTTAACCAGTGTTTTATACCTTTACCTTTTTGGGAAATATTAAATAAATTTTCCTTATTAATATCTAAAATATTTGCAATTCCTTTTGAAGCAAATCCACCAAGGACCAGCCAATTCAAGAAGCCAAGATAATCACGTGTTACCGTCTCTCGAAGTTCGTCTTTTGTATCAGAAGCCAAAAATCTTCCAATAAGTGTTGAAGCATATACTGTTTTTATCGTATTTCCACTTGTTACCGGGCCTGTAAATTCCAATTTTTTCATAAAATCTTTCGGAGATTTAACTTTCATAACTGCAATTGCCATTGCAGCCATACCAAGACTTGCCAATATCTTCTCAAAAATAAATTGCTTACTATTATCTTTATTAGATTTTTTATTTTTTACTTGATTTTTATAATCTAAATCCCCTACAAATCCCTTGGAACCTGTACGCTTTTCTGTTATTTTTCGATTAATATATTGATTGAATAATCCTAAAGTTGAGGCTAAGGCTAGAGCACCGGAACTTTTAATTTTGTTGATTTTTAAAAGTTTATTTAACGCTTTTTCTGTATTTATAGAATTATTTTTAAATACATCTTTCCCCAAATCTGTCATGTCACGTAAAAGATTACGCATTGACGTCGAAAGATTATTACCGGCAAAAATCTTATCTGATTTTAATGCGTTTGTTAAGCGTAATTCCAGAATTTGGATTAAATTCTTTCTGTCGTTGGATGAAATATTTTTATCATTTATAAGCCTTTCAATCAGAGCTATTATAGATTGCTTATCTTTCAAGTTATTGTGAATATTTTTAAATTTAGGAGAATCCCAATTCAAATTATTCCAACGTTTTTCATCAATCCATTCTATATTTTTCCAGTCAATGTCTTTAAAATTACGTACTATCTTCCCGTCACGGCCTGATATATTTTCTAGTACAGAAGTCACATATCCATTTGTATTTTTAGTTTTGCTCCATTGTGAATTTAAAAAATTTATACTGTCATCAGATAACCAAGATTTAGGGTTAATCTTTACATTCGGGTTTATATATCTGTTTGCCAAAGCAGCAATCCATTTGGCAAAATAACTTGCACTAAGACAAACGATTAATGTTCCTGTAAATTCTCTAAAAAATGTTTCTGCACCGGCATATTTGTTACGTTCTTTTGTATCTACATAAGTTCTGGGACCAACCATGGAAATTAAATCTAATCCGACCGCATTTACCATAGGGTTGGTATCTAGTGTCCTTAATGTGGTTGTTATGACACTATCTAAAGGACCTTTAAAAGATATTTGATTTTTAGACACTGGGGTAAAGTTTTTATTGTAAATATTTATCATTTTATATAATTCCTCCAAAAAAAATTCCCGTCATACATACGGGAATACAATACTCAATAACATCAAACGCATTAAAACTACTATAAATCCCGACATCGAGTATTACAGCAACAGCAGTTGATATTTTTTGAAGTAATTATATTCATATGTCTATGTAATCGTAAAGAGAATTAGTTGTCAAGTAATCTTTTTGCTCATCTATAAAATATTTTGTAATGTTTGTTTACATTTATATGTTTTTTTTAAAGTTTCATTCCTTGCAATCCGATATCAAGAACGGAGGCATTTTTATGCAAATTAATAACAATGAGCTTTTAAAACTGACTTTATTAAATAAAAATACCAACGAATCTGCCAAAAATGTAGATGAGATAAAACCGGTGGTTATTTTAAATATATGCGCAGATGCTAAGAAAATATCAGCTGAAGAAGCCATAGCAGGGATCGATACAGTAAGTATTAATGGTAATTTGGCAGGTGTTAATGGAGTAATGACAGACGAAGAGTATGCAAAAGCCGTTGAAAAAATAACAAATCCCAAAATAAGTTTGAATGAAACATCGCAGATTAAACTCTCTACAACATATAGCGACTTATCACCTGAAAGTATCCAAAATATAAAATCTGTAATTTTTGCAATACACAACCCTGTAAATCCAGAAGATACATCTGATTATAATTTTTTAAGTGCAGATAAATCGAAATTCATGGGAGTAGATAACCTCGTAACATGGTTAAAAGCTGAGGGTTCATGGGATGAAACAAATAACGGTCTGCCTGTAAAAAATTTAGTCAAACTAACCCAAAATGATACATTAGAAGATAATAACCAAGACTTTTTTGGAGCACTAAACAGGGCATATCAATATTCTACAAATAATGAATTAAATCAGGACGAGAATAAAAACATCATTTCTTATGAGGAACTAAGTGCATTTTTCTCCAACACTTCTAATAACTCTGTTCTTTTATCAGATTACATTGATAAAGTGGAATTATATTCTCAACAATTACAAGCTGAATATGAAAAATTTGATAACCAGAAAAAACTCGAATGGGCAATAAACAAAACAAGAGAATATCTGGAATATATGGACATGACTCCTCAAATAAAATCTCTTAACAGATTGCTAGAGATGAATGATTTGTTTAATGAATATAAAAGTGGTAACATTGCTCTTGCGGATTTAAACCCAGGTGGAACAAGTGATGGAATTACACTTGGAGCTTATAATTATCTTGCATATTTTGGCGATAATTACGATTACTCCGGCTATGATATCAAAGCCTGGGCAAAAGATGAAGACTATATTGAGAACAATAATGAAAATGTAGACCTTGGCATAACTCTTGATATAAGACTTGTCCAAGGTGAAAATGGTTATGATTTGGGTAATTGGTATGATTTAATAAATACGCTTGTACACGAACTAACTCATGCAACAGCATATCAATATTACGACAGTAGTGAACAGGGAGAAATTTCTGAAGATGGACTTAAGCAACTAGAAGCCCTTGGCATTATTGAAAAAGGCAAATATACTATAGGACAAGTTAATTCGTGGTATAAACAGGTGCAGTATGATTCTGATTGGAATAGAACATATGTGCCTCAAGGGTTGCTGGAATTAGAGTACTTGGCTTATACTGCGTGGGGCGAATATTCAGCATACCAAGCAGATGCAGATTATATAGATAGTATTGCCGGAGATGTATTTTCCCATAATGTTTCAACCGCAGTTGATGGTGTAAATGAAAAAGATACAATCGATAATCACATAAAAGATTTATATAACGATGATGACTATACGGAAGCTGTACCAAATTGGAAATGGTGGTCTTTTGCATAATAAAAAAAGATGTTTATTGATTGCTTATTATACAAAATTTTCTTATAATTAATTATGGAGGTGGTAGCTATGAAAATATACAAATTGGCATATTATGAAAATATTTGCAACGAAATAAGATATGAAATAGAAAATGGTATATTATCATCCTTAGAATTTTTACTGGATGGTAAACCCGTGTTATCAAAATTACAAAAAAAGCTCAATGGCGTAGAGATTAAAACTATTATTAAAAATTCTGTACAAATAAAAAAAGCCGCTCCATTTATGGAGGGTTTTATCATGACATTAGCTCAAGAAAATAAAAATCACCAGATAAAATCTGTATTAGAAATATTTCATAAAAAATAAAAAATCCCCCTTTGAAGAGGGATTTTTTATTGAATTTAATAATTTGCAGCTCTGCGTTCAAAATATGATTGCGGGTGGTCACATACCGGACAAACTGCAGGAGCTTTTGGGCCGATTACAATGTGACCGCAATTTAAGCATTCCCAAATAGTATCTCCATCTGAAGAAAATACAATTCCGTCTTTAATATTTTTAAGGAGTTTTCTATATCTTTCTTCATGTGCTTTTTCAATTTTGGCAACTTCCTCAAACAGCACCGCTATTTTTTCAAAACCTTCTTCTCTTGCATCTTTGGCAAAACTTTGGTACATATCAGTCCACTCATAAGCTTCCCCTTCAGCAGCAGCCAAAAGATTCTCTTCTGTTGTACCGATTCCGTTTAACAGTTTAAACCAAATTTTTGCATGCTCTTTTTCGTTGTTTGCAGTTGCTTCAAAAAGTTTGCTTATTTGAACATAACCATCTTTTTTAGCTTTTGAAGCAAAATAAGTATATTTATTTCTTGCTTGCGATTCTCCAGCAAAAGCAGCCTGCAAATTCTTTTCTGTCTTTGAACCTTTTAATTCTGTCATTTTATAACCCTCCTTAATTTATTTTGAACATTTTAATACAATAAAACATTTTTTTCAATTAGATAATAATATGTTAAAATAATAACCATGAATGAAAATCTTATTTCAAGCACAACAAAAAGAAATTGGAAACGCCTGGGAGTAAAAGCAGTTGAAGAACGCTTATCAAAACGTGCAAATAAAAGGTTTTCTTCAAAAAATATTATACCTATTGAATATTTTCAAAATAAAAATAATTTATCATGCCTGAACGAAATTCTTAAAAATGTAAATACAAAAGACATTAAATCCGTAATATACTCCATCGCACTTGTAGTTCTTAAATATGAAGGTTTAATATTACTTAAGGAAAATGGGAATTATCTGACGTCTAATAAATATTTAAGAAAGATATTGGATTCGTTTGATGCAGAATTTGATTCTAAATTCCTTAGTATAAAACTACCGAATGATGAACCTGATTATCTGGGAATTGTATATCAATCTCTTTTAAAAGAAGGCTGCAAAAATATAAACGGTTCTTACTATACTCCAACGTCAATAATAAACAATGCTCTTGGGAATTTGGATAAAAATTCGACATTTCTTGATCCGTGCTGCGGTACAGGAAGTTTTTTATTAAATGCCGCAGATAAAATAAAAGATCCAAATAAAATTTATGGCGCTGATAAAGATGAAATTGCTTGTTTTATAGCAAAAATAAATCTTATCATAAAATTTAAACACCAAGAATTTGACCCAAAAATTTATAACATTGATTTTCTTACGGATAATAAAATATTCAATAAAAAATTTGATATTATTGCAACCAACCCGCCCTGGGGTGCAATGAATAAAAAAGATTGCAAAAATATCTATCCTGAAATAACTTCAGGCGAATCATTTGCATATTTTATTGTAAAATCGAACAAAATGCTTTCAGAAAATGGAAATGCCGTATTTGTTCTTCCACAATCAATACTAAATGTTGCAACACATAAAGATATAAGAGAATTTATTTTAAAAAATTTTTATATAAACTCTATTGTCCTATTAGGAAGAGCTTTTTCCGGAGTACTTGCAAAAGCTATTATATTAAATTTGAGTAAAACAAAACAACAAGATTGTATAAATATTAAAACAAAAACCTCATCTTATTCAGTAAGTCAAGAATTTTATCAATCCGATGTGAATTATAATTTTTTGGTACTTGACAATGAAGATATTAAAATTCTAAAAAAAATTTACTCTATAAAATATGAAACATTAGATAAAAGTATATTTGCTGTCGGAGTTGTAACCGGCAATAATAAAAAATATATATCTAAACGCAGGAATAAAAATTTTGAACCAATATACACCGGAAAAGATATTCAACCATATTTTATTAAAACAGCAAAAAATTTTATAAAGTATGATCGAAAGAATTTTCAACAGGTTGCACAAGATGAAATATACAGATCAAAAGAAAAACTTGTATATAAATTTATATCTTCAAAACTTGTTTTTGCCTACGATAACACATCATCACTATTCTTAAACAGCGCAAATATTTTAATTCCTAAATTAAAAAACCACGATGCAAAAACAGCACTTGCATACCTTAACTCAAAACTTTTTAAATATATCTACATAAAAAAATTTAATGAAATAAAAATTTTAAAAAGCGCTCTTCTTCAATTACCGTTTCCGGAATTGACTAAAAAAGAATCAAATAAAATAAAAAAACTCGTTGATTTATATTTAAAAGGAAATTCAGAATCTGTTTTACACAAAATAGAACAATTTGTATATAAGAGCTTCAAACTATCAGAAAAAGAGATTGAACTTATTGAAAAAAGTATCTAAGGAGAAGAAATGAATAGTAAATACTTTAAACTCATTTTTTTAATAATCTTTATAGTTGCAATATATTTGAGGATAAGATATTTAAATACTCCACTCTGGTATGATGAAGCTTGTTCTTGGTATAGTGCAAAACAAAACTCAGGAATTATAAATAATCTAATAAACATTGATCTTCAACATACTCCTATTTACTTTGTTTTATTGAAATTCTGGATGAAAATGTTCGGACAGGGAGAAATCACATTAAGAATACTATCCCTATTATTCGGAATTGCATCAATACCTTTGACATATATTGTATCGAAAAAACTGCTAAAAAAAGATATTCCAGCTATTTTTACATATGGAATTATGGCTCTGAGTCCTTTAATGATGATTTTTTCTGTAGAAGTTAGAATGTACCCTGTTGTCGTATTTTTGGTTCTTTTATCTTTGAATTATTTAATTGATTTTGATCAAACAAAAGATAAAACATCCTTAATTAAACTCACTGTAACAAATATTTTTATACCTTATACTTTTGTGGGAGGAATACTTTATAATTTTACACTTGCTATATTTTATATAAATTACCTTTGCCACAGAAATAAAAACGACTTTAAAATGTATATAAATGCACAAATTATTGAATGGCTATTTTTAATACCGTATTTTATTCTTATATCATATTATGCAAGAATCCGCTCAATGTTTGTAATTGCCCATGAGTCACTTATCCAATTCTCCCACATTATAGATGTGATAAAAAATTTCTTTGGAGTTTTAATTGATTCAAATATCTATTGGCCTTCTGACGGTATCTATACACTATCATTTTTCTTTACGATTTTGACAGTTGTTCCATGTTTTTATTTTGTATATGGTATTTATCAAGGGTATAAAAAAAGTTCCGGATTTTTAAAACTTTTATATAGAATCTTCTGTACAATTTTTTTACTAAGTATAGTAATTTCTTCATTAAAAGTTAATGTATTTACAGTCAGATATTTTATATATCTGCTTCCTCCTTTTATTATTCTAGGGATTTGGGGATTATTTTCAAAATTATCACCAAAACACTGCAACACTTTTTTAACTTTACTAATTATTTCTATGTGCATTTTTTCTTACAAAAATGCACCAATTCTGACCAAAAATAAAGAACATTCTTTCAAATCCGTGAGACTTGAGGCTGATAAATTAGGACTTAAATCTGATGACGTTGTTCTTATGCCATTTGGAAGTGATGCTCCATATTATTTCAGGAATCTTACATCTCCAAGAGTTCCGAATATAGATTTTCACAAAACAGTACGAAACCCTTATAATAACCAATACTATGATAAAGATATCCAAAAAGATATGGCATGTAAAAACAAATATGATATTTTATATAATGCTATTTTAAAGAATGAAGTATTCTCGCAAGCTTTTTATAAATATTTTATGGAAAATGTAAATCAAACCGTACCCAAAAAGAGTTTTGTACTAATTGCATTATTTGCGCAAGATTCAAATTCTATAATCGATATACAAACCCTTAGAAAACAAGTTAAAGATATTAATGATATCAAAAAGAATTTTTTAGATATTATGTTTAAAAAATACATGTGCGATATAATAGCAATGCTCAATACAGACTTTGACTTTTTAAAAATGTATAATAACGAAAATTATACTTACTTACTCTTTCAAAAAAAATAAAGGTAGAAATTTTTATAAAAATCTGTATAATTAAATAGTATTATTATGAAAAAACTTATAACAAAAATTTTTATCGTTTCAATACTATGCGTCATACCGCAAACATACGGCAATGAACCAAATTGGCAAAAAGTTGATGAAAACAATTACATTGATTCGGATTCAATATTCGGAACAGATAATATGTATGGGTTTTCATTTTTGCTTAAATCCTACAACAAAGGTCAATATGAACCTGTAAATGGGAAAAAAATACTATATACACTCGGTCATTACGAGTTAAATTGTGCGAAACAAACCTATAAAATCGGATTAATAGATTCTTATGACAGAAATGGTAATTTTGTCAACGGGGATTACAATCGCTATGCAGCATTTCAACCTTTAGTACAAGGATCAGCCGCTGGTATAGTATCCCAGAAATTATGTCGATAGAATATAGAATGAACTTTTTATAAAATGGTAAAAATTTTTCAGTTCTTGTTTCTTTCCATGATTGTTCCGGTAATAGTACTAATAATCCTACTTTTGAGTTTTGTATTCTTTATAAATTATGTTTTTTTCTGGCTTCAATAATTTCTTCTGGCATACCGGCATATATTCTATCAAGAAGATTTTCTATCTCTTTTGTTTTTACTATAACATTTTGCATAAATTGCCAACCTTCCTCTAGGCATATTTCCAGCATTTTTAAAAGATCGTATACACTGTTTTTATCTTTTTTTATTTCTGGATTATTATAATTATGTTCACGCAAATATATTCTTGCATTAACAACATCTTCGGGCAAAGATGCATAAATGTTATCAATAAGCTTTTCTACACCACGCTTATTTATGGCTTTATACCCCTTAAAGACTGGTAAATTGTAACTTTCACTTATCAATTTTTCTATATCACGTAAGTACTCAAATGATTTAAAAAACATCTATTTGTCCTTTTTTATTAAAAAATTGAAAACAGGCTCTGGCACAAATTTAGAAATATCTCCGCCATTTTGCAAAATTTCTTTAATTGTGCTTGATGAAATAAAGTTAAATTTAGGTTTTGTAGTTAAAAAAACAGTTTTAATTTCATCGCACAATGCGCTATTTGTCTGAGATAACTGCATCTCATATTCAAAATCAGAAACAGCTCTAAGTCCACGAATTAAAACATTTGCATTTCTTTTCTTGGCATATTCTATTGTCAAACCTTCAAAAGAATCTACTTCGACATTTTGCATCTCCTTAATACTTGCTTTTATTAAATTAACACGTTCTTCTATTGTAAGGAAACCTTGTTTCTCGCCGTTATGAGCGACAGCAATAATGACTTTGTCAAAAATACCTGCTGCGTTTTTAAGAATATCAAGATGTCCATATGTTATAGGATCAAAGCTTCCTGGATAAATTGCAATTTTCATAGTAGTCCTCTTGGAAAGATTATATCACGAATATATTAGCTTTATTGTATCCCGGCAAAAAATTATATTTCACAAATATAAAGTTTTGTAACAAATTTAATTGGTTTACGCAATTTTAAATATAAAAAATACTTTTATTATATATACAAATTATATAAACATTGGGTTTATATAATAATTAATACCTTCTACTTTCTACCTACTAACCTTTTACACGAGGAATTTTAACAGATTCCAAGGAAGCTTCTTTTTAAGGAGCTTTTTTTTTGTCTAAAAATTAGCATTGTTAGATTAAACGTATGCAATTAAATTAATATATCATACACCTAAAAATTCAAATATATTTGTTTATTTTCATACCGTTGAATATTTGCACTAAAATTTATTTTGAAATAGGATTTTCAGTATTTTTTGTTATATTAACTTAACAAATATTTACAATAAAATTTTAAACATGGAAATATTCTTAATCTATTATACATTATACACTAGTATAATTTCTGTGTAAGGAGATTAACATGGAAAAATATACCGATAGAGAATTACAAATTCTTAAACTTATTAGCCAAGGAAAATATAATAATGAAATTGCTAAAATATTAAATATTAGTACACACACCGTGAAAGCACATCTTGCTCATATTTTTCAATTAAATGAAAATATAAATAATCGAACAAGACTCGCATACATCCTCGGTAA
>FLNU01000049.1_pt1 | contig 18557 bp, 12 predicted proteins | sample 1140361 | NCBI WGS metagenome assembly FLNU01 (sample SAMEA3878206, study PRJEB12797) | bioreactor metagenome | biome: Moose rumen | place: Sweden | collected 2011-10 | reverse complement strand
CAGAACGGCTCGACCCGCCAGAGGTGGACACCGACAGCAAGCTCTTTACCGGCAGCGTGAAGGTGAAGGTGGAGATTCCTGACGGCTGCGCGCTGATGTACACCACCAACGGAACAGTGCCGAATGGCATAGCCGGTGAGGGCGACGCCCCGGGCACATGGAAAGAATGGATTGTGAACGGCGACTGCGAAGGTGATGACACCAGCTGTCTCATTGGCAAAGACGGCGACGGTGGCGGGGCTTTCTCCACCCATCTCGTGGAGGGAGCCGGTTACAACGGTAGCCGCGGAATGGTCGTGCATTCTGTTGACCGTCCAGCCTACAGTTGGGACACCCAACTGTTTGTCTATACGCCCAAACACACGCTTTTAGCCGGCGGAAAATACCATTTCCGAATGAAAGTGAGGGCAGATAAGAATGCCTATATCTCTGTGCAGTCGCATACCACGCCAGGCAATTATATCCACTGGACTTTCCTACAGGGCGGTTACAACGTGACAACCCAGTGGCAAGAGATTGACTTTGAGGGTACTGTGACCGGCCAACAAGCCGGAGCCACCGGCCTGCAGACCATCGCTTTCAATCTGAACGAGCTGGGTGAGGCGAATAATTATTATTTCGACGATATCTCATGGGAATCAGAAGTGGGGACAAACGATCCGAACGCCTGTTATCAGAGCAAGGACGGACTGTTTACCTTCAATCAGACGACCAATTTCTGCTGCCGCCTGTTTAAGGACGGCTATCTGCCAAGCGTGCCAGTGACACGGTCGTATATCCAGACCACCAACCAATACACGATTCCCGTTATCTCCATCGTGGGTGATCCCCGTTATTTCACTGATCCGATATGGGGCATCGACGTGCAAGGGTCGAACGGTATTCCCGGCAACGGACGTGAAGACCCATGCAACTGGAATATGGACTGGGACCGCCCTGTAAACTTTTCCTATCTCACCCCCGACGGAGAGATGGTGTTCAATCAGGATGTCAACATCTGTGTGTCAGGCGGCTGGACCCGTGCCGCCAGTCCCCGTTCCTTCAAGTTGAAATCAGACAAGGAGTTCGACGGACAGAACACGCTGGACTACACCTTCTTTCCACAGAAGCCTTATATCCACAACAAGGTGCTGCTGGTGCGCAACGGAGGTAATGACACATGGGAGAACAACTCCAGCCGTTTTATGGATCCCGCGCTGCAGACCATCGTGCAGCGGTCGGGCATTGATATGGATCTGCAGTCGTATCTGCCTGTGATTGAATACGTAAACGGGCAGTTCCGTGGTGTTCTGAACCTGCGCGAGCCCAACAACAAACGGTTTGCCGAAGCGAACCACGGGTATGACGATGATGAGCTGGATGCTTTTGAGAATTTCGTGTTCCAAGTGGGCAATGACTCTGTGCTGAAAGAGATGTTCGAGTTGGGAAAGAATATCAACAAAGAAGGCTCCTACGAACGTCTGAAAGAACTGCTTGATATCGATGAGTTCACCAACTACATGGCAACCGAACTGTTTCTCGGCTCCAGTGACTGGCCTCACAACAATGTGAAAGCCTACCGCAGCCGGCACGACGGCCGTTACCGTTTTGTGTGTTTCGACCTGGACTTCGCATTCAAGAACGACAATCCGTTCCTGGACTTCCACAAGCACCAGACCGACACCAGCTTCTCCGATTTCCATTATCAAGATTTCTGCATATTCTTCATCAACCTGCTGGACAAGACTGAATATCGCAAGAAATTTATCGACACCTTCTGTCTGATAGCCGGCAGCGTGTTTGACAAGACACGCGCCACTGCCATCATCGACGAGCTTGCCGACCATGTACGCCCTATGCAACAACTCGACGGTAACAGAAGCCCCGACCCTTCCGCCAACAAAATCAAGTCGCAATTGACAAACCAGATGGACAAGACGACAGGTTATATGCAGAAATTCGCGCCGATGCGACTGAGCACCACCAAACGCCAGCGCATGCGCTTGACCACCGAGGTGGAGGGAGCTACTTTGTTCGTGAACGGGCTGGAGGTGCCATACTCCGATTTCGACGGCTATCTCTTCCCGCCGGTTCAGCTGCAGGCAAACGCACCGGCCGGCTATATCTTCGCCGGATGGACGAAAGACGGAAGCACAACCTTCTTCTCCTCCGACTCCATCATCAGCCTGCCATCAGACAGTGAGCTGACACTCCAGGCCTGTTTCACACCACTGACAGATGAAGAGCAGAGCGTAAACGGATTTCATCCTGTCTGCATCAACGAGGTGAGTGCATCGAACAATATCTATGTGAATGAATACTGGAAACAGACCGACTGGGTGGAGCTCTATAACAATTCTGATATTGAAGTGGATGTGGCAGGGATGTATCTGAGCGACAATGCGGAAAAACTCACGAAATGGCAGATAGAGGCTGGCGGCTCAGATGTCTCAACCCGCATTGCCCCCCATGGTTACCTAATTATATGGTGCGATAAACTGGCGACACATACACTGCTGCACGCACCGTTCAAGCTGGCAGAGGAAGGCGATGTGCTGCTCACAGCCAGCGACGAGAGCTGGGCCGACCGCCTGCACTACTCCGCCCATCAGGGAGATGAGACGGCCGGCCGCTATCCCGACGGGAGCAGCGATGTCTATATAATGAACGTTCCGACAATCGAAAGACCGAACATCGGGTCAACCTACATCATTGACTTGGAGCAGCCGACGGAGACTGTTTTGAAGGGCGACGTGAACGAGGACGGTATCGTGGATATTAACGACGTGGTGTGCATCATCAACCACATGGCTGGCACCGCCAACTGGAAGAATGCAGATGTCAACAACGATCATGACGTAAACATCAACGACGTGGTGGCAGTGGTTAACTGTATGGCGAATCAATAGTTGACAGTTGACAGTTGACAGTTGACAGTGGACAGTGGACAGTGGACAGTTGACAGTGGACAGTTGACAGTGGACAGTTGACAGTTGACAGTGGACAGTGGACAGTGGACAGTGGACAGTTGACAGTGGACAGTGGACAGTGGACAGTGGACAGTGGACAGTTGACAGTGGACAGTTGACAGTTGACAGTGGACAGTGGACAGTGGACAGTTGACAGTGGACAGTGGACAAACTATAATATATGTACATTATGATTGAACAAGGCGGAAAATTAAGAAGGTTGCTGGTTGCGCTGCTGCTCATAGGAGTCGGTAATGTTGCCGCACAGGAGACTTCCACCGTATTTAACGACGACGGCACAGTGACGTTTTATTATCGTAACGACGGGGCAAAGGAAGTGATGGTGAATGTGCAGTTTGCCGGACGATGTCCGATGAGCCGTGATGCCCAGAGCGGTCTGTGGACAGCCACTGTAGGTCCGGCAGCCACAGATATCTACCCATACTGTTTTATTGTTGACGGCGTGAGTGTGATGGATCCGCTTGCCGACGGTTATTTCCCAAACGAAGGATTTAAGAACAGTCTGTTGGACATACCACCGAAAGAAGGCAGACTGACCCACCATAGGAAAAACGTGCCACACGGCAGCCTTGACTACATCCATTATTATTCGGAAAGCATCCATGCCACTAACAATGCCATCGTATATCTTCCGCCAAGCTATTACCACGAGTTCAGCCGCAGTTATCCTGTGTTCTACCTCATCAGCGGAACGACCGACACAGAGGAAGTATATTATAAGGTGGGGCGGATGAACGATATCCTCGACAACCTGATAGCGGAGGGGGCGGCAAAAGAGATGATCGTCGTGCTGCCCTACGGCAATCCGATGAAACTGACGCCACCGGCAGACCCTAACGGAGGTTATGCCCAACCGGCGCTACAGTTTGGGAATGATCCGTTCAGCAAGGACCTCATCAACAATCTGATGCCGTACGTGGAAGCCAACTACCGCACATTCAACGACCGAGACCACCGTGGTATCGGAGGATTCTCACGTGGCGGCAACCAAGGGTTGTCAAACGGACTGCACAACCTCGACAAGTTCTCATATCTCTGCTCTTACAGCTCCTTCACATCTATGGATATCCCAGGCGTGTACGACAATGCCGCCGACACCAACAGCAAGCTTCACCTTTTCTGGCTCGGAGTGGGTACTGATGACTTCCTCTACGGAAGCGCACGCGACTATATGGAGTTTCTCGACAAGAAAGGAATCCGCTCAGTGAAGGAATTCACTACCGACAAGTTCGGACACACATGGATGAACGCCCGTTATTTTCTCGACAAGACTTTCCGTCTGCTTTTCAACCGTGAGGCATCGGAAGCAGCGATGGCTAACGGAGTGGCAGCACCTGAAGCTACCGGCAAAGAGCCTGCGTTCACACCAGGCGTGGTTGCACGGATGTTTCCACGGCCGGTCATATCACCCGAATATGGGCACGATGCAGTGACCTTCAGACTGAAGTCCGAAGGCGCGAAAGAAGTGAAATTAAAGACCGAACTGAGCAAAGAGCCGCTGGCGATGCAGCGAGGCGACGACGGCATCTGGAGCATCCGCCTGACCGACTGCGCCCTAGAGACCTTCGAATACTACTTCCTGGTGGATGGTACGGCAGTGGCTGACCCTAACAATATGTATCTCTCCCCTTGCAAAGGGTTCAAGCCGAGCTATACGAACAGTCCTTATGCACCATACAGCCTCACCTCCATGGGTAACATCAAGCATGGACATGTGAGTTACAACCCTGACCGCCAGATCGCATGGTATCTGCCCGCCGACATTACGTTCAGTTCACGTCCTCCGATCATCCATCTTGTGCCAGGCAAGGAAATGACAATGGAAAGTTGGTTTAAGGCCGGTGGTGCCGATGCGATAGCTGACAAGCTGCGAGCTGACGGAAAATGTGGTCAGGTCTTGATGACGACAGACGGTGATTTCGTGAAGCAAATGACTGAAAATCATGCCGTAAAGATTCTCATTCTCCGCGCCGACGACTATGCCACATGGCCAGAGCGGCGGGCAGCACTCATAAAAAGCCTCTCCGAATAGGAGAGGCTTTTTTGTTAAATCACTTCGAGTTCTTTGCCTACCTTGATGAATGCGGCAATACATTTGTCGAGGTGCTCCCGCTCATGTCCTGCGGAGAGCTGCACACGGATGCGCGCCTGTCCCTTCGGAACCACAGGATAATAGAAGCCCGTAACATAGATGCCCTCTTCCTGCATCTTAGCCGCGAAAACCTGAGACAACTTGGCGTCGTAGAGCATCACTGCGCAGATTGCACTCTGGGTAGGCTTGATATCAAAGCCGGCAGCCATCATCTTATCGCGGAAATAAGTCACATTCTCCACCAGCTTGTCGTGGAGCTCATCACTTTCACCCAGCATCTTGAACACCTCCAGCGACGCACCTATGATACATGGCGCAAGAGAATTGCTGAAGAGGTAAGGACGAGAACGCTGACGTAGCAGATCAATTATCTCCTGACGACCGGTGGTGAAACCACCCATCGCACCGCCAAAGGCCTTTCCCAAAGTGCCGGTGTAGATATCCACACGCCCGTAGGTGTTGAAAAACTCGCTCACACCGTGACCGGTCTTACCCACGACTCCGGCAGAATGACTCTCATCCACCATCACCATCGCATCATAACGCTCAGCCAGATCACAGATCTTATCCACTGGCGCCACATTGCCGTCCATCGAGAACACGCCGTCGGTCACAATGATGCGGAACCGCTGCGTCCGGGCTTCCTGAAGACATTTCTCCAGCTCAGCCATATCGGCATTGGCATAACGATAACGTTTAGCCTTACACAAACGCACACCATCGATGATAGACGCATGGTTCAAGGCATCAGAGATAATAGCGTCCTCCTCCGTCAGCAGCGGCTCGAACACACCGCCGTTTGCATCGAAACAGGCGGCATAGAGAATGGTGTCGTCGGTGTGGAAATACTCGGAGATGGCTTTCTCCAACTGCTTGTGGATATCTTGAGTGCCACAGATAAACCGCACGCTTGACATACCGAAACCGCGCTCGTCCATCATCTTCTTCGATGCCTCAATCAGGCGAGGATGGTCGCTCAGCCCCAGATAGTTGTTGGCACAGAAATTCAACACTTCCTGCCCTTTCACTTCAATAGCCGCCCGCTGGGGTGTCTCAATCAGGCGCTCATCTTTGTAAAGCCCTGCTTCGCGAATCTCTGCCAGACTCTGGCGGAGATGTTCTTGCATTTTTCCGTACATACGTATTAAATTTATAAGAATTATTTTGACAAATTTACAAAAAAAAATTGTACTTTTGCAAAAAATACAGAAAATATACATAATACGATGAAAAATATCTTAGTTATCGGCTCGACCGGCCAGATTGGCTCTGAGCTGACGCGCGTGCTCCGGGCACGTTATGGGAGTGGAAGCGTAGTGGCAGGATATATAATCGGCGCAGAGCCTCAGGGTGAGCTGCTTGAGGGGGGACCTTCAGCAATTGCCGATGTGACCGACGGCGTACATATAGCCGAAGTGGTGAGAAAATACAAAATCGACACCATCTACAACCTGGCCGCACTGCTCAGCGTCGTGGCGGAGTCTCACCCGCGTCTGGCATGGAAAATCGGTATTGACGGACTTTGGAAAGTGCTGGAAGTGGCCCGTGAGAACCATTGTTCGGTATTCACACCTAGCTCCATCGGCTCATTCGGAGAGGACACACCGCATGAGATGACACCACAGGACACCATCCAGAGACCGAAAACTATCTACGGCATCTCAAAAGTCACCACTGAGCTGCTCTCCGACTATTATCACCTGAAATACGGGGTGGACACCCGCTCAGTACGATTCCCCGGGCTCATCTCCTATCAGACACTCCCTGGTGGCGGCACCACCGACTATGCGGTGGAAATCTACTATGCCGCCGTGAAAGGCGAGAAATTCGTGTGTCCGATAGCCAAAGGCACACTGATGGACATGATGTATATGCCAGATGCCCTCCATGCCGCCATCCAGATTATGGAAGCAGACCCATCCCGACTTATCCACCACAACGGATTCAACGTGGCCTCCATGAGTTTCGACCCTGACACCATCTATCAGGAGATCCGCAAACACCGCCCACAGTTCAAGATGGAATATCAGGTGGATCCGCTCCGTCAATCCATCGCCGAATCATGGCCCGACTGCCTGGATGACTCTTGCGCACGGCTCGAATGGGACTGGAAACCTCAATATGACCTCTCCTCCATGACCACTGACATGCTCCTCCATCTGGAAGAGAAGTTGACGGTTGGCAGTTGACGGTTGACGGAAAATTTACAAATATTTACGGAGGAATCATGATTTCTCCGTTTTTTTTGCGTATATTTGCTGAAAGAAACTAATAATACCGAATAGAATATGAAGAAATTAACGATGTTGGCAATGGCTTTGGCACTGTTTTTGGGTGTCAACGCACAGACAGCCAGAGAAGAGATCAGCAACAACCGTTTCCTTTGTGGCAGTAATCATTTGGACTACGACAACTATCCTGCCACAGCCAAACTCACCCCCACCCCTAAGAAATATGAGATGTTCTATCTGTCTCACTACGGACGTCACGGCGCACGCTGGCTTCTAAACGACGATGAATACATGAACGTGATTAAACCATTACGAAGTGCAAAAGACGCAGGAAAACTGACTGCAAAAGGTCAAGAGCTGCTCGACAAACTGGAAGCCTTCTATCCTGGAACAAAGGGACGCTTGGGCGACCTCACCACTGTGGGTGAGCGTCAGCATCACGGCATCGGAAAACGCATGGCCGAGCACTTCCCAGAACTGTTCTCCACGAAGAACCTGCCGATTGACGCCCGTAGCACAACCGTGAACAGGTGTATTCTGTCGATGACCGCCGAATGTGAGGAGCTGACTGCTTTCAATAAGACCTCAAAGGTGCATAACGACGTGAGTGAGTCGTTGCAGTATTATCTCAATGCTTCCTGGAGAGGCAAGGTGAAAGAGAAAGGCGGCTCGGTGTGGGACATCATTGACGGCTACAAGGACCGTCTGACGAACCCTGACCGCATTCTCAGTGTGCTGTTTTCTGATCCGGAATGGTCACACAACCGTGATAATATCCGTGGCAAAAACTTTATGCGACGGCTGTTTTTTATCGCCAACAATATGCAGAGCCACGACCAGTATGAGGAGATTCTCGACCTCTTCTCCGATGACGAGCTCTATGATTTATGGAAGTCTGTTAATATCGAGTGGTATCTGCGCTATGCACACGCACCTCAGACAGATGGGGTGATGCCATTCAGCCAGCGCAACTTGCTGAAGAACATGATAGAGACCGCAGACACTGTGACACAGAAGCAGGCTACCCTGCGTTTCGGTCATGAGGTATGTGTGATGCCACTTGCCTGTCTGCTGGAGCTTGGCAGCTGCGGTGCGAAAGTGGAGAATCTCGACACGCTCGACAACGTGTGGCGAAACTATAATATCTTCCCGATGGCCTGTAACGTTCAACTGGCATTCTACCGCCCGAAGAAAGGCAAGTCGGGTGATATACTGGTAAAGGCACTTCTCAACGAGCGCGAAGTATCAATGCCGATACCGACCGACCAATACCCTTATTACAAATGGGCAGACCTGAGAAAATATTATCTCGACAAGATAGCAAAATATGACGCAATGGAAGAGTAAACAAAATAAAAAAAAGAAAGCATCGGATTTTCCGATGCTTTCTTTTTTTATTCTTCCTCAATCTCTCCTGTGAAACGGATGTAGTCGCGATTGTTGCCTCTTACATAGATTTCGGCATTACCGTTGTCGTAGATGGTGACGACGTAGAGGTAAGCGTCCTCATCGCTTCGCACGCGTATGTCGAATTCGGTGTATTGTTTACGGTCGTTACGCGACTCATCAAAGGCAAGTACGGGTGCCTCGAAGTTCAGTCCCTGGCTTGGTGTGAGCATCGAAGGGGTGTGCACCTGTCCGAAGAAAGGGAGATAAGAGTTGAGCACGCCATCGTGTAGCTGGAGCCAGAACTCCGACATGACCGGCCGGCTCGGATAGCGTTGCGGATACATGTGATCCGCCCGTATCTTGAAAGACTTGTTGCTGATCATCTCAGCTACCGCAGCCTCCCGCTCCGCTCTTCTCTGAAGACGTTGTTCGGAAGTAGCACATCCTGCCAAGAGCAAGATTGAGACAGTAAAAATTGCAATCCGTTTCATATCATACCGATTGCTCAACATTCCACACAAAGGCACGGAGTCCGAGCATCTCGTTATCCACATCAAGCTGATGCAGACGTTTGAGCAATACCGGCACCGCATCATCCTCGACAATCGTGATGATGGCTGAGTTCATTGTCGGCCAAGCATGGGAGCCCAGATGCGGGTCTCCCGTTTTTGTGCCACGTCCCGACACCTGTTCAAAATAGGTGTAGCCTTTAAGGTTACCTCTCTCCAGCACCTCAATCACATTGTTGTGATGAGCCTGGTCGTATGCTATAAACACTGCTTTCATATTTTTAAAAGAACGCAAAGAATGCAAGGAATGCAAAGACGTTATTCTTTTCTCATTTTGCATCGCTTGTCGATTATCAATTATTTGAATGTCTCTTCAGATTTGTGGGCTTTCCAGTATTCGTTGAGCTCACGCTGCTTTCTCATCTTCCGACGGGTGTTCTTGATGCCGTTGGAACCGAAGATACAGAACATAGAAGGTGTGTAGATAAGAGTAAGGATGGTGGAAGCGGTAAGGCCACCGATTACAGACAAACCGAGCGGACGCCACATCTCGGCACCCACACCATGCCCCACTGCCATCGGCACCATACCGAGGATGGTTGTGAGTGATGTCATGAGAATCGGTCGAAGACGGCTGCGTGCCGCAGCCACAGCACTGCGTATCAGTCCATAACCACGCTCACGCAGGAGCTGTGTGTAGTCGATGAGCACGATACCGTTCTTCACCACAATACCGATGAGCATGATACCACCGAGCATTGACATGATGTTGAGTGTAGTACCCGTAAGTGTAAGCGCCAATATGATACCCGAGAAGGCGAACGGCACGGAGAGCATGATGATAAACGGATATGTGAGAGACTCGAACTGTGCCGCCATCACGATGAACACGAGTAAGACAATAAGGACACCGAGGATACCGAGGTCGCGGTTGGAATCCTGCTGATCCTCATACGAACCGGCCACCTGAATGGTGATACCGGCAGGGATATCCATATTCTCGTAGATGGAACGTCCGTAATTCACACCGTCGGAGAGCGCATATCCATCTTTGAGCACTGCCGTGACGGTGGTGATACGCTGTCGGTCCTTACGCTCAATGGTCGGAGGCATATCGTCTTCTACAATCGTGGCAATGTCGCGAACACGTATGTTGCCCGAAGCGGTCGGTATCAGCATGTCGAGGATATTATCCACTGAAGTTCTGGCCTCAGGCTCATACCGCACTTTGATATCGTATTCCTCACCGTCCTCACGGTAGTAGGACATGAGCGAACCGGTAATGAGGTTGCGTACAGCCGCTGACGCGTTCGACATGGAGAGGTTCAGCTTCGCCAGTTTGTCGCGGTCGAATTTCACCACGAGCTCAGGCACATAATCGGAACGGGAGATATTGGTCTGACCCACCATCTCGCTTTCAGCCAGTTTTCCGGCAAGAGTCTCCGCCACGTTCATCGTCTCGGTGAGGTCGTAGCCGTAAATCTCGAAGGTGGCCGTGCTCTGTCCGCCCATGTTGGAAACACCTCCACCGAGCTGTACCCGATATTTCGCCAGCTCCAGCGTGTGCTTACAGTCGTCGCGAAGCTCATCACAAATAGCCACAAGTCCCTTATCACGCTGATTGGAATTAACGAACTTGAGGTTAAATGATATGATATTGGATCCGTTGGTCTGCAGAGAGGCAAAGGTGTTGTTGTCGCCCGCCTGACCGATAGTGAAGTTGCAGGAAGTGAGATCTTTCCCATAGCGTTGCATCCAAGTAGCGGCCAGTTTGTCGGCTACCACTTTCGCGGTCTCCTTTCGTGCCCCCACAGGGAGTTCCAGGGTACAGCTCACACGACCGTTGTCGTTGGCAGGGAAATACTCACTCTTCACACCGACAACCTGCATCACCACAATGGAGAAGATAAAGAACGCGAAGCTGAGTCCGATGACTGTCCAGCGGTGACGCACCGCCCAGTTGATCATGCTCTCATACACATCGTCCAGCTTGTCGAGGAATTTCTGTATCGGTCCATAGATTTTCTTGAAAAGGCTGCTCTGCTTCTTCTGCAAACGGAGCATCTGCGAGCAGAGCATCGGTGTGAAGGAGAGTGCGGATGATGTGGAGATGGTCATGATGATACACATCATCCATCCGAGCTGCTTAAAAAGCACACCCGACATACCCGACACCATGGTAAGCGGGAAGAACACGGCAATCATGGTGAGGGTTGACGCAATTACGGAGATGGCCACCTCGTTGGTGCCATGGATAGCCGCCTGTTTCGGGTCGGATCCTCGCTCAATATGAGTCGTGACGTTCTCCAACACCACAATGGCGTCGTCGACGACGTTTCCGATAGCAATAGAGAGACATGAGAGGGATATCATGTTGAGTGAGCCTCCCGTAGCATAAAGATAGATGAATGACGCGATGAGCGACATCGGGATGGTGATGGTGATGATGAGTGTTGCTCTCCATCTGCCGAGGAAGACAAAGACCACGATAATCACGAAGAGCATGGCGTATGAGATAGTCTCCGTGAGGGTATGTATAGTGTCCATGATGTTGTCGGATGTGTTGACCATCACGTTGAGGTTAACATCCGACGGGAGGTTCTTCCGGAGTTCCGGCAGCTGTTTCATCACAGAGTTAGAGATAGCCACAGAGTTGGCTCCGCTCTGCTTCTGAATGATGACGAGGGCGCCCTGACGTCCGTTGGTATAGGTGGTCTGTGAGCGTTCCTCCACATCATCGACCACGCGCGCCACATCACGCACATACACTTTACCATCACCAAAGCTAGACACGACGATGTTGTTAATCTCATGCGCATCATCGAACTCACCCTCTGTACGGATGGTATATGTCATGGTACCGATATCCATCGTACCATTAGTGGCATTCTGGTTCTCAGCGGCGATGGCAGAGGACACCTGTGCCGCACTGAGGTTATAAGCCTCCATCTTCACCGGGTCGAGATAGACATTGATCTCACGCTCGGGTGCACCGATGATGGAGACGGTACCTACTCCGTCGATACGTGCCAGCGGGTTAGCCACATTATCGTCGAGAATCTTATAGAGGGCTTTCTGACTCTCCTCCGCCTGGACAGAAAGGAGGAGAATCGGGATCATATCCGTTGAGAACTTGAAGATAATCGGTGTGTTGGCGTCGTTCGGCAACGAGTTGCTCACCATGTCGAGTTTGTCGCGGACGTTGTTGGTGAGGACATCGATATCGTAGCCGAACTCAAATTCGAGTGTCACCACCGAGACACCGTCTTTGGAGTTGGACGTGACGTGCTTGATATGCTCCACAGAGTTGAGCGTGTTCTCAAGCGGCCGCGTGAGGTTGTTCTCCACGTCCTCTGCCGAAGCGCCATTGTAATATGTAAACACCATAATGGTGTTAGTATCAATATCCGGATAGAGGTCGATAGGCAGATTGATCAAAGAGAACAATCCGAAGATAATCACCGCCGTGAAGACGAGACTGGTCATAATCGGTCGTCTGACCGCACCTTCATATATACTCATGATCTAGTTTAGAGTTTAGAGTTTAGAGTTTAAAGTTTAAAGAGTTTAGAGTTTAAAGTTTAGAGTTTAAAGTTTAGACTCACTTTACTCATTAATGACTTCCACTTCTTTTCCGTTGGTGAGCTTGGACATGCCCGCCACGACCACCATATCGCCGTCGTTCACGCCTGAGATAACCTCAAACTTATCGCCGATGTGCTGGCCGAGTTCCACCACGTTGTAGGATACCTTACCGTCGTTGTAAACATAGACATAACGGTCGCCGGCGCCAATCTGCTTGACGATGGCGATATCCGGCACCAACACTCGCGTGAGATTTGCAAGGTTCATCCTCACGCGCGCATACATACCCGGACGGATCTGCTGTTTGTCGTTTGCCATATAGATTTCCACAGGGAAGGTATGTGTTGACTGGTCGATAGTGGGGTAGATGGTGGCAACAGTACCTCTGAAAAGACGGTCCTGATAGGCGTCGAGTGTGACATCCACCTCCATACCTTTCTTCACCATCTCATAATAGATTTCCGACACATTGATCATGAGTTTCACCGGATTGGTCTGCTCGATGGTGAGGATTGGCATCGACGTGTACATGTCTCCCTCATCATAATTGCGCGCAGTCACATATCCCGACATCGGCGAAGTGAGCCGCGCGTTCTCAGCCAGCTGGCTGTTCTGCGTCTGGATGAGATGGAGCTGCTTCTGTGCATTGTTATAAGCGATGACCGCCTGGTCGTAGCGCAGCTTCGCACTGTCGTATTCCGACCTGGATATACCACCAATGTTGAAGAGTTCTGCCATACGGTTGAACTCCACCTTCTGGTTCTCCATTGCAAGCCGTGCATTCTCAATCGACAACTTGGCGTTCTCCACCTGGATATTCCCCTGGTTGAGGTTTGATTTGTCGAGATCCACCACTACTGCTCCCTTACGCACATAGTCGCCTACGTCGTAGTAAATGCGCTTGATGCGGTAAGGCGCGTTTGGTGAGATACTGTTTTTGAGGTTGCTCTCGATGGTACCCGTGTAGGTTTCCTGCTGCGTTACAGTCTGAGCGCTCACCTGCTGGAGTTTCACCTGTGGCTTTTCAGCCATCGGAGTCCCTGCCGGAGTCTTTGCAGCCTCTTCTTTCTTCTGGTTGCAAGCCGTCATGGTAAGAACGGCCGTCAGAAGTAATGTAGTCTTTAAAATCTTGTTCATATCTTGTTGTTTTTTTATTTCGCGGAAAGATGAATTCCATGTATGATGGGCTTATTTGAGGTAGGTCTCACGTCCGAGCGTGTAGTCGTAGTCGGACTTGTTGGTGAGGTAGTCATAGATAGACTGCACGTAGGTGAGTTGTGCCTGCGTGAGCGCTGTCTGGCTCTGGTTAACCTCCAGGATGGTGCCTTTTCCCACCTCATAGCGCTTATTGGAGATGCTGAGCGCCCTCTCAGCCTGCGATACCGCGATGTTGTTGCTGTTGACTTGTGCGATGCTCGACATCATATTGCTGCGGTAGCTGTCGGCTGCGAGGTTAAGGTTGCGTAGGGTGTTTACCCTGTTATCCTCCAGTTCAGACAACTGGAGTTTGATGGTCTTGAGCCGTGTCCAGTTTGACGCCTTATAAATAGGGATGGACACCGACACAACGAAGTTGGCACTCGGTGTATAATCATAGTTCCAGAGTTCCCATCTGTCGTTGTAGAGCGACTGATACTGACCTGTGAGCTGGAACACCACGGTCGGCATGAAGTTGGTCTTGGCGATTTTATACGACCGTTCGAGCAATGCCCGGTTGAGGTCGAACTGGCGCATCGTGGAGTTCTCAAGCAACATCCGTTCATGGTCGAGCAACTGTGGAACGACCACACTCGGCTCATAGTTGTTGAGGTCGTCATCGATGGCAAGGTTCACGTTAGCTGTAACCCCCATCAGCACTTTGAGCTGCAGCATGGCAAGGTTGAGTCCGTTCTGTGCCTGCACCATGGTAGAATTCATCGAGCGCATCTGCACCTCGGCTGAAATCTTGTCGTATTCGCTGACAGTGCCGACTCTGCACCGTTCGCTGATGATGTCGTAGCTGAGTTTGGAGGTGTTGTAGCTTTGTCGCATCACCTCATAGGAATCCTGTGCGAGAAGTGTGGAATAATAGGCTTTAGTCACCTGATTGATAAGGTCGAGCTTTGACCCGCGCGCCTTCTCCTGTGCCAGCTTGATATCCTCTTTTGTGAGTTTCATATTCTGATAAACTGCAGGAGCGAAGAGTGGCACATTGAGCGCGGCGGCCACGTTTACGGTGTTGGTATTGTCCTTACCCATCTTAAAGCTGTTGCCTCCCAGCTTCATCTCTGCCGCAAGGAGGGTGTGCTGGAGTGTACCATTAACGGTCACTTCCGGTAAGAGTGCCTGCCATGCTTCCTGGTCGGCCACCTTCTTCAGTTCTATCTCCTTCTCCGCCACACGGATGGTTGGATTCTCGTCCAATGCGATATCGATGGCTTTCTGCAGGTCTATATGCAGTGCTCCGTCGTCGGACGAATAGATGTTCTGAGCCGACATTGGCAGACATGCCAACATCAGCGCTATTCCTGTTAATAATTTCTTTAATGTCATTATTTTGTTTTTTATTTTAATCTGACAGAAAGAGCCTTTTCAGCTGTGCCTCTGGAGGATTGACAGTTGCTGATCGAGGAGCTCTACCCCCTTAGGCGAGCAACACCCTCTGAAGAAAACAATCTGGAGGGTGCTGAGGATTTCAGCAAGGCTGTATTTCGTGTAAAGCTCGAAACGGATGACATTCATGAACTGCATATTGGATGTCTCAAGCAGCATCTTGTAGTTGAAGCCGTCCATCATATAACCGTCCTCCACACACTTGTCGATAATCCGCAGAACGGTCTTGTCTTTTTCACCCGCAATCTGTTTATAGAAGTCGAGGAGTTTCGGGAATTTAAACACATCTGTGAAGAACACCGGATTGACATCCTCTATCTCCCTGATTCTCTCCACAAATAGTTTTACGAAAATCTCCAGACTGTTGATGCTTCCGTCGATAATCTGCTCAGCCACAATCTGGCCTTGCTGATATTGTAGTCTGAAACATTCCACGACAAGATTTTCCTTATCATCGAACATCTCGTAAAGTGTACGTTTGGAAATGGAAAAATATGCAGCGAGGTCGTCGACTTTCACTCTCTTAATCCCTACCCTCTTGAACTCTTTCCACGCATATTCAAGGATGGCGGTTCTCAGCTGTGTCTGATTATTGTTTGAATGTTCCATTCTCGTCGATTGATTATAATCTCACTGTTATCTCTCAAAAGTCACACAAAGTGTGAAAAACTTTGCAAATTTAGTCAGAAAACTTTTAACAGCAAAAAAGTTTTTGAGTAATATTCATACTTATTAATATTATTAACAAAAATTAAGGGAAAGAGGGTTGAGTGGTGAGTGGTGAGAGGTGAGTGGTGAGAGTTTAGAGGGGAGAGGGGATTTATTCGGCGGCTTTATAGATATACAACGGGTATTTCTGTAAGGCACTGAGAAACAGAACGAAGGAAGATAACGCTGAAGCCAAGACACATATACAATTTATGCCGGAGTATTGGAAAATCTGTAAAAAAACTATATTTTTGCAAACAGAAAATCATCAAATATGAAATATCTGTATTATCTCATTTTAAGTGTGTTGATGCTCTCATGCCACCAAGGAGGTGACAACGAAGAGGGATGTACGGATTCGGCAGCCGTAGTAAGACGGTTGTGCAATGAGGCAACAAAGGCGGTTCACGCAGAAGACGCTGACAGTGCTTTCACCTTACTGCTGAAAGCAGAACCTTATCTCTTTGGAGTTCACAACGACGACATCGCTTATACTTATTATGACATGTTAGCACGTCTGTATGAAAGCAAAAACCTTTTTGAGCTACAGAAACTATGTCTGAGAGAGAAACTAAAGGCCTCAACCGGAGAGAGCCGCATGGCAAAACAAGCCACCACCTATTTTGAGTTAGGTGTTGCACATTATGCTCAGTTGGAAAACGACAGTGCCGTCATGATACTCAACCAGGCCATCCGCCATACCCCACCCGACTCTATCAGTCTGATAGCTCGGTCTTATCTGATGCTGTCACATGTTTATCTGCAAAAAGAGGAGAACGACTCAGCAACTACTGCCTTGCAACATGCCGCACAAGTATTACCATCGATAACCGATGAATCCGTCTTCAGGCTGGCAGAAGTGTATCTGCTCCACAATCGAGGTGAGAATGAAAAAGCAAAAGAGAAAATCAGCAGTTACCTCCCTGAAAGCGATCTTTATGGGAAAATAGAACTGACCACATTGCTGTCGGAAATCCACGAAGAAGAAGGGGCATACGCGAGCGCATTGGATGATTTTCATAATATCATCTCCTACAACGACTCTGCCTTTCAATTGGAAGCGTCGGAGAACACAGCTAAAATTCACAAGTTGCGCCACGAGGAGCAGATGAGGAGCGAACGTCTGAAACAAGAAAAGCTGAAAGCAGAATCACGCGCCAAGACGATGACATGGATCAGCCTGTTCGCCATAGCCATCGCTGCAGGAGGAGTCGTTTCTGTATGGCTTGTCCGACGCGCCCGACATGCCCGCCTGGCGGAACTGGAGGCGCTACGGCTGGCGGAGAACGCTCAGATGGGAGAAGCAGAGATGCGGTCGATGAACCAAGAACTGCAAAAACGTTATTACTCCCATCTGTATGCTATCATCCTGCCGATTCTGAACACAAAACGCACCAAGACCGGCTATATCGACCTCAACGAGAAATCATGGAGACTCATAGAAGAGAACACAAACTTGGTGTTGCCTCAGTTCACAAGAAAATTACGGAAGAGCCATCCTTCGCTGGGTGATGAGGATGTGCGGTTCTGCTGTCTGGTGGCGATGCAGGTACCTAATCCCGTCATAGCCAACATCTACGGCATCGCTCCGTCGTCGGTAGCAGTACGCAAGCAGCGTATGAAGAAAAAACTGGATGAGGCCATCGTGAACGAAACACTTGAAAACTATTTATCGAAATACAGTATATGAAAAAATATTTGATAACATTATTAATGATGATTCCTCTGAGTTTAGCGGCACAAGACGTGTGGAAAGAAGGAACAGAATGGACAGTCACTTATGCCGAAGGAGACATCCACACCTTTTCACTGAACGGACAGAAAGAGATTGAAGGAGTCACCTATCTGACTCTGAATGACACTAATGGGAACAAGACTGTGGGCTATTTAAGGACAGAGAAAGGCGACACCGTGGTTTATGCCCGCGGCATCATCAATGGCACCATCACGGAGGAATTTGTGCTCTATGATTTCGGCACTTTTGAACCTGGGACTTCCTTTTCGTACGCATTTTATGATTACAAAAATAAAGAAATCCGCACATACTACCAGGAGATTCAGGCCGACAGTATCGTGTATCTCCATGATGTGCTTGAAGACGGCGATATCTTTCCATGTTGTTATAACGTAATCTTTAAAATAGGGTTTATCGGAGGTCCGATGGATGTGTTTTACAATATTGAAGATTATCCAGAAGAGATGCCTTCTGATATGGATTCAAGCAAACCACGCACACGCAATGTAAGTCACATGGTGTTCAAGCCAAAAAGCCGCAAAGGAACAACGATCCTACCGACAGTCATAATGTCCATTACAGACAATGAGGTGACGCCCTCCCCCATTTATAACCTACAAGGGATTCAAATTCGCCCCCCTTATCAGGGGATTGTGATTATGAACGGAAGAAAAACTGTTTATCATAAATATTGAGTCCACTTGAAAAAATCGTATTTAGTCTGACACTCCTACAGGGCTTGAATAT
>FLNU01000050.1_pt1 | contig 18561 bp, 13 predicted proteins | sample 1140361 | NCBI WGS metagenome assembly FLNU01 (sample SAMEA3878206, study PRJEB12797) | bioreactor metagenome | biome: Moose rumen | place: Sweden | collected 2011-10 | reverse complement strand
AAACTCCAAAATTAACTTATGGATATCGTCTTAATGATGCAAATGTGGTTTTAGGTGAAACAGAGTCTTTCACAAATGGTTCTTATGAACACAGCAAGACAATTGAAGGAGTAATGATTCCTGAAGGAGCAAGTTTTTGTTGGATGAATAATACAGAATATAATTCAAATCTTTATATTGACTATATTGTTTTGATAAAGACTAGCGATCTTTCCGTCCCTGCCACCATCGGTTCAACTCTTTACACTACTTTCTGTAGTGAGTATGCGCTTGATTTGAAAAATCTGCCAGAGGGTCTGACAGCTTACTATGTGACTGAAAGCGGTGTGGCTGAGAATGCTGTGACATTGACTGAGGCAAACGTAGCTGTACCTGCAGGAACTGGTTTGGTTCTGAAGGGTACTGCCGCTGGTACTTACAATATCCCTATTGCAACTTCCGCTGAGGCACTTGAGGGCAACCTGCTCGTTGGTGTGCTGACTGCAGAGACCGTTGCAAAAGAAGACGGTTATATGAAGTATGTGCTCGCAAAATCTGGCGACAATGCTGTGTTCCAGTATATTGGTGAGACCGCAGCAAACGTTCCTGCGGGCAAAGCGTATATCAAGATGGAGGAAGCCACTGGTGGCCCTGGTGCTGCCGGCGAAGGTGATACTCCGACAGTAAACCCAGCCAAGATGCTCAACATCTACCTCCCTGGTGAGGCCACAGCTATCAAGACTGTGGCTCCGGCTGAGCAGCTTAACGGCGCCATCTACAACCTAGCTGGCCAGCGTGTAGGTAAGGACTACAAAGGCATCGTGATTATGAACGGAAAAAAGATCTTAGTGAAGTAAGAAAGCCTCTCCCCCCGCAACCTCCTTTTAGTCGGGGCTCCTTAGTTAACCTAAAGGTTAAGCCGTCGCAATCAGCGCTCTAATTTCGCGCTGACCCCCATAGGGAGGGGGATGGGTGGGTAGAACTTATATAAGTTGTACAAAATCAAAAAACGAAACAATGAAAAAAGAATATATAAAACCAATGATTGAGGCCGGCACCGCAATGGGTGACGACATGATTTGCCAGACCATCACCGTCAGCGGTGAATACGGTGGCGGAGAAATCCTCGGCAAAGACCGTAGGTATAATAACAACACAGATGAAACCACCAACGGAAAGTTGTGGGACACAAAATGGTAAAGGGAAAAAGGAGCGGCGCACAAGAGCGTTGCTCCTTTTTAAACTTGGATATTTTATCAAGTTAATAAACTATAAATATCTTCCAATTATTTGGATAGCAACATAGAAGAATTAGAGAATTAGAGAATTTTTTAACGAACACTCTAATTGTAACTTTCCATTGAGGACATCTATGACCATTTTTACTACGGCCTTTGCCAAATTACAAGGTACAGCATTCCCTATCTGTGTATATTTCATTGATTGAGATCCTTGGAATTGATATTTAAGAGGAAATGTCTGTATTAATGCGGCTTCAGCTACGGTAATACGACGAAGATAATTTGGTACAATCGTATTTGTTGGTGAAGAGTATTTGTGTAAAAGGTTTTTGTGGTATGTCTCCACCCAGGGTTTTTCTTGATTGTAAAGTTCTTGCTCATCTATGATAGGAGTCTTGTTTCCTCCCATTGACGCAGGTAAGGTGGCAGAAAATCCATCAAGCCGAAGGGGACGACCAAGGCCATTAAATAACATTCCCGCATATGGCGATTTACGTAACACAGGATTTCGAGCAAGTGTTATTTTAGCATGGCATAGTTCTTGATTATTACCTGTTCCAGCTTTATCTAGAGCTAATAAAACTTCGCGTACAGTTTTTGCAGGTTTTTGGTAATGCCTTATCATTTTGTTTAAGTTGGGAATAAGTTCACTATCCCCCCGAAAACCAATAATGAAAATCCGCTCTCGTGCTTGAGGTACATCAAAATCCTTAGCATTAAGAACCATATAATTAACAGAGTAGCCTAAATCACGCATTGACTGAATGAGTAAATTACGAGTAACTTTCCATTTTTGTAAAGTTGCAAGCGCTTTTACATTTTCCATAATAAAAGCACGTGGTTTCAGCATGGAAAGAACAGAAAGGTAACTCCATATTAACATACTGCGTCTGTCATTTGCGTCCATTTTCCCAGCAACGGAAAATCCTTGACATGGAGGTCCACCAATAACCAATGACACATCTGTTATACTGCTTAACTCATGCATTTTTTTGTTAATGTCTCCGCAAACTATATGATTACCGATATTTACACGATATGATTGACAAGCTTCCTTCATCATATCGTTAGCCCAGATGATATTTGCTCCGGCTTCAATTGCTCCGATATCCAAGCCACCTGCTCCAGAAAAAACGGAAACTGTACGAATATCTTTTTGATTGTCAATCTTCATTGGTAAATAATAATATTTCGATACAAAGATACAAAAAAAAAAAAAGATAATATTAGAAGTCATTTCTTTTTTGTAATTTTGTGAATAAATTGTTTAATACATGGATATAGAGAAACTTCACAAAAAAGCTGAAAAAAGAAAAAAAAGCTTTGTCGAGACACGTATAGCAAATACTTTGCAAGATATATGTCGCAATCCTAAAGTTAAAGCTCCTATTCGATATTTAATGTCTGGTTTAGTGGCAAAAATTGAGAAACCACAGATAAATCTTCGTAAACCTACTACTGCTTTAGGTGGTAATGATGCTTATGAAGGACGTGGATACGATGAACGTATAATAGAGCCATATATTTTAAAACATCAGCTTCCGTGCAATTCAACAACAGCCTTCCTTACGCCTTCATTCCGTACTATAAATAGGCCTTTAGCCCGTGAAATGTTTGACAATAGCCGTCCCCCAGAGCCATATCACCAGATGATGGATGTTATTGATTATGTGGAGCTTTATCCGGAGAAAGCTGAGCTTGTTTTAATGGAAATTATACGAATTCTTATTGTAATTAAGGATGAGAATGAACATAGACTTCAAGAGCAGTTAGAACTGATTAAGGCAACCAGTACTATTTCAAAATTATCTTCAGAAGAAATAATAAATCTTGTTGAGCAACATCTTCATTGTAAGAATTCTAGTCGTTTACCAGTGCTTATTGTATCAGCAGCATATGCCTCCGTTAGGGATTTAGTTGGTGAAAAAGCGAAAAACTTACTTTCGCATCAAGCCGCAGATCGTCAAACTGGTGCTTTGGGAGATGTGGAAATAACACTATTAACAGAAGAAAATACGATAACTTGCTACGAGATGAAAAGTAAGGCTGTCTTAAAGACGGACATAGAGAAAGCTATTGAGAAAATTGTTAAATCCAAATCACATATAGACAATTATATCTTTATTACGACGGAACCCATAGTAAGAGAAGTCAATGATTATGCAAAGAGTCTATACCGTGACATGGGAACAGAAGTAGTCGTTCTTGATTGTATAGGTTTTCTTCGTCACTTTCTTCATTTTTTTCACCGGCATCGCATTCAATTTCTTGACAACTACCAAGAACTTGTACTGAAAGAACCAACAAGTTCTGTCTCTCAGGCCTTAAAAAATGCATTTCTAGCTTTAAGAGCGTCAGCACAGGATTAATTAAAAATAATTGTTACCCCAACGACAAATTAATAACATGCTTATTTATGAAAGCAACCTTTGATTACCACACAATGACGATTGATTGGGAAGATCATCGTTATCCTTTTACAGAAATAGAATTGGATAATAATTCTTCATACGTTCTCATCAGCACCATGCAGTTGGAGCAGCAGTTGCTAAATTCTGACGGGCTACCCAAAAACAGTGAAGCTGAATGGCTGGACAACAAGATCTGTTTCTATGTGGAAACCCCTCAACAGCTGAATCTTCCTCCGAAAGCTATCATGAAGATGATTTACGACTAAGCGGTTTTTATCTCAGAATTCTGCTAAAAGTGGTCAAAAAATGAGATTTCGCAGATTTGTTCAAGTTTTGCTTCGCAGTTATCTAAAGGTGTGGTTGCGGCCATACATAAAGTTCCCCGCCTTTCTTTATTCCTTAGAGATATTTTTACGACCACGAATTTGACTCTAATTTGCATCAGCAAACTACCGAAACGTGGCGAAAGGTATCAGCATAGACAGCAGTTTCCTGATTGTCTTTCTCCGAAACCTCTTGATGGGAGAGCATCACGAACTGAAAAACCGCTATATGCTAGTGAATCCCCCGGAAGGGTGGGAAACACCTGGCCGAACAAGTACCGAACAAGTGTGAGACTTTTCCTCTGGATGATAATCGCAGAAGGTTGCTTATAGCAATTGCGGGCGAAACGTGTTCCTTAAAACAAATCATGGATTGTGTTGGACTGAAGCATCGTCCTACTTTTATTGATAATTATCTTAACCTGGCTATCAAGCAAGGATTTGTCCGTATGCTCTATCCCGACAACCCCCGTCATCCCCGTCAGAAATATCTCCTTACCGTGAAAGGTCTCGCTCTATATCACGATGAAGAGGGGAGAAATAAGAGGTAAGAAGTACGAGTTTGTCATTCGGACTTATAAGAAAATTAGAGATGGGCTATGCAGATTGTTTGGTTCGCTGACGCTCAGGACGGAAAGAAAATAAGCAGAAAATGCGCAGAAAATATTTATTTTAAAATTAGGGATTACCTTCGGTGAATCTGCTTATGATCGGCAAATAAACCAAGTCTTCACCTCAGAATTCTGCTTCTGTGAAATCGAAATCGTTCCTGAAACGATTTCAAAATTAAGGAAACATCAAATAATCTGAGCAATCTGTGTTAAGAAATAATGATACACTCATTTATAGAAACTTGAATTCCAGAATATCATATTTTTTTCTTTTTTTTCTTTGATATCATTTGATTTTTTATTAATTTTACAAGCAAATCATAATACTAACATTAAACACCTAAAAAGAGAGATTTATGAAAGACTTGAAAATGTTAATCAACGGCAAATTCTGTGAAAGCCGTAACGGGAAATGGATTGACGTGTTGAACCCATCCACTGAGGAGGTGATCTCCCGTCAGCCGGAAGGCACCATCGAGGATGCCAACGAAGCCCTAGATGCAGCCCGCGCCGCCCAGAAAGCATGGGCAAAGACACCGGTCATCGAGCGTGCCGCTTATCTGAAGAAACTCGCCAACGGCATCCGCGCGCGCCGCGAGGAGTTTATCGACATCATCATGCGCGAGCAGGGTAAGACTCTCACCTGGGCAACAGTGGAGGTGGATGTCACCGCCGAGTATTTCGACTATATGGCATCCTTCGCGCGCCATATCGAGGGCGAGATCATCCCAAGCGACCGTCCGAACGAGATGATTCTGCTCACCAAGAAGCCGATTGGTGTGGTGGCTGGTATCCTGCCATGGAACTTCCCGTTCTTCCTAATCGCCCGTAAAGCCGGCGCAGCGCTGATTGCCGGCTGTACCATCGTGATCAAGCCGTCGCAGCTCACCCCTGAGAACTGCACCACTTTCGGTGAGGTGGTCGTGGAGAGCGGTCTGCCAAACGGTGTCATCAATATCGTGACGGGTAAAGGTAGCGTGATAGGCAATGAGATGGCCGGTTCGCCGAAGATCGATATCGTGAGTGTGACAGGAAGTGTGGGCGCCGGTGAGAGCATCATGGCTGCCGCTTCGAAGAACATCACGAAGGTGTCGCTTGAGTTGGGTGGTAAAGCCCCTGCCATCGTCTGCGCCGACGCCGATCTGGAGAAGGCAGCCCAGTGGATTGTGGACAGCCGTATCGGCAATAACGGCCAGATCTGCAACAATGCGGAGCGCGTGTATGTGCAGAAGGAGGTGAAGGCTGCGTTCACCAAGATACTCGTGGAGAAGATGAAGGCCGTGAAGGTGGGCGACCCATGCAAAGACCACTCCGTGGATATGGGACCGCTGGTGGAGGCCCGTGCGCTGGAGAGCGTGACCGAGAAGGTGGAGCGTGCCATCAAGCAGGGTGCTAAAGTGCTGTGCGGTGGTCACCGCGTGGGCGACAAGGGTTATTTCTATGCCGCCACTGTGCTCGACGACTGCCGTCAGGATATGGACATCATCCATGAGGAGACCTTCGGACCGGTGATTCCGCTCGTGGAGTTCGAGACCCTCGACGAGGTGATCGGCTATGCCAACGACTGCGAATACGGACTGGCTTCGTCTGTTTTCACCAACAACATCAATATCGCAGCGAAGGTGGCTGGTGAGCTGGAGTTCGGCGAGACCTACATCAACCGCGAGCATTTCGAGGCCATGCAGGGCTTCCATGCCGGCGTGAAGAAGTCGGGTATCGGCGGTGCTGACGGCAAACATGGTATCGACGAGTATCTCGTCACCCATGTCACGTATATCGACACATATTAAGAGCCTCAAGAGTTTAAAGGTTTTAAGGGTTTAAGAAGTTTAATGTCGTTATTACGGTATAACGGAATAACGGTATGCCGAAATCCCGCAATTCCGCAAAAAAACTCTTACTTCTTCCCTCTTACTTCTTACTTCAATATGAAAATAGGCTTATTTATTCCTTGTTATGTCGATGCGCTCTACCCACAGGTGGGCGTATCGACTTATAAGTTGCTCCGCTCGCTGGGTGTGGAGGTGGAATACCCGGAGAAGCAGACCTGCTGCGGACAGCCGATGGGCAACGCCGGGTTTGAGCGTATGTCGGCGCCGCTGGCGGAGAAATACGACGACCTGTTCAGGGGCTACGACTATGTGGTGGCCCCGTCGGCCAGTTGTGCGGCATACGTCCGGTACTTCCATCCCGACCAGCTCCATGGCGTGAAACCTGACCACGACTGTCTGGCGGCACAGAAGACCGTCGATCTCGTGGAGTTTCTGCACGATATCCTGAAGGTGGACCATCTGCCGTCGCGCTTCCCCCATAAGGTGAGCGTGCACAACTCCTGCCATGGGGTGCGTGAGCTGGGATTGTCATCACCGAGCGAGCGTAACATCCCGAAATTCAACAAGATTATCGATTTGTTGAAACTGGTTGACGGTATCGAGGTGGTGGAACCCGAACGACCCGACGAATGTTGTGGTTTCGGTGGTATGTTCTCCGTGGAGGAGACCGCCGTGTCGGCAAAGATGGGCTATGACAAGCTGCGCCGCCATATCGCCACCGGTGCGGAGTATGTGACCGGTCCCGACTCTTCCTGCCTGATGCACATGTGGGGAGTGGCTCAGAAGGAGGGGCAGGACATCAAGTTTATTCATGTAGCAGAAATATTAGCGGCAGGATTATGAGTACGAGACATTCAAAAGCGGCAGCAGAGTATCTGAGAAACGAGGTGGTGGTGGAACGCCACGACAAGACCTTCTTCGGGGTGCGTGAGAAGCGCGACAGGATGGCGCACGACCTGCCCGAGTGGGAGGCTTTGCGCGAGGCAGCCGACAATATCAAGCGGCATACGGAGACCCATCTGGCCGAATACCTTGAGCAGTTCGAGGCCAACGCGAAGAAGAACGGCGTGCACGTTCACTGGGCAGCCGACGCCGACGAGTATAACCGCATCGTGCTGGACATCCTGCAGAGCCACGACGTGAGGAAAGTGGTGAAGAGCAAAAGCATGCTCACCGAGGAGTGTCACCTCAACGAGAACCTCGAAGCGAACGGGGTGGAGGTGATTGAGACCGACCTGGGTGAGCGCATCCTGCAGATGATGCACCTGGCGCCGAGCCATATCGTGATGCCGGCGCTCCATGTTCATCGTGAGCAGATTGGCGACTGTTTCCGTGAGCAGATACCGGGCACGGAGGATAACAACGACCCTACGTACCTCACCCATGTGGCACGCCTCCACCTGCGCCAGCAGTTCATGGAGGCAGGTGCGGGCATGACCGGCTGCAACTTCGGTATTGCCGCCACGGGTGACGTGGTGGTGTGCACCAACGAGGGCAACGCCGACATGAGCACGTCGATACCGAAACTCCATATCGTGTCGATGGGTATCGAGAAGCTCGTGCCCGACTACCAGTCGGTGGCGGTCTTCCAGCGGCTGCTCGCCCGTTGCGGCACAGGGCAGGAGACCACCGTATATACCTCCCATTTCCGCGGATCCCGTCCGGGTGGTGAGATGCATATCGTGCTGGTGGACAACGGCCGCAGCCGGATTATCGGCAACCCGGAGCACTGGCAGACGCTGAAATGTATGCGGTGCGGAGCCTGCATGAACACTTGTCCTGTCTATCGCCGCTCCGCAGGCTACAGCTACACGTATTTCATCCCGGGTCCGATTGGCGTGAACCTGGGTATGCTCAAGGACAAGGACAAATACTACGACAACTTGTCGGCCTGCTCCCTCTGCTGCTCGTGCGACAACGTATGTCCGGTGCGGGTGGACCTCTCCCACCAGATTTACCGCTGGCGGCAGGAGCTCGACAGCCTCGGCCATGCCGACCGCATGAAGAAGCTGATATCGGGCGGCATGAAGTTCCTCTTCTCCCATCCGGCACTGTATGTCAACACGCTGAAGATGTCGAAAGTGGTGAACATGATGCCAGACTGGCTCGTCAACAGTAAGCTCAACCCTTGGGCTTATGGCCACGAGACGTTCAAGTTCCCGAAGGAGTCGTTCCATGTACAATGGAAAAAAGGCCTCCCCCCAACCCCCTCCCAGAGAGGGGGAGCTGAGTGAGCTGAATCCCTGGAAGTAGTACTATACCCGTCAGCATAAGAAAATTCACTATTCACTATTCACTTCATTCTATGTCATCATCAAGAGATAAGATACTTGCCGCCTTGCGGGCCAATACGCATGAGACTTACGAGAAGCCCGACTTGAGCGGACTCAGTCCCATCACCTACGACGACCCGGTGGAGCAGTTCAAGCTCAAAGCCACCACCACTGCCGGTGCGAAACTCATCGAGCTTCCGGCAGGCGGCGACCTCAATGAGGCAGTCCGCCAGGCTTATCCCGACGCTAAAATCATTGCCAGCAACCTCGAAGGGGTGAAAGCCGACCTCAACCCCGACACCGTGGCAGAAGCACAGGAGCTTGAGAAGGTGGACGCGGGCGTGATCAGGGGGGAGATAGGCGTGGCGGAGAATGCCTGCGTCTGGATTCCTCAGACAATGAAGGAGAAGGCTATCTGCTTTGCCTCCGAATACCTTGTGATTGTGCTCGATGCCTCGAAGATTGTCAACAACATGCATGAGGCCTATGCCCGAATCGATGCCTCTAAAGAGTATTTCCGGCAGTATAAGTTCGGTACCTTCATCAGCGGACCGAGCAAGACCGCCGACATCGAGTCTGCCCTCGTCTATGGAGCCCAAGCTGCCAGAGGGGTGACGATTATTCTGACCTAAACCGAGAACTAATGAAATTCCGTTCCTTCTTTCTTCTTATGATGCTGATGGTTTGCTCTTCGGCTTATGCCTCCTCATGGCTGCCACCGAAGATGAGCATCCATACCGGGCTGCCACCCACCGACACCGAACTTTATCTCTATCTGCCAGAGAAGGAGATGTATCTGACCAAAGGTACTACCTGGGGCACCCATGCTGCGTTGACCGATGATGTGGGAGCTGCCATGATTTATACCGTGGAATCCTATGGCACCTATTACAGGCTTCACTCCAGTGAGGCCGGCAGCACTGGCTATCTGTTTGTTGACGACAATACAGGCAATGTCTATACTGATTATAACAACCAGGACATCACCTGCAGTTATTTCAGTATGGTAAGCAGGTCCGACGGGTCGTTCCGAATCGGTGTGCCGAGCGGGAGTAAGTGGTATGCCACGCTATCTGACCACAATCTGGGGTGGAATCCCTCCAACACAGATAAAAATCAGTCGGGAAGTTCACTGGGCACCAATGTGGGTCTGTTTATGCTTGCCGACGACGGAAGCAACCAGCTCAATTGGCAGTATGTGCTACAGTCCGATATAGAAGTGTATCATTTGAGGACTCAGCTTTACCAGCTCCTGCTGGAGGCTGAAGATGCCGGGGTGGACACTGCCAGCGCCGGTGCTGTCTATGCAAACGAAGGAAGCACGAAAGATGAGCTTACCGAAGCATATAGTCAGCTGTCGATAGCGATGGGAGGCGGTGTCGATGTGACTGACCTGATTGTCAACCCGAATTTCGACGGAAGCATCAACGGATGGACCGTGGATTGGCCCGGTGCACAGAACAAGGGCTATCAGGGTGCATCCTATTCGAACGGCGCCATCCGCATCAACCAGTTTGCAGAAGCGTGGATTCCAACAGGACAAACCCTGGGAGAAGGCCTGATCTATCAGATTATCACCGGACTGGAAGAAGGGAAATACAAGCTGGAGGCAGATATCATCGCCTGCGACCAGAACGCAAGCGGCATCAGCCAGTATGCCACCGATGCCTTCCTGTTTGTGGATAATCAGACACGATATACGGAGTCTGTCTATTCTCAGAACGGACAGCCGCAACATTTCACCCTCACATTCTATCATACTGGAGATGAACTGGTGTTGGGAGTGCGTACCCTCGCCACCACCAATGCCAACTGGATGGCGTCCGACAATGTGCGTCTCACCTATTATGGGAGGGAGACGAGCGACGTCACTGTGGTCGGCGTAAGCCCTGCGAGTCAGACCGTCACAATCGGAGGCTCCTGTCAGCTGACCGCGACGGTGACAGGTGGTAAGGATTATTTCAACAAGGTGGTGTGGAGCAGTGCCGATGAGACTGTCGCCACCGTTGACCGCGACGGGGTGGTGACAGGCCAGTGGGCAGGTACGACCACCATCACCGCTACTGCCATCGCATCATCAGTGAAGGCCACCGCAACCGTCACCGTGGCAGAGAACCATCCGGAAAAACTGGTGATTAACGAGATACAGACAGCCAACATCGATATGTTTATCGACCCGTCGTTCAACTACGGAGGATGGGTGGAATTATATAACCCTACCGCCTCAGATGTCAGTATTGGCAACCTGTGGCTGAGCGACGATGCCTCGAACCTGAAGAAACACCATCTCCCCGCTGATGTGGGCGTGGTGAAAGCCGGTGGGTTCAAGAATATATGGTTCGACCATTATGACACAGGCATCCAGCAGTTCAGCGACCAAGCCTGCAAGCAGGTGGACTTCAAACTGAATTATGACGGTGGTACGCTCTATGTGAGTGACAACAGGGGTACGCTCCTCTTCTCACAAGCCTATCCTGCCGCTATACCTCGTACCAGCTATGCGCGGACCACTGACGGCGGAACCATCTGGAGCCGTACGTCCACACCAAGTCCGGAAGCCACCAACAACGGCAGCTCGTTCGCCACCGAACGTCTGTCTGCGCCCGAAGTGGATAAGGCAGCCACCGTCTTTACCAACGGATTCACATTCAACGTAGCCATTCCGGCAGGTACCACCCTCATCTATACCACCGACGGCAGCACACCCACGCTTCAGAACGGACAGGTGTCCACCACCGGACAGTTCTATGTGTCGGGCAGATCGAAGATATACCGTTTCCGCCTGTTTCAGGACGGTTACCTCCCTTCTGCCGTGGTCACCCGCAGCTTTATCTACAGAAGCAAAGACTATTACCTTCCGATTGTGTCTGTTGTGACTGACAACGACAACCTCTATGATGAGACCATCGGAGTCTATGTGGACGGTACTAACGGAACATCTGGCAACAACAATGCGTTCAGCAATAAAAACCGCAGCTGGGAACGGCCGGTGAACTTCGAATACCTCGTGCCCGACGATCAGGGCGAATATTCAGTGGCGCTCTCGCAGGAATGTGACTTCGAGGTGTCGGGAGGCTGGAGCCGCCATTTCTATCCTGCCAGCTCGTTCCGTCTGACAGCCAAGAAGCAATACGAGGGTGAGAATTTTCTGGGATGTTCGTTCTTCGACCAGAAGCCATATATAAAGAACAAAGGTGTGATGATCCGCAATGGCGGTAACGACAACTATTGCCGTATCAAGGACGCTGCCATCCATCAGATAGTGCAGCTCAGTGGTATGCATGTGGACCTGCAGTCGTGGCAGCCCGCCCATATCTTTATCAACGGCGCTTACCAGTTCATGTTCAATATCCGTGAGCCGAGCAACAAGAACAACGGCTATGCCAACTATGGAATCGACACCGACCTGATGGACCAGTTTGAGATAAACTATGTCGACGGCTATGTGCAGAAGACAGGAAACGACACTGCCTTCCGCCGATGGATGTCGCTGGCGGAGCAGTTGGCGGACAATCCTGAGGATGAAGTCATCTATGAGGAGATATGCAAACTGGTGGACATCGATGAATACTGCAATTATATGGCACTCCAGTGCTATCTCGGCAGTGGTGACTGGGCCACCAACAGCAATAATATCAAAGGTTACCGCTCTCAGGAGGATGGAGGTAAGTTCCATATGGTATTCTTCGATGTGGATGCCGCCTTCGGCACCACCAATATGCTGTCATCCTTAAGAAACAGCCTGAATGACAGCCGATACGACACAGGCAAGAATTTCATCATCGACATCTTCCTGAATATGCTGTGCCATGAGGGTTTCAAGAAGCAGTTTGTCGACACCTTCTGCCTTGTCGGCGGCAGCATCTTCGAACCGGGCCGTTGCAAAACAATTATCAATGAGATGGTGAGCCTCACCACTACGGCGCTTGGATTCGACGGTTATTCACCTTCGGGAACTGCCAACAGCTTAATCAACACCATCACAACAAGTGACAGCAATACCCGTGTGAACAACATGCGGAATTATTTCGGACTTGCCAGTGGAAACAGTGTCAGTCTGAGCAGCAACATTGACGGAGCATGCCTGCAGGTGAACGGTCTGGATGTGCCGACCGGGAAATTCTCGGGAACACTTTTCCTGCCGGTGACACTTACTGCCCAGGCTCCCGCCGGCTACCGGTTTGCGGGATGGATAGACAGCAATGGCAACACCGTGTCGGCTGACTCGGTATTTAACTTCTCAGCACGTTCCTACAATATGGTTGCCACCTTCGAGAAACTCGACGACTCAAAGCTGATCGACGCGCTTGCCATGCCGGTGAAGGTGAACGAGGTGAGTGCTGCCAATACCATCTATATCAACGACCACTTCAAGAAAAACGACTGGATAGAACTGTATAACAATACAGATACTGACCTTGATGCGGGCGGTCTGTATATCAGTGACGATATCGATGACCCGTTGAAATATCAGATTCCGTCGAACATCGCTGTCAACACCATCATCCCGGCCAACGGGCATCTGGTGGTGTGGGCAGACAACCTCACTCCTGTCACCCAGCTCCATGCACCGTTCAAACTGGGTAATAACAACGGCGAGATGGTGGTGGTCACCTCCAGTGATGCGTTTGTGGCCAACAACGCCAGTTTCTTTGCCGCCCATCCTGACCTGCAGGGTTTTTCCGACGGACTGACCTATAAGAGCCATGACGGCGATCAGTCGGTGGGACGCTATCCCGACGGCGGTACCAACTTCTACCGTATGTCACGGCCGACGATCGAACGGCAGAACACGTTGCTTACAACTGATGAACTCACAGGCACTGACACAGGCATTATGGACATCGGTCAGACCACCTTCACCCTCGACCTTGCAGAAGGATGGAACTGGGTGTCACATCCACTGACTGACCCAATCGGTGTGAACACGTTTAAGAATGAGGCAGACTTTATCCTTGGTCAGACACTTGAGGCTTACTACAGCACTGAGACTAAGGCAATGGAAGGACGACTGAAAAACCTCGTTGTTGCACAGCTCTACAAGATATCCATGAATGAGCCATATACTTACCGGTTTGACGGACAAGTTCCTTATGTTGTGCCACCAGTAAACCTGCGGGCCGGATGGAACTGGATAGGCTACCCGCTCACCCGAACGCAGACACTACCCGATGCCTTGTCGAACTCAAAACAGGAAGAGGGCGATGTCATCATCGGACAGAGCGGCTTCTCCGTCTATAGCGCGGATGAAGGATGGGTGGGTACGCTCAGCTCGCTCGTTCCAGGCTGCGGCTATATGTATAAATCCCAGCATGCCAAGAGCCTTTCGTTCAAACGTCCTACCGATGCGTCCGTGCGCTTACGGAAGGGTGCAGCCAAAAAGCCTGATGCCCTCCGTTATGACTACGACATCCATGCCTATCCGAACGTGATGGGTGTGATAGGCAGCGTGCAGCTGAACGGTCAGCCACTGCTCACTCACGACCTTGATATTGTGGCTTATGCAGACAGCATCTGCCGGGGAGCCGGTCAGTATTCCAACGGGCAGGTGTTCCTCAGCCTCTATGGCGATGGTGGCGAGACTCTCAGATTCAAGGCTTTCGACGAGAGCGGTAACAAATATGAACTCAAGGAAATGCTGACATTCCAGTCCGATATCACAGGCACACTCGTCTCGCCGTTCCTCTTCACACTGGTGGACGACGAAGGCAGGATGGGAGGCGATGCCGTGGCTATCGAAACCATGGAGATGGCGGCGGACCTTTCGGAAAGTAATCCACAGCTGATTTACGACCTGGGCGGACGAAGGCTTTCCTCCTCACTCTCCGCTTTGCCGAAAGGAGTGTATATGATTCGTCAAGGTAACGGACAGTTCAAAAAAATCCTGAAGACACGATGAGGCAGTTTTTTTCCATCTATATCATATTATGTCTGCTTTCTTTCCATGACACTAAGGCAGACGAAGGCGATATCATCCGGATTGTTTTCGCAGGCAGCTCCGTGTCTGTCGATATCCCTGTTACAGCCAATGTCACCGCTTCGATTGACGGCGCTAACGTGTCGTTGGTTTCCCAGACCACCACAGAGGAATATGTCTATTGCCTTACCGGCTCGACCGATAACGGCTCTCTGCGCATCACAGGTGCCTATAAGCTCACGTTGGAGCTGGCGGGAGTGGACATCACCAGCCAGGAAGGCGCTGCCATCGATATAGAGACAGGCAAGCGAGTGGCGGTGGTGATCGGTGAAGGCACGGTGAATTCGATTGAAGACTGTGAAGGCGGTGGCCAGAAAGCCGCCATGTATTTCTCCGGACACCCGGAGTTTGAGGGTGGGGGTATCCTCAATGTGAGGGGAAACACCAAACATGCTGTCTCTGCCAAGGAGTATATGCAGCTGAAGAAATCCACAGGCACTATCAACATCCTCTCGGCAGTGGGCGACGGGTTGCATTGCGGAAAGGGAAAGCCGAACAATGAGCACCGTTATTTCAGGATGGACGGTGGTGTCGTGAATCTGACGGGTATCGGCGACGACGGCATCGACAGCGACGACTACGGGGTGATGTATCTTGACGGCGGCGTCATCAACGCCAATGTCAGTCAGCCCGACGGCAAGGGACTGAAATGCGACAGTATCATCTATCTTACCGGCACCACACTCAACCTGAACGTTACGGGAACAGGATCTGTGGGTATGCAGAGCAATTTCGACATGTATCTCAGCGGTGGACGGATCGAGGCCAGTGTCAGTGGCAGCGGGGCTAAGGCAGTGAAAGGCAACTATAAAGCCATAGGCACAGGTACTGTGGCTGGCGGCGGATTTGTGTCGGTATCCGGCACAGACATGACCATTTGGCTCCATGCTGACGACTATGTGGAGAACGACTCGAACACAGTGAAGGTACGTGCCTTGTCGTCTGATCAATATGTCCTGCGTAATGCGGGGGCGATAGAGGTTTTTGCCTACGGGCAGATGGGTAATGCCGTCCATGGTGATCTCGGTGACATCGCTTTGGGTGGCACACTCACGGTTCACCGCGCCCCATGGGTGTTCTATTATGGTGACTTCCAGTACGATATGCGGTCTTACCTGCAACTCTATGTGGACGGAGTGCAAGTCACTGACTTCACCAATTATGCCATCGGTATCTTCAACGGCGACCAGTGCTGTGGGGTGGCACTCGACGACTATCTGCGTATCCATAGCAACTCGACCGACGCCGACCCGCTTTACTTCCGTGTGTACGACTACACATCAGAGACGGAATATGAGCCGACAGCCAGCAAGCAGCTGACGTTCTCGTCCGACCTCCTTGCAGCACCACCAAATGACCCGGTCATCCTCAACCTCTCCACACTCAAGGGGGATATCAACTACGACGGGAAAATCACTATCGCCGATGTCACGGCATTGGTGGACATCATCCTCGGAAAGGATAGCATAAGACCTTATATATATAACCATACAGCGGCGGATGTCAATATCGACAGCCGTATCACCATCGCCGATGTCACCGCTCTGGTGGACATTATCCTTGGAAAATAAAGAAATCCTAAAACCACGTGGTTTTAGGATTTCTTTATTCTATGTGAGAACTCTATTTAATCAGGCACTTACCTGTCATCTCAGCCGGCTGAGGGATTCCCATGATGTGGAGTATCGACGGAGCCACGTCGGCCAGGATACCGTCTTCCACTGTCGCATTCTTGTTCTCGGTCACGTAGATGAACGGAACCGGGTTGAGCGAGTGTGCGGTGTTCGGTGTGCCGTCCGGGTTGATGGCGTTGTCGGCATTACCATGGTCGGCGATGATAATCACCTCGTATCCGACTTCTTTGGCGGTCTCCACCACATCGTGCACACACAGGTCGATGGCATCCACCGCTTTCTGGATGGCCTCATACACTCCGGTATGACCCACCATGTCGCCGTTGGCGAAGTTCACCACGATAAAGTCGAAACGGTCTTCCTTGATGCTTGCCACCAGCTTGTCCTTCACCTCGAATGCCGACATCTCCGGTTTCAGGTCGTAGGTGGCAACCTTTGGCGAAGCCACGAGTGTGCGCTCCTCACCTTCGTATGGTGTCTCACGTCCACCGTTGAAGAAGAAGGTGACGTGTGCGTATTTCTCAGTCTCTGCGGTGTGGAGCTGGGTGAGTCCTTTGGAAGAGAGATACTCGCCGAGGGTGTTCTCCACATTTTCTTTCGGGAAGAGGATGTGCACGCCGGTGAACGACGCGTCGTATGGAGTCATGCAGTAGTACTGGAGTCCAGGAATCGTATGCATTCCCTGCTCCGGCATGTCTTTCTGTGTGAGAGCGATGGTCATCTCCTTTGCGCGGTCGTTGCGGTAGTTGAAGAATATCACCACATCGCCTTCCTTGATGCGTCCGTCAACATTGGCGTTGACAATCGGCTCCATGAACTCGTCGGTGTTCTTATGCTCCTCGCTGTCGGTGTCGTAGCACGACTGCACACCTTCCACCATGTCATCGACGAGGCGGCCCTTGCCTTCCACCAGCTGGTCGTATGCCACCTTCAGACGCTCCCAGCGCTTGTCGCGGTCCATGGCGTAGAAACGGCCGATGATGCTGGCGATATGGCCAGTGGACTGGTTGCAATGCTCCTGCAGCTGTGCGATGAATCCCTTTCCTGATTTCGGGTCGGTGTCGCGGCCGTCCATGAAGCAGTGGACGAAAGTGTTGTCCACACCATATTCTTTGGCGATATCAATGAGTTTGAACAGATGTTCGAGGCTGGAGTGTACGCCTCCGTCGGAGGTGAGTCCCATCAGATGGATGCTCTTGCCGTTCTCTTTGGCATAGGTGTAGGCACTGATAATCTCCGGGTTCTTCAGGATGCTGTTGTCGCGGCAGGCGCGGTTGATTTTCACCAGGTCCTGATAAACCACACGTCCGGCGCCGATATTGAGGTGACCCACCTCGGAGTTACCCATCTGACCATCGGGCAGACCTACGTTCTCTCCAGATGCCTGGAGCTGTGAATGTGGATACGTCTCGTTCAGATAATCCATGTAAGGAGTCGGTTCCTGATAAATCACATCACCTTTTCCTTTGTTGCCGATTCCCCATCCGTCGAGAATCATCAATAATGCTTTCTTTGCCATAATTTACAAGTTTTTACATATTTTTTGCGAAGTTACGAAAAATTAAGTGAAAAGTGAAAAGTGAAAAGTGAAAAGTGTAGTCCAAAAAGCGGGGATGGGGGGATTCAGATGATAGTAATGTGAGCTTCTTGACAAAATGGCATAAAATATTGACAAAATGACACACTTATAAAAGCCATTCCCTCTTGGTATGATGATTGTATATAATTTAGTGCATTCGCGAAAGCGGATGACGAATTAAAAGAATGTATAACAATTTAAAAAGGCGGGCTTCAAAACCTGCCGATACAGGAGGAAAAATTATGAGACACATGATGAGACCTATGGGACGGCCAGAAGCATGGCTCCCAGCAGTATTCAACGACATTTTTGATGTTGACTTTGCACCAAAACACCGTACATCACCAGCTATCAACGTGATAGAGAATGAGAAAGGCTATGTGGTTGAGTTGGCGGCACCAGGCGCAAAGAAGGAAGATTTCAATGTGGAGATCAATCCTGAAGGTGATTTGAGAATTAAGCTCGAAACCAAGAACGAGGTGAAGGAAGGCGATGAGAAAGCCCATTATCTCCGTAGAGAATTCTCTTACTCAAAATTTGAGCAGACACTGATTCTGCCTGAGGATGTGGAGAAAGACCATATCGCGGCAAAGGTGGAAAACGGTGTGCTTACCATCGAGCTCCCGAAGGTGGTGAAAGAGGAGGCTCCGAAGATTGGACGCCAGGTTACCATCTCCTAGGATAATGGGGAATTAGTTGAC
>FLNU01001376.1_pt1 | contig 18568 bp, 13 predicted proteins | sample 1140361 | NCBI WGS metagenome assembly FLNU01 (sample SAMEA3878206, study PRJEB12797) | bioreactor metagenome | biome: Moose rumen | place: Sweden | collected 2011-10 | reverse complement strand
ACTAAGCTAGTGGAAAACAATCCGGTTTTTACGGGAGATTTGCATTCATTTAACGGGGGCGGCATAGAAAATTCTTGTATAGGAGAGATAGGAGATATTTGTGTAATGAGTGCAGCGATGGGCGGTGATGATGCGACTTATGATGAAATGTTTCAAATTATTAAATCTATAGATTCATCATATATACGTCCAACTTACAGTGGTGGTAACGATAACTGGCAAATGGCTCAGGATTATTGCGCAAAAGTTGTACCTGGTAGTCATGTGCCTAATAAAAATGAACTTGCAAAAATTGCAATGGCATTATACGGAGTTGCAGTTGGAGAAAATGCATTATCAACAGGGTTTTATTATGATACAGATGCAAAACAGTCATGGATAAATAATAAATCTACAATTTATACATCTTTAGGTATTGCAGATAATCCTAATAGTTTTCGCCTATGGGCTTCAGATGGTAATGATAATTTCGGTGCATACTATAGAAATTTTGATTCAAATTTGACTAGTTTACAATATAATGGACGCCTCGGTACTATACGGACCGTATGTTTGGATACGGAATAAATAAGTTTATAATATTATGGACTAACTTAACATACTGTTAAGCAGAGCTATTTTTTTGTTTGACTGCCAAATTTTCCTGTGCGAAAATTATTACAGGAAGGGATTTATGGAAGAAGTAAAAGTTACCCCTCAACAAGAATGGAGTCCGTCAAAAAATCCGTGGATTATTTCAATACCTTTGATGGCTTCTGTTTTTATGTTTGCATTAGATGAAACCATTTCAAATGTTGCTTTGCCTTATATGGCGGGTTCTTTTTCTTGTAGTCATACGGAAGCAACTTGGGTTATTACATTTTATTTGATTGCAAGTGGTATTATTATTCCAGCAGTTGATTTCTTTTGTAAACTACTCGGACGAAAAAACTTTTTTATGATGAGTATTATAATTTTTACAATCTCATCTTTTATGTGTGGAATTTCAAATTCTCTAATAATGATGGTTTTTTCAAGATTTTTGCAAGGTTTGGGCGGGGGTGCAATTTTACCATTAACTCAGGCAATGATGCTTGAAAGTTTCCCAAGGGAAAAACGACCTCAAGCCATGGCTCTGTTTGGCTTAGGAATTGTATTTGCTCCGATTATCGGGCCGGCTGTCGGGGGATGGATTACTGAAAACTGGTCATGGCCTTACATTTATTATATAAATATTCCAATCGGATTTGCAACATTGGTGTTAGCAAAAGAATTACTTGAAGAACCGCCTTATGCAAAAAAACAAAAAAATGTAAGTATTGATTATATCGGATTTACTTTTCTTTCTATATGGCTGATATGTCTACAAATAGTATTGGATAAGGGTAATGATGCTGATTGGTTTGGATCAACGTGGATTTGCTGGTTAACTTTTATATCGTGTCTTTCGGGTATATTATTTGTAATTTCGCAGTTTAAATTAAAAAATCCTTTAACGGATTTGAGGGTATTGAAAGACAGAAATTTCTTTTTTGGAACAATAATTCAAACGGTTCTTGTCGCTTCTATGATGGCATCAAGTGCTATGCTTCCGTCGATGCTCCAGCGAATGATGGGTTACACTTCGTTTTTAAGCGGTATTTCGATGATTCCTCGTGGCGGCGGGTGTTTGCTTGCAACTGTTATTACAGCGGCATTAATTGGTAAATTTGGAGAAAAACGTTTTGTATTTACGGGATTGATTATTCTTGGACTTGGTGGATTGGCTTTTGGCGGAATTAATTTACAAATATCTCTTTTAAATATTGCTATTCCAAACTTTTTATTCGGGCTTGGAATGGTAATGGCTATGGTTCCATTAATCGATATGTCTTGTAGAACCTTAAGAAATGACCAGTTAACAAATGCCAGCGGCATTCAAAATCTAATCAAAAATGTCGGAGCTGCAATCGGAACATCTCTTGTTACAACTTGTGTTTCAAGATTCTCTCAAACTCACCAGTATATGATGGTGGGGAAACTTTCGGAATTAAATCCTGCTTTTGTTGAAAGATTCAATGCTTATACCGGAGCATTTATGCAAACTATGGATTCTGCAAGCGCTACAGAACACGCAGCAGGATTATTGTATAATCAATTGATTCAACAATCTGCTCTTTGGGCTTATATCGATACATTCAGAATTTTTGCAATTGCGGCATTTATGATTATACCACTATTGATTCTATTAAAAAAGAAAAAGCATGTTATCTAAATCATTATTTATTATATGCTTCGAAAAATTCTTTTAAAAGTTCTTGTCCTTTAAGCATTGTTTTGTAATCAACATATTCTCTTGCTGAATGCATATTACAAACAGTTGCCAATCCAATAAGATAAGGAGAGAATTTTTTACCTTTCGAATTCGTTTTGTTAGCGTAAATGTGTGTTTCTGCTCCTGCGTGAAACGAAGAAATTTCAGGTTCAACTCCAACTTTTCTTGAGACTGTTTCAAATAAAATCGGAATATATTCATCCTCATTTTTTTCAAACATCGGCATCTTTACCGTAAATGTAATTTCTGCTTTTGCAATTCCTTCATATTCTTTATTAAAGCCATTTACAATGTCAGTCATAAGCTGTATTAGTTCATCTTCTTTAGCCTTGTTAGAACTTCTGATTGAATAAGTTGCATGGGCGTCAGTATTAATTACATTTGTAACTTTTACATCTCCTGAAATTATCCCGCCTATGTTGCAGGAAGTTACAACTTTCCCTTGTTCATCACTGTAAAATACACCTTGAGGCAAGTTAGATACAAGGTCTGCAATAAGTTTTGCGGCATTTTCTCTTGTTCTGTCAGCTATGTCGTTTCCGGAGTGTCCGCCTTTGGGTGCGGAAAGTTTTAAATCAACCATAACATAGCTTGCACCTGAAGTTAAGCACTGACCCAAAGCATCACTGTCTAATACAAGAACATATTTCGAATTAATCTTGTTAAAATCTGTATTTTTAATCCCTGTCATTGAATCTTCTTCATCACGGGTAAAATGTACTTCAAGTCCACCGTGTTTTAAATCGGTTCGTTTATTCAGTTCTTTTGCAAAATAAAGTGCATTTGCAACTCCGGCTTTATCGTCTGCTCCAAGAGTTCTGCCTTGAGCTTTGATTAAATCACCGTCTAAGTAAGGTACAATAGGTGAATCGTCTCCAATTACATCTAAATGAGATGATAATAAAATCGGTTCTTTTGCATTATCCGTTGCCGGAACTGTTATATAAATATTTTTATAATCATCAAGTTCGCAATTTAAATCATTTTCTTTGCAGTAACTAATAATCCAATCAATAACTTTTTCTTCTTTTCTTGAAGGAGAAGGTATTTCTGCCAACTGACAAAATAAGTTTATTAATTCATTTTGATTTCTAAGTTCTCTTAATTCCATGTTTTTCTCCGTTTTTATTTAGTGACAATTGATAATATATAATTATCCGTAAAATATTTATTTGCAACTGTTATAATATCAGCATCAGTTACAGAATTTATCAAAGCTTCATAGTTGTCTTTAAATTCATAACCTCTGCCGGAAGCTTCATACCATCCAAGATTAGAAGCTTTATCAAGATTTGTTTCAAGTCCGATTATGTAGTTTCCCAAAAGTTTGTCTTTTGCGTTTTTAAGTTCAACGTCTCCTACATATTCCGTTTTTAAACGGTTTATTTCACTAAATAAACCTTCTTTTGCTTTGTCTAAAGTCGCAGGATTTGTTCCGATATACATCAAAAAACTTCCTCTTAAAACATTTGGAGAGAATCCTGTTCCTAATTGATAAGCAAGTCCCTGCTGTTCTCTTAAATCTTTAAATAAACGAGAGCTCATCCCTGTGCCAAGTAAAGCATCTATAACTTGAAGTGTTGCATATTCCTTCGTACTAAGAACCCCTGGAGTTTGCCAGCCTAACATAATCCATGCGGTTTCGGTTTCCGGCATGTGTTGAATTGTTTGACGTGAGGAAGTTACATAAGGAATTTTCGAATTGTAATCATTATAATTAAATTCATTTGGTTCCTTTTGCTGAAAAATATTATTTAATTCTTGAATGGTCTTTTCTTTATCAACATTTCCGTTAATAGAAATAACCATATTTTTAGGATTAAAAATACTGTTGTAATAAGAAACAATATCATTTCTTGTTATATTTTGAATATTCTTTTCTAATACTTTGGAAGAAATAGAATATGGAGTATTTTGGTAGATTAAATCTCTGTATTCTTCAATGGTTCTCTGTATCGGAATATCTTTATTGCTTTTAATTTTATTTAATTTATCGGATTTAACTTTACCGATCTCAACTTCATCAAATACAGCGTTGTTTGCAATTTCATCAAGAAGCTCTAGAGTTTTGTCGTATTCATCTTTTGTTGTCAAGATGGAAATAGAAAAAGCATCAGCGCTTGTTGATGGAGTTATTTTTATACCGTTATCTTCAAGTGTTTGAGACAATTCTACATAAGAATAGTTTTTCGTTCCTTTGAGCATTGCAGCTGCTGTAAGGTTAGATGTCCCGGGTTTAACATCCAACAATTGTCCGCCTTTTGCGTAAATACTTATTGCGATAATATCATTTGAGGTATTTGGTGTGTATAAAAAAGTTGAGCCGTTTGAAAGTTTATATTTCTGAGTTTGTGAATTTTCACTTACTAATTGCGCAGAACCCTTCTGATTTTTTCTGTGAGCAACTGGAATGTTCTTGGCATCTTCAGGTAAAACAATTGAAATCGCACTTTTTTCAACACCGAGATATTTATTTGCAGCTTTTTTTACATCCTCTTTTGTAACATTTTTTATATTATCAAGATAATTATCATAAAATTTAATGTCATTTGTAAGTGCCGCAGTGTATCCTATTTCTGTTGCGATATTTGAAACGGATTCCCTTGAATAATATGTGTCTCTTTCGATAATATTTTTAGCAAGATTTAACTGTTCATCAGTAACACCGTTAGTTTGAATTTTCTTTATTTCTTCAAAGATTGCATTTTGTACGGCTTTGCATTTTTCAGGCTCAAAGTTTGCCTGTACATAAAATATACCGTCGTCTCTGTATGTTGAATTTGATGCCCCTATAGAAAATGCAAGACGCTTTTTCTCTTTCAGAGATTGATTTAAGACTGATGATCTGCCCTCTCCTAAAATTGTTGATAGAATATCAAGAGCATATGAATCTTTATCCCCTATCGGTGTACTCCTGAAACCAATCATCATGTATCCGGATTGGGTTTTTAAATATTCGACATTCTTTTTTTGTTCTTTTAATTGTTCTTCTTTGGGGTAAATATTTTTTACGACCTTTTTATAATCTTGTTTAAAATACTCTTTAATTTTGTCTAATGCATGTTGCGTTTCAACATCTCCAACTACAAGAGTTACCATATTAGACGGTGCATAGTGAGAGTTATAAAAATCTAAAACTTTTTCTCTTGAAATTGTTTCTATAATTTCACTTTTACCAATAACTTTTCTTTTGTACGGATGGTTTGTGTACATCATTGAATTAAGGTTTTCATATAAAATTCTTTGGGGAGAATTTAAGTCTTTACTAATTTCTTCAAGAACGACTTTTCTCTCTTTTTCCATTTCGTTTCTTGGAATCATAGGATTCATCATCATATCGGCATGCAATTCCATCGCAAGATCAAAATCTTTTGACGGAATTGTTATGTAGTAATGTGTGAAATCTTTACTGGTTGCAGCATTAGTTACCCCGCCTTTGTTTTCAAGGATTTTATCAAATTCACCCGGCTCGTGGTTTTTTGTTCCTTTAAAAAATAAATGTTCCAAAAAATGTGCTACACCGTTATTTTCATCGCTTTCGTCAATTGAACCTGTTTTAATCCATGTATCTATTGTTACAATCGGATTATTTTTCACCTCTTGAATAATAACAGTTTGCCCGTTATCAAGTTTATATAATTGTGCTCCAGCACCCCAAACAATATTTCCGCTAATTATGATTGCTATTAAAAGTACTATTTTTTTCATTTTTACCACCTTTTCAAAAATTATATAATAAAATTTGCCAAAAAGCATGTGCCCCATTGGGGTAAAAACAAAAGGTAATATATAGCAGTTACCATAAACAATGCTTAAAATCAGCACCCACCTTCTATCCCTCCCTCATGAGGGAGGGTATAATTTCTTTGCGAATGTATATGAGTATCAGAAATTTGGGTGGGTGATTCCCCGTTAGGGATAAATATTTTGATAACATTTTGTGGTTAATAAAACATATAGAATAATATACAAAATAGATTTTTTTACAATTTTAAATTTATACAGATGATATTTCACTTAAAATTTCGGTTGATTTGAATTTTTTAGGAGATTTAAGTTCTATATACTCTTTTAAAAATTCAAAAGTAACACTGCAGACTTTTTCATTTGCTTTACTTTCAAACTCTCCTTTATAATCAAAATCATTGACAGACATATGCTTGAAAAAATCCCTCAGCTTATAAGGAATTTGTTTTTTATTATGCGGAACAAATGATGCACATTCCATGCAAATTACTCCACCCAAAGCCGGAACTAACATCATTGTCTCATCTTTAATTTCCTTATGACACTTCAGGCATTTGTCAAATTCTATAGAAAATCCGGATTCAATCATGATTTTTAATTGAAATTTTATTACAGAAAGCATTATATCTACTTTGGATTCTGACTCTGAAATAGAATTTAAAGTTTTATATAAAAGGTCGTATATTACTTCAGAACTTGGATCGTCTTCTGTTCCAAAATTATTAACAACTTCTGTTACATACATTGAATAAAAAATTTTATCTAAATCCTGACGAGTATTTCTAAAATTATTCAGTACATCTGCCTGACAAATTGTATCAAGGTTTTTCCCTTTATGGAGCATAAGTTTATTTGCAACAAGCAAATCCATGCGGGCACCCAATTTACTTTTAGGCTTTTTTACACCCTTGGCTACTCCTCTTATTAGTCCCTTATCTTTTGAATACATAACAATTATTTTGTCAGATTCGCTCAGATTGTACGACTTTAAATTAATTGCATCTGTCACAAAATTATTTTGCATAATATTAAATTTTAATGTTTACACTATTTATCCCAAAGTCTTATTCATACCTGTACCACGATAAACACCACGCATCATTTGTTCAAGCTCCGTTTTATTGTCTGAATACGTTAAGGCTGTTTCTTTTGATATCTTGCCTTCTTGGTACAATTTGTATATAGACATGTTCATCGTTATCATATTGTCAAAAGATCCATTTTTTACAAGTCCATAAATCTGATCTAATTCGTTTTTTATAATAAAATCTCTTACTGTTGGTGTTACAACAAGAATTTCAGCTGCAGGGAATCTTGTATTTCCATCAGTTGAAGGTAAAAGTTTTTGAGAAATAGTACCTCTCAATGTATTAGCTATTTGGTTTATAACAAAAGTTCTTTCACCCGGATCGAAAAGATTAATGATTCTCGTTATAGATTGAATTGCGTCATTCGTGTGTAATGTTGAAACTACAAGGTGTCCGGTTTCAGCCGCATTCAAAGCTGACTCTATAGTTTCTCTGTCACGAATTTCTCCAATAAATATAACGTCAGGATCCTGCCTTAAAGAATATTTAATACCATCAGAAAATGAAGGAGTATCGATAAGTAATTGTCTCTGAGAAACAATTGATTTCTTATTTGAAAATATAAATTCAACAGGGTCTTCAATTGTAATAATATGTTTTGCAACTGTTGCATTGATATAATCAATTAAAGATGCGATTGTAGTTGATTTACCTGAACCAGTCGGGCCGGTAACAAGAACAAGACCGTTATTGAAGCTCGCAAATTGCTCTATTGTATCTGATAAATTAAGTTCTTTAAACTTTTTAATATAATAAGGTATTGTACGAATTACCATTGCAGCTTTTCCGAGTTGTCTGCTCATATTCACACGGAAACGAGAACATCCGGGAATTTCATAAGAAAAGTCTATGTCAAAAAATCTGGTAATTCTATCTTTTAGGTGAGCTGGAGCAATTGATTTTATTGCAAAATCCATATCTTCACTTGTTATAGGAGGAAGATTTATTCTCATGATTTGTCCGGATACCCTTATTGCCGGTCTTTCACCTTCACATATATGGGCATCAGATGCACCAACTGACACTGCCTGTCTTAAAAAATCCTCAATATAAAAATCATTATTTGACATAAAATTCTCTCTTTTCTATACTATACCATTTTTTATTATTTTGCACAACTAGTTTTATCATGATATCATCCTTTTATTGGAATTATGATTGATAGAGATTTTATAAATAATTATTTACAAAATAAAAATTTTGTAATGTTTGTAACTTCAATGGTTTTTATGATTGGAGTTTTAGCTTATTTTACTTCTACTGCAATAATTTATTCCTGTTTTATAACTTTTATATTAATAGTTTTTCTTTATTTAAAAATATTTGATATAAAAAGAGTAATAATTCTAGTATTTGTCTTTTATTTCGGATTTTTCTTGACGTATTTTAAAATCCAAATTTCAGATGATTTGCTTCCTTTAGCACCTCTAAATTCAACTTTTAGCGGTCAAATTGTAAGTATACCAAATTCTGCGGATAAATCTAAATCAAGATTTTTTATGAAAGTCCATAATATTTCAGATGACAGAGTAGAAGGAAAAACTCTTGTTACAATATCCGGTAATGAAGAAACTTTATCCAAATTGAATATTGGTGATAAAATTATAATCTCAGGGAATTTGCGTGAACCTTTTAAAGCTTCAAATCCTTCCCAATTCGATTACAGCTCATATCTTCGGAATTTTAATGTTTTTACGGTATTGTATGCAGAAAGTGAAAATCTGGAAGTACTTAATTCTAAGCTCTCGTTAAAATGGAAATTTTTACAAGAATTAAATAATACAAGAAATCGAATACTAAAAACACATTCAAAATATCTAAAAAGTCCCAATCTGGAAATTTTGGGCGGAATTGTATTTGGTGACGATGCGGTTGCCCCTCCTGAATACATAAAAGCTTCCTTTATAAATTCCGGTTTATTGCACATTTTGGCAGCATCAGGAATGAATGTTGCATTTATTTTTACATTTTGGGTTTTTCTTTTAAGATTTTTTAAAATCCCATATAAACCTCGTGTAGCAAGTGGTATGGTTATTATAGTTCTTTATACTTTAATGACAGGTTTAGGACCTTCTGTTGTAAGAGCGGCTTTAATGTTATTATTTGTACTTGTTGGGAAACTAATTGACAGGGATGTTCATAGTGTTTCTTTATTAGCATTTGTTGCAGTACTTTTATTGATATATAATCCTGCATATATAAATGATGTAAGCTTTCAACTGTCGTTTTTAGTTACTTTTGGTTTAATAACTACCGCAAATATTATTTCTTCAAAACTGAATGATAAAATTCCAAATTGGATTCTTGCTGTAATTTTGATTCCTTTAACAGCACAAATTTGGGTTGCACCAATTCAAATGTTTTATTTCAATACATTTAGTTTATATTCAGTTCTTGCAAATATTTCTACAGTAGGTTTATTAAGTGTTATATGCTTTTGCGGGTTTATAAGTTCAATAATTGCTGTAATCGCACCAATAGCAAATTACTCCTGTATGGTTTTTGACTTTTTTAATAATTATCTGCTAAATATACTTGTATGGATTTCAAATTTATATGGTAATCTTCCGCATTGTGTCATTCAAACGACACATCCAAATATTATACAACTAATCCTTTATTACCTCATGCTCATTACGGTATCCGGGATGATTAAATTTGAAAAATATAAACAAGCAATTCTTACAACTATTTTTGTTTTAATAATCTTACTCAGTATGAATTTAAGATTTATATCAAAAGATCTCGAAATTATTGCTTTTGATGTACAAAATGCAGATTCTTTTTTAATTAAGACTCCGCAAAATAAATATTTCTTTATTGATACCGGTAAAAAAGCTTATAGAAGCGGTAATTCTCAAGCAAAAATAATTATGCTGAAATATTTGAAGGATAGGGGGATAAAAGATATTGAAGGTCTGATTGTTACTCACTTTGACAATGACCATTCAGGCGGTACTCCGGATTTTATAAAAGAAACCAATGTAAAAACACTTTATTTAAATAATACCGAACAATCTAGTGAAACGGCAAAAAATATTTTTGATACTGCTGAAAAGAATCATCAAAATATTGTAATTGCCGAAAATAACAAAACAATATATACAGAGCCGGATTTAACAATTAAAATTTTTAAAGCTAATATTGAGGGTAAAAATAAGGATAATGAGTGTTCTACAATAACGCTTTTGTCATACAAAGATTTTGACATGCTTTTTATGGCAGACGCAGGAGTTAGGTCTTTTGAACAAATAAAGAATAATATTCCTTCAAATGTTGAAGTTTTAAAAGTTGGTCACCATGGAGCTTCCGGCGTGGTAGATAAAACAATGATAGATTATTTGGATAACAAAGTATCGCTTATTTCAACAGGTATAAATAATTACGGTCATCCCACAAAAGGAACTTTAGATGTTTTGCGAAATACTGTTATTTTAAGAACGGATTTACTAAATTCAATTAAAATAAATACTGATGGTCAATTTTATAAAATATACGCTTATGATAGAAATAGTAAAAAATATTATATATGCGAAAAATATTATTCTAAATAATTTTTCTATGTTTTATAATGTTTTTTTTAAATTAAATACCAAGGATTGCAATTCACTCAACACTCTTTTCGATGCATGATTATATTTTAAGAGCTTGAAATTGTTTGTTTTATTTTCATGGCACATTACACTTAAGAAATAGTTATGTAAAAGCCTAATATTGTCTCGGAATATCCTCTAAGAATTGAAAAAGAAAAATATATTTTATTTCTCAAAATTCAAAATAAAAAGGCGATTGTAACAACCGCCTATTAACCAGATTTACACTATGTAAGTGTTCAGAAAGGAATTTTTATACATGCTACCGTCGGTTGTTTCACGTGTCCTCCGGTAAGACTTTTTCATACATGCTACCATCGGCTTGTTCATGTTACCGTTGGTATAGCTAATATTTATCACTCGCCCAAGTCTAAATGTGAGAATTGAACAATTTTGTTTTTGCCACGTTTTTTTGCATTATATAATGCGTGTTCAGCATATCTTATAATCGTATTTGCATCTTCTTCTGTGTCAGGAATGCAAGGGAATGTGGAAATTCCGCCGGAAATTGTAATTGGATGACGCTCTTCTTCACCTGCAGGAATAAATTCCATTCTTTCAATTTCTTTTCTGAATCTTTCTGCAAATAGAAATGCATTATCTTCCGATGTATTCGGAAGTGCAACTACAAACTCTTCGTCTCCGTAACGAGTAAGAATATCTTCTTTACGGATAACATTTCTTAGTTTATCAGCAACAGATTTTAAAAGAACATCTCCCCACTCATAACCATAAATATCATTCACAACTTTGAAAAAGTCTAAGTCAAACATTAATAGTGATAATGAAGTTCCATAACGTTTTGCTCTGGAAATCTCTTGATCCATACGTTCAAGAAGGTATTTTCTATTATGTATACCTGTTAATTCATCGGTAGTTGAAAGTGTTTTTAACTTGTCTCTCAACTCTCTGATTTTTAACATATTTTTTACACGGATAACAAGTTCCTGATTATCAATCGGAGTTTTCACATAATCAAAAGCAATTGCTCTTACAGTTGCACCTTTAAAAGTGTCTCCGATAAATAAAATTGGTGATTTGAATTTTGTAACCATTAAAACATCTTTTATATCCGGCACACTTTCAATTACAACAAGTCCAGGATTCAATGTTTCATATTCTTTTAATTTAGAAGCATTTTCAAGTCTTACATTTACATCTTCAATTGAAGAAATAACTTCCGCAATTGTCGAAGACTTTTGATTTGTATATATAACAATATTTTTCATAAATCTCCCTCTCGTTAAAAGATTAGCATATTGTCTTGATTTCAGCAAAATTGTTAATTATTGTTACAAAAATTTTAATAAATTCTAAAGATTTAGTTTCGATATGCCGAATATAATTACAGATACGAAAATTAGCGAAAGGAACCCCTAAAATGGGAATGTCAGCATCACAAGGCAGATTATTATTTATGACAGCTAGAATTTCCAACAACGAATTCGAACAGCAGTCTGTAGCATTTTCTAAAGAAAGACTTTCTGAAAGAGCTTCTCTTGTGAATGAAAGATATAATGAAGCTTTGAGTGCTACAAAATATCAGATTTTAACGGGTTTCAATGGTGTAACGGCTAATTATGAAGATTTAACTTATAATATGTTAACATCTTACAATAGTGCATCAAGCGGAAGACAATACATTGTAAAAGATAACAAAGGTAAAATATTGGTTCCGAATGAGATAGCAAAAGCGTTTGCTGCTAATAATGGCGATTTTAATAAGTTTTTAGAAGCTATGGGGTATACTCAAGCGGATATAAATGCTCAAAATAGTTCTGAATCTAAAGAAGCAATCCATAGTGCGTGGGACAAATATCTTGTTTCTGTTGGTAAAAGCATTGATAATATGGGTGATTTAGCAGAACATATTTTAGAGTTCGGTTATACTTCTTTTTCAAATAATAGGTACGACGGGTATCCAATTTATAAATCAGCAGTAGCAACAACAGCAGATGGGGTATATTCTCCGGCAAGTTTATATAAAGACGATAACGGATATTATACAGAAAATGCTACAATAACTCATTATGAAGATGAGGGTGGAAATTCAATCGTATACTATCAAACAGAAGATCAGATTGGAACTGATAAACATCAAAAATTAGATAATGTTACATATGAAAATGGTAAGTACAAATATAATGATAAAGAATACGATGTTTTATACGTTAACCCTAAAAATGAAGTGATAAGTGAAAATGCTAATGATTATTTACGTTTACAAGTCGGGAATAATTATATCTCAAATGACGGTATAAGTTATAATGTTAAAATCATAGAAAGAGCACTAAATTTTGAAGGAACAACAAAAGAGCAAAGAGAATTTTACGATTATGCAGTTGCATTAACCGAAGCATATAATAACGGTGAAACTTCCGGTAAATATGATGCTGCGATGGTAAATTACTACAGAAACATTTTTGACGAAATGAAATCTTGTGGTTATACAACGCTTTATGGTGAATATGACGAAAATAGAAAAAATGTTCAAGAAACAGATTTCAAAGATAATAAATGGTTTGTAAACCAACTAAAAGCCGGAAAATTAAGAATTTCATATTATTCTACGACATCAAAAGCTTTTCTTGGAACAACAATTGATGATGATTCTGCAATTTGTGAAAAAGAAGATAAAACAAAAATTGCACAAGCTGAACAAGAATATAATACTCAAATGGATAAAATCGAACACGATGAAAAAATGTTTGATATGCAATTATCAAAACTTGAATCAGAACATCAAGCTTTAACAACTGAATTAGAGTCAATAAATAAAGTTATAAAAGAGAATGTTAAAGAATCTTTTGGAACTTTTAAAGCATAAAAATTATAACCTACTATTTATTAATATTTTTCCCTACAATTAATTTTCGTAATTTCCCTGCCGCTTACATAGCGGCTTTTTATTTATATATGTTCAAACGGACATTTTTCTTTGGCATAAACTATTTCGATATTATTGCCAATAAGTTTTTCCAGAACGGGTAAAATAATAATTTCACTTTCAAAATGTCCAATGTCATATAGAATAATTTTGCTGTCTAATGCTGTGTGGAATTTCAAATCTCCGGTTACAAGACAATCAGCTCCAAGTTCCTGTGCTTGTTCAATAAATTCACTTCCCGAACCTGCACAAAACGCTATTTTATTTAATTCTTTAAGATTCTGATTATTTACAATTCTGGCATTTGGCGAAATTGCTTTTAATAATTTATTGAAATTTTTTACATTTGTTTTGTATTCTATCACTCGTAAAAATTCGTGTTCGACTCTTATTTTATATTTTGCTAGTCCAAGTTTTTCGATAATAGTATCTGTTGTGCCACCATTAGCTTTATCGAGGTTTGTGTGAGAACAATAAATGTTTATTTTAGGAGTAAAAGATTCAGAAATAATTTCGGAATGACAATCAATATAAAACATTGGATGATGAGAAATTATCATATCGCAGTTTTGGTTTTTTGCTTGTTTTATAACATCTTCTGTAACGGTAAGGCATAACATAACCTTGCGAATTTCATCTTGATTTTCTACATCTACTGCCCACCCCGAACAATCCCAATCCTCTTGTGTCTCAAGTGGTGCAAAATCTTCTATTTTGCGTGTTATTTCGTACTTATCCATTCTAAAATCTCTCTTGCGATAACTTTTTTTGGTGCTTTATCTAATTTTTTCATACCACCGTTTTTATCCAAAATTACAACCTCGTTTTCGTCGGAATTGAATCCGATGTCATTTCTTGAAATGTCATTTGCAATAAGGAAATCGCAGCCTTTTTTATTTATTTTATTTTTTGCGTTCTCGATTAAATTTTCAGACTCAGCACAGAAACCAACAATGGTCGGCTTCCCTCCCCCCTCGAGCGGGAGGGATTTTGGGAGAGGGGGCTTATGGAGACACAACTGCGCCAAAATATCAGGATTTTTGACAAGTTCAAGAGTAATTGTATCTTCGTTCCCTTTTTTAATTTTTTGTTCGGAATAGTTTTTTACCCTGTAATCAGCAACGGCAGCAGCCATTATTATATAATCTGAATTGTTGTATTCTTCATCTATGGCATTTTGCATATCGATGGCTGATTTTACTTTTATTGTTTTGAATGGTACTTCACAATCTTTTGTAGTAATTAAAACAACTTCTGCTCCCATATCGTGTGCGGATTTTGCAAGCGCTAATCCCATTTTCCCTGAAGAGTAGTTTGAAATATATCTAACAGGATCAATTTCTTCGATTGTTCCACCGGAAGTTATAACAACTTTTTTCCCTTTAAGTTTATCGCAGTAATTCAGTGCTTCATTAACAGCGTTGTATATTTTTTCTAATGAGCAAAGCCTGCCATTGCCGAGATATCCGCATGCCAAAAAACCCTTTTCAGGTGATAAAATTTCCGCTCCGTGTTCACGGAGTAAATCGATATTTTTCTGAACAGCTTCGTTGTTCCACATATTGCAGTTCATTGCTGGTGCAAAAATCATTTTTTTAGAGAATGCGCAAGCAACAGATGTTAAAAGGTTATCAGCAATACCTTGCGCGATTTTGCCTATTGTATTTGCGCTTGCTGGAGCAATAAGCATAATATCTGCCCAATCTGCAAGAGAGATATGTTCAGGCTTCCAGTTTTTGGGCGTGAATTCATCAACGTAAACTTCGTTTTGAGAAAGATTTTGGAGGGTAAGTTTTGTGACAAAATTTAAAGCATTCGGTGTACAAACCACCTGAACCTCAGCACCTGATTTTTTGAAATCACGAATAAGATTGCAGATTTTATATGCTGCAATCCCGCCTGTTATACCTATTAAAATGTGTTTATCCTGTAATGTCACAAAGTTATTTTATACGAAATGGAAACTTTAATCAATTATAATTTAAAATCCTTTTGTACCAACTTAAAACATAGTTTACGCCCTAATTCCCCTCTCCTGCTGTTTTATTTTGGTGGGAGAGGGAGTGGCTGCTTGCGAAGAATGAGCATTGCAGCCCCGGGTGAGGGAATTTTTTTAATTCAAATTGTATTCTTCCTCTTGCGCAAAACTAAAACATAGTTTATAATATAAAAGTTGGAAATAAAAACGTTCGCTTGAACGGGAAGGGGTTTGAAAATGAGAAGAAAACCATTGAAAACTCCCTCACTGACTGGTATTCAGCTCGGGGGGGGGGCGGATAGAGGCTCTAATTAAGGGTTTCAGTTAGTTTATTTAAGTTTATTTTTAGAGTTCAGAAAGACAAAAGTAACGTCATTGCGAACGAAGTGAAGCAATCCAGTGGTATTAAAAGATTCTTCGGCCAAAGCCTCAGGATGACAAAATCTGAAAAGGCCTTAATGACTTCAAACATTGTTCTCCTCCCTGGTGAGGGAGGAGTAAGAGGTGGGTTGAATCGCCAGTGCGATATAATTGACACTCACCCTCAATCCCTCCCTCATAAGGGAGGGAAGAGCACCCAAAACCCATCTCCTCGCCCACAGAGCATGCCAAATCCTGAAAAGGTCTTAGCGGCCCCAGCGGTCTTAGCGAAGTCTAAAAAAGCAGCCTTCACTCTCGCAGAAGTCCTAATAACTCTTCTAATCATTGGAGTAGTTGCAGCATTAACCTTACCGACTTTGATAATGATTACAGGAGAAAGGGTTAAACAGAATCAAATAAAAGTTGTGACTCAAAAAGTTGCGAAAAGTGCATCCTTATTAAGTGTTCAAAATGGTATAGGTCCTTATTATTCGACATCAAAAGAGTTTTTTGAGGAATTATCAAAATATTTAAAAATAAATAAAATATGCGAGCCATCAAAATTAAGAGAATGCATTCCATATGATTCAGTTATTAAGTCGAATGGAATACGTAAATCTCTTTCTGAATATGGAACTGAAAATGGTGTCGGGGTAAAAATGATAGACACAGAAGATCATAGGTATGGCGAGGTCGTAGGGATAGTACTTGGTGACGGGACTCCTATGGTTTTATCGTATGATTTAAAATGCCCTATTGTAGATCCGGATTCACGGAATGATAATCCGACAAGTTGTATTCATGGTTGGTATGATATAAACGGTGCGAAAGGTCCTAATCAATGGACAAAAGATATTGTGGGATTTAATTTTGGTTATGGTGATGCTTTCGCTTCTAGCACTATACCTCGTATCTCAGGTAACGGAGCAGAATGCAGGAATATGCAGAAAAAAGGTTTAATAAAAGATTGTCATGGCCGTTCTAATACTGATTATTATGCATCTGTAGTTAAAGTGTGCGGTGGAGAGGCTAATATCCCAACAATGGAGGATCTTGCAGCTCTGGCAAGTGTTATGTATACTACTGATTCCGGTGCTGTCACTATCGGACTAAGAGAATATGTTGTTGATTCTAATTGGGAGGGGGATTTGACTACAAAAACTGTATATTCCGGATTTGAATTAAAATATAATTTGATAAAAATAAAGGGGAATGGATTTGGCATATGGTCTACACAAAGTGCTGGATCAAATATGTATAAATTATATCGTTATTTTGGCCCAAATACAACTCGTACTAGCTATGATACAAGAATTTATGCATATGTATACGGACTATGTAAAGGTGTTGATTAAACTTTTCATTTTTCACTTGTTTTCATATGAATTTTTATACACTCATATCTATATTTGTCATCCCGAATTTTACAAAGCGAACACGCAAATAAGAAGCGTTGTGAGTCTATATGTGCTGGTATGCAGAGGCCAATTTATTAGAAATCTTTATATTATTTTCACTATATTTTCAATTTCTCCAACTGCGCGATTAACATTATCGTTTATTACGATATAATCATATTTTTTTGAGCGTTCAAGTTCAATTTTGACTTGTGCAAGACGTTTTTGAATTGTTTCTTCGTCTTCTGTATGGCGTCCTCTTAAGCGAGCTTCAAGCTCTTCAACACTTGGAGGTGCAATAAAAATTAACACTGCTTCCGGCATTTTCCCCTTAACCTGTAATGCGCCTTGTGTGTCAATTTCTAACAAAACATTATAACCTTCATCCATTTTTTCTTTAATGTATTTTTTCTTTGTGCCATAGTAATTCCCTGCGAACTGCGCATGTTCCAGAAATTTATCCTCTTTAATGTTATTTTCAAATTTTTCATGTGTCATGAAGAAATAATGAACACCGTCAATTTCACCTTCACGAGGTTTTCTTGTTGTGCAGGAAACAGATAGAATAAAATCTTTATTCCGTTTCATAAATTTATTTATTACCGTACCTTTGCCGACTCCGGAACAACCTGAGATTACAAATAGTTTCTTATGCATGAAATAATTATACAACAAATAATTAATTTTTCCTTAACTTTCTAAAGTTTTCATAAAAACCGTTATATAAATGTATGTGTAGGATATGTCATCCTGAATTTATTTCAGGATCTAAAAAATAAAAGATTCTGAAACGAGTTCAGAATGATACAAGAGAAAAGGAGAAAAATTATGATTAAACCATTAGGTGACAGAATTGTTATTAAAGTTATTGAAGATACTGAACAAACTTCAGGCGGAATTTTCATTCCTGACAGTGCTAAAGAAAAACCTCAAAAAGGTGAAGTTGTAGCTGTTGGTTTAGGTAAACTTAATGACAAAGGCGAAAGAGAACCAATGGATGTTAAAGTTGGGGATAAAATTTTGTATGCTAAATATGCTGGTACTGATGTAAAATTTGACGGAGTTGAATATAAAATTTTATCAGTGAAAGATGTGTTAGCAGTGATTGAATAATCAAAATTTTGTCATTCTGAATTTATTTTAGAATTTTAAAATTTGATTAATAAAATTGATAGACCTTGAAACGAGTTCAGGGTGACATAGTAAAATCAAAGGAGAAATATAA
>FLNU01001266.1_pt1 | contig 18630 bp, 31 predicted proteins | sample 1140361 | NCBI WGS metagenome assembly FLNU01 (sample SAMEA3878206, study PRJEB12797) | bioreactor metagenome | biome: Moose rumen | place: Sweden | collected 2011-10 | reverse complement strand
GGAATCGTTCACTTTACCGGTTGAATAGGAGATGAGATGGTGATAGACAAACCGTTGACGCAGATAAAAAACTTTTTTGAAAAGGTAGAGGAGCTGGATATATGCGGAAGTGCCCAGCTGGTATATCTGCACATTTTTATGATTTTCAACAAGAATCGTTTTCCGGAGACAGTGAGGATCAAGGATTCGGAAATAAGAGAATCGGTAAGGCTTTACGACAGCAACGGTAAGCCCGCGTCGATAGACACGATAAGGCGGGCGAAACAGCGGCTTATAAGTCACGGATTGATAGAAGTTGAATTGGAAGTCAGAGGTATCACAAAGTACAGGTTGATACCTTTGTACGATTCAGTAGTGTCAAAACCGCAAGCGGTAGAAGAATTGTCCGATGAAGTGAGGCACGCTTGGATACGAGCTAATGGAGAGAATCCGTTTGGCGGGTATGTGGAAGATTTGATAACGCGGCAGAAACGCTACGGCGCGAAGGCGGTATCAGAAGCGATAGAGCGTTGCCGGAAAAAGCGGACGTTCGGCGACCTTATCAGTATGAATTTTTTGGACAGCGAACTTATGAAGGGTGGTGAACAGAATGGAAAAGTTGTATCGATCAGAGCAAGCGGAAGAAATGGCGCAGTTGTCAGTGAATATACCGGAGCGTGGGATTTTGCCGACGAATTACCGCCAGAAGATTGAGGAAAGATATGCAGACATCAGGTCGCGGTATGGAAATTGGCTGAGTGAAGAATCGGTAAAGCAGATAATGAGAGCCGAAAGCGAAATGAAAGCTTGCAAAGCCTGCACAGGCTTACCTTGCGGTAAAAGTGTATCTAAGCACTCGCAATATCAGATAAAAGTTGAAGATCATAAGGTAGAAATAAAGTTTGTACCGTCGTGTAAATATCGACTGCAGGCGTTAAGGCAACACTATTTCAAGCAGAGCAAGATACCGCCGAAGTACATAGGCAAGACGTTTGAAGATTATGAAGTAACGGCGCAAAACAAAGCGGCGGTCGAGTGGGCAAAATGGGCGGTAAAGCATCCCGAATCAGGGATATTGTACTACGGAATAGCAGGAGTTGGAAAAACGTTCTTAGCGTCAATCATAGCGCAGGAACACATCAAAGCGGGCAGGCGTGTGATTTTCGGAGACGTGCCCAGCTTGCTTGATGATTTGAAGGAGACATTTAACGGCAGAGATTCACCGGAAAGTAATAAGCCGACGTTGGAAATGCTGATGGCTGAGCTTGAGACGGTAGACGTACTGGTACTTGACGACATAGGGACTGAGTATGGTACGGACTGGGCATTGGAACGTTTGTATATGATAATCAATAACCGGTACAACGCGGGCAAGGCGATAATGGTGACAAGCAATTTCAACGCAGAAATGCTTGAGACACGGTTCAAGGGGAATATGACGGGCAAGCGGATAGTAAGTCGACTTTGTGAAATGTGTAAAACGGTTGAGCTTAAGGGCCGTGACCGTCGGATAAGGAGGTGAAAGATTGGCGACCGGCGCAGAAATTATAAATAGTCTGAAAAGGAAAGTTGAAAAAGAGTGCGTGATTTGCGGGAAGAAATTTGAGACTTCTGCACGCAATCGCAAATATTGCGAAGAGTGCAGAGCGGTTGTTTGTAGACCGCAGTATCAAAAAGTGTCTCAAAACGTTTCAAAAGGTTTCAAAACCGTAAACAGTAGGAGTAACAATGAAAAATAGTTTCAAAACCGTGAACAGTAAAGCGGAAGCCGGCTTGAAGGTGCATCAAGAGGTACACGAAGGCAAGGTATGTTATGGAGTGTACTTGAGGTACGGGAAACGGCAGTATTGTCTGGCGGTGTTTGAAAGCCGCGAAGATGCCGAACGTTTCAAAAGGTTTCAAGAGGTTTCAAAACCGTAAACAGTAAAGGAGAAAGTTATGGTAAAGATGATAATAGAGATGCCGCGCCATATTGACACAGAGCATTACGTTGAGACGGTGATGAACGTCATTAAGGGACGCGATGGTTGCCGTTATTACAATGACATTGCAACGCCGCGTATTTCGTGGATTGTTTATCCGGAAAAAGTCAGCGATCTTTTCGCGAAAGGTTACAGCGGGAAAAACGGCGTGAACTATTATGAAATTGACGCGGAAGAGCTTGATCCCGTGATAATCGCGACGCTTGAAGAAGTCGGCAGTTGGATTGGGTTTAGGTACAACTTTGTAAGCGACAGTGATATTTTGCCGCGTGAATGGTGGCGTTTTGAGGAAAAAGAAGAATTTTGGAAAAAGCCGTCAAGTACAACGTCAGATGAATTGCGCGACGAGTATTTTTCAACACTTTCAGGGCAAAAAAAATTCGCCTAAACAGGCGGAACAAGTATTATAGACGTGGAGATTGTACCACGTCTATATGGGAATTGTCAAGAAGGAGAGATGCTAATGAGTTCCTCAATATGTATTAGAGTTGAAACTTATCGGCGTATCAGTGATTTGGCGTCGAAACGCTGTAACACCATGGTTGGTCTCGTAAGTCAATTTATTGATGAATACAAAGAAAGCCACAAAGATGATGTGGAAGGTGCGTTAAGTCAGACGATCTTGAAATATTTTCCCGCATCTGTTTTTCGCAATAGCCGTAACAGGCTTGGCGACTATGTGAAAAAAGTCGGGATTTGGCGGGAAACATCGGGGTTTTTGAGATTTTACTCATTTCAACTGAGAGTGGCACAAGGGTTAATCTTAGAATCGATATTGAGAGAATATCTGGACGCCGTTGCCCCTGTTGATCCTGTTCAATTGGTTGCAGACGCGGTATTTAAGCCGGAAAAACCGCAGATAAGTTTGGAGTTTAGACCGAAACGGGAAGAAGAGTACGACGTAGACGCGGAGCTTTACAAGTTTATAAAGTGGCGTGCGTCGATAAAAAGCAACGGGGACGTACTGGATTATATAGATTATGTACAGAAGAAAGAGGCGGGAAAAAATGGCGAACAGGCTTGAGAACGCGGCGCGGAATGCGATAGGCGACGACAGCATAATGGAAGGACGCGAGCCGATAAAGACGGCTGACATTATCGCGAAATATCCTGAGGGCATTTGCATAACTGGGATAGCGAAAAACACGTACAACGGAAGTACGTATCCGGTGTTCACATTTGCTGAAGATGCGAGCAAATATTTCAGCGGTGGAATGGCACTTAGCAAGTTGGCAGACGGGATTATTGAGGATTACGACGGGGATATGTCGGCGATAAATGCCGATCTGCAGAATACGCCGTTGAAAATCAAACTCGTAAAGACAAAGACGAAACGCGGCTACAACTTTACGAAAGTGATTGTGATAGGAGTAGTCTCAAAACCGCAAGCGGTAAATTACGTAGATGAAAACGGCAACAATGTTGATGCCGAAACGGGCGAAGTAGTATTTAATCCCGCTGAGGAAGATGAAGAAACGATACCGTTCTAGTTTCAAAAGTTTCAAAACCGCAAGCGGTAAGAAAGATTATAAGTCGCTTAGGCGATTGATATAAATTTAACCGATTAAGGGCGCGGTAAGCGTTCAGACGACGTAACAAACTGCCGCGCCTGTTAATCACATTATGAGGAGAAAGATTATGAAAAGGTTCGTAATAACAGGCTTTACGGTGAACAATGTCGCAAGGTTTCAAATGTTTCAAATCCGTAAACAGAACATTATGGGCGACGTTGTAGTAACGGGGCAAAATGGCACAGGTAAAACGATGCTGAAAAGTGCCGTGCAATGGACGTTGTCTCAAAACCGCAGGCAGTATGAAGATTTGATTCCGTACAACTCAGATAAAATGCCGAACGTTGAAGTTGAGCTGTTTGACGGCGAGACCTACACGACGTTTAGGTGTGAGTTGGTTTCAGTTCCAAAAGTTTCAAAACCGCAATCGGTAAGTATGAATTGCTATATGAACGGGTTGCCGGTGAAAGCGAAAGACATAGAAGAATTTTTCAAAAGTTACTGTCCGCATTATGAAATATTAATGGAGCCTGAGAAATTTTTCAAGTTAAAGGATGAAGAGCGCAGGAAGATCTTGGTAGAAAATTTCGCAGATATAAGTGATGAAGAGATATTGAGCTTAGAAGAATTTGCGGAATTGGACACAAAAGGAATGACGCTTGAGAAATACGGCGAAGTGATGAAAGCGAATATCAAGCGAATCAAGTCGGAGCGGTTGACGATACCCGCACTGATAAGAGAGCTTACAAGTCAAGTGACGGAAGTAGCCGATGACAGAAGTTCGGTCGAAGTTGAGATAGTTGAGCTTGAAACGAAACTGCACAACGTCTTGGTGGAGCTTTCGGCAAAGCAGGAAGTGTTGAAGAAGGTAAATGAGCCTTTGGAAAAGATACAAGAGTTGAACCGAGAACTTTGGCGGTTAAGAAGTGATCGAGAAGTATTGAAAGACCGGATATCGGCGACGGACAGGCAGATAGAAAAGTTGCGCGAGAAATGGCGACTGACGGCGGAGAAATGTCCGACTTGCGGTCAAAAGATACAAGCTGAAAAAGTGCAGACGATCCGAAACAAGATAAATGTAGAAGGCTGTGAGCTTGCGAAAAAGATAAATGAAGATAGAAAGACGTTGATGCAGGTTGAGCAGTGGATAGAAGAAATGAGCCGAGAGCTTGCGAAAAAGCAGGTGGAAAATAAGGACAATCACTTTGATTATGAAGAATTTAACGAAGTGGTCAGGCAACGTGAGGAATTGCGTGAAGGGATAATGAAGCAAAAAAATCACGTGAAAGAGATAACGCGGCAGGTAGAACTTAATGCGAAAAATGAGCGTCGTGTAGAAGAATTGATCCGGCGCGAAAAAGCGTTAGGACGTGAGTTGGTAGAAAGTGAACACCAGCTTGGACTTTTGGAAAAGTTTGTGCAGAAGAAAATGGAGCTGGTAACGGAGTCGATAAACCGGCAATTTGAGCACGTGAAATTCAAAATGTATGAGACGCTGAAAAATGGGAGTGTGCGGAATATCTGCGAGGCGACGTTAAACGGAGTGCCGTATAGCAATTTATCGAAGGGTGAAAAGCTGAAGGCGGCGTTGGACGTACTGAACACGATGCAGAAGTATTACGGTGTAATGTTTCCGGTAATGATAGATGATGCGGAAAGCTACACGACGAACAGCTTAATCGAAGTTGAGAATCAAAAGTTTTTGTTCAAAGTTGTAGAAGGTTCAGAACTTCAGATAAAGGTAGAGCCGTATCAAAACGAAGAAGAAAAGAATTGCGATTTGGATATAACGGTAAATTTGGAACGCTTGACGCCGACGGAGGCGGACGAACTTTTGAAGGCACTGGACAACGTAAAAACCGGAATTGGTCAGAGGTATTTGGATCTTGAAGACGTTGATGAAGCGGGCTTGATTGTTGAAGTTACGGGGCGCGTGACGGTGAGCAGTTACGACGAAGCGATAGAAATTTTGAAAAGCTACGACGTAGATTATAAAGAGAAGTGAGCTAAAAAAATGGAGATCAGGTTCACGAATGAAACGACCGACGAAGTACGGATATTTGACACTGAAGAATTAAAGCGGCTGTATCGTGAGGGAAATAAGATCTACGTTGAGACTAAAGACGGTCGTAAAATTTGGGTAGATGAAACGGCAGATGAAACGGAAACGCGTCGTTATGTTCGGAGTGTCGGTCAAACGATAAGGCTTTTCAAGCCGGAGGCAGAGATAAGAAATTCTGCGGCGCTGGTAGAGCTTTGTGCGGACATAGGAATGAGATTAAGGGAAATGGTCAAAAATGCTGGACATCAAAGTAATAGCGACGGGCAGTAGTGGGAATTGCACACTGATAAAAAGTTCGACAGGTAGAAAAATCCTGATTGACGTAGGTGTACCGTACAAAAAGATATGTGAAGAGGCGGGCTATGTAGATTACGCGATAATAACGCACGAACACTGCGATCACGCGCACAAACCTGCGATAAAAAAGTTATTGGAAAATGGGACGGATGTGTATATGACGCGTGGGACGCGAGACGCACTCAAGCTTACGAATCGGCACAATTTGCACACATTTACGGCAGATTTGTTAATGCCGGCGTTGAGGTTAGGGAGTTGTCGGCTGAAGGCGTTGAGAGCGAAACACGATGCGGCAGAACCGATAGTGATACAGCTGTACGACGGAGAAGACCGAATCTTGTACGCGACGGATATGAGAGAGCCGCCGAACTGGACAGGCGAAGACAACGCTTTTACAAAGATAATGATAGAGGCGAACTATTCAGAGCCTGTGCTAATGGGAAGTAATCTCGAAGGCTGGCGGAAAACGCGAGTGTATGAGAATCACTGTTCGATAGAAAGAGTGATAGAGTTTCAAAACCGTGAACAGTATGAAGGTTTGAAGGAAGTGCATTTGATGCACATAAGCAAGCAGAACGGCGACGCGGAACAATTCAAGACGATGTTGGAGCGCGTAATAGATAAGCCGATCTACGCATATTGAAAGGAGGAAGATAAAATTCGGTATTACAAAATTAAGCGAGTGAAAATTACAAAGTCGTTTGATGAAGTCAATGACTTGTTGAAGTCGGGCTGGATTTTGCTGGAAGTTTACTTTGCCGAAGAAAATAAATTGGCGTTTCTTTTGGGAAGTACCGAAAAAGCCTAATTACTCAGGAATATCGGCGTTTGGATTTTCATTACCGAGAACAAAAGCAAGTGATTCGTGACGTTCGATGGGATGTCCGTAATCGTCTTTTAAGGTTTCGATTAAAATCCAGTCGCCTGCTAACATAGAATTGGCTTTTTCGATTTTTTTTTTATTTTTGTAAGTTCCATCTGAACACCTCCGAATAAAAGTTTAACAAAGTATTCGGAAAAATTTCTGAAAGGAGAAAGCAATGGAAAAGGAATTAATGCCGGTGACAATCTGCGACGTACGCGGATATTTGGACGCGGAGGGCACGGCTTGGCTTAATGTTGAGGACGTAGCACGCGGACTTGGATTTACTCAGATTAAAAACGGCGTTGAATATGTTATGTGGTGGCGTGTCAATGAGTATTTAAAATCATTTGGCTTTTCCCCAGAAGTGCGGAAAGAAGATTATATTCCTGAAAATATGTTTTACCGTTTGGCGATGAAAGCTAAAAATGAAGTGGCGGAAAAATTTCAGGCGAAAGTTTGTGATGAGATTTTACCGGCGATCCGTAAGACGGGCAAATATGAAGTCAAGGCTACGTTACCGCTCAGTACGCGTACGCAAGACATAGTAGACGCTGCAAAAATTTTGGAAGATTATTTAGGATTAAAGCGCGGCATAGCGTTTACACACACGCTTGAATTGGCAGAAAAGGAATATGGGACAGACTTAACGGCGTTGAAAGCCCTTGCACCGGCAGCGGAACATAACACGGGATATATGAATGCGACGCAGTTAGGGAAAAAGCTTGGTATAAAAAGCGGAGCGTTAATGAATCAGATATTGGAGACTGAAGGTTATCAGATGAAAGATGAGAACGACTGGCGATTGACGGACAAAGGTCGGGCGTATGCAGAAGAATATCCGTATAGTCGTAATGGACACAGCGGTTATCAAATTCGCTGGAATGATTTAATTTTGGAAGAAACCTTTTTGGTACATTAAATGAAAGTAGACGTACCGATAGACGCAGTGCCGCAGGGCAGACCACGCTTTTACAGAGGTGTAGCGGTTGACCCTCCGAAGTCAAGACAATTCAAAAAAGATTTCGCTCAATTAGTAAGTATGCTTAGAACAGATTCAGCGATTTACACGGGCGAATTAAAAGTTGAGATGCATATATATCGGAAGATAAAGGTAACGTCAGCGAGGTACGGCGACATTGATAACTTAGTTAAGGGTATCTTCGACGCATTGACGGGCGTAGTCTGGAAAGATGACCGACAAATATCAAGGTTGCTGGTAACAAAAAATCAGGGCGATACGCCCCGCGTCGAATTAAGTGTTGAGGAGGTGAAATAAATGCTTGACATTAAAGACATAGAAAAATTTTACAAGTTGCCTTCGGAATTTAATTCTGACGGAATGGCGGAGATCAAGACGGCGTTGCAGGAATATGAAGATTACAGCGCCTATATCGTCGGTATGCTGGAGGAACACGGCGGCGATGCTGAGGCGGTTGAAACAGAAATTAAATGGCGTAAATCGCCTAACCAACATAAATTGTTGGCTGTATTGTTTCAAAACGTTTCAAAAGGTTTCAAAACCGTAAACAGTAAGGAGAAAAGAAATGAGTAAGAAACTGAAAAAGGCGATGGCGATTTGTGCGGTATTGCTTTTCGGAGCAATGAATTTGTCGCCGATTAATGATCAGCCGCAAATTATGCGCGTTGAAACAGTGAAAGTCCGCGCCGGAGATACTTTCTGGGATATTGCCGAGCATTACCGTAACCTTGACGGCAGAAATCTTTATATCTTCGAGTATATGGACGAAATCCGCGAACTCAACCCCTGGCTTAAAGACCGCCAGAATCAGTTGCAACCTAATGATGTTATCACAGTGAAGTACGTGTCTCAAAACCGCGAGCGGTAGTATCAAAACCGTAAACGGTAAGAAATTTTATCAAGTAAAGAGAAATTTGTAAATGGCGGTGGACAAGATCAAGGTGGAAAATGCCAATGTGTTCAAAAAAATTATAATCTTGCCGCCTTGAAAGTCTGCCGCCGAAAGGAGTGATTCGTTTGCTGGGGAAATTCCAATTCAACTTCGAGACGCTCAAGGCGATGGTTGAGTATTATCCGGACTACGAAGGATACAATGAAGAGATTAAACATATTGCCGAATATTTGGTGTATCAGTTGGAAGAGGTCGAAGAATATAACAAGGGCGAAGTTGAAAAAGTGTGTGAGGCGTTGAATAAGCGGGTAATTAAGCGTATCAATGGCGTGAATTTAAATGACGCTGTACAGGATACCTTAATGCTGGCTTTTTTAATGGGAATGATGCACGCGGAAAATATACGGTTAGACTATTTCGCTGAGGACGATTATATCATTTCCGACGTGAAGAAAATGGAAAGGATTATAGAGGGCTACGACGATGAAGGTTCCGATAAAATTTCGCGGCAAGGATATTAATGGGCATTATGTTTACGGCTTGCTGACGAAGAAGAAAATCCGTAACGGCGGCAAGTTAAGTTATGCGATAGCGAACGGAAATTTTACTGCAGGCGAAACGATACCGGTAGATGAAAATTCAATCGCGCAGCTTGTGGGCTACGATGCTGAAGGTAATGAAATTTACGAGGGCGATACTTTAGTAAGTGCCGGTGGCATAGAGTTTACAGCTGAATTGTGGGCTATGGGCGTTAATGATTTAGATGCAGATGATATTGGTGGAGCATTTAAATTCACGTTGAAAGGAAAAGCAAATGACTAAGATCGTACCGTTAGCGGTGAAGAAAAATAAATTCGGTGAGCGCGTTGCCGACATTTCGGTTACCGACTATTACGCTCAGATTATGGAAGAAGTTTTAGAAGCGCACGCGGAATATGTCAGCAATGTTATCTATGACAAGTTGAACGGCGCAAAAATTATCGGTGATGATGATAATGAAGTCACTGAACTTGTAGACGTGATAACGTGTTGCGTCACTCGCATTGATATTATCGGCATTGAAAATTACAGCATCAACAGTTTAGATGAATATCCGCAAGATTTTTATAACGCGTTGTCGAGAAAAGTTTTGAAAGCGTTTGAGAAAGCATTAGCCGCTGAAGAAGTTCCGCAAGGAGGTTTTAAAGGCACTGTAGGACACAGAATGATTTATCGGAAAGAATTTGAAGAACTCCGAAAAATTATAAGTCTGTGCATTAAGCGGCTTGAACAACTTGGTTATGACGCCGATAAGCGGCAGAAATTTTATCAAGCCGTTAATGAGAAAAATCGTAAACGCGGGTATTTTAAGGTGAAAAAAACGCCCTAAGGCGTCGATCGTTAAAACAATCCTATGGACTGTAAATATTTTTCGTGTAAATCGAGAATGTTATTCCAGTCATCGTCGCTAAGTCGTCCTATTCTTTTGCGGAATCGAGATTTTGAAATTTCTCTTACGTCTGAAGCTACTGCGGTTGATATATGGTCAAGCGGAATATCTGCCCAATCAAAAATTTCGATCTCAAATTCGCTGTAAGGTTCGGTTGAGGTAACTTTCATTGAAAAAACGGAGCAATGTTCGTCATCAACATCAAGGACAATGACGGGACGGTCTTTAGATTTAGTTTCATCATCAGCGAAAGGAAAATCAGCGTACCAAACTTCCTGCGGCAGAATTACTTTCACTCGCTACCAACTCCTTATAATCTTTGTCCCAAACATCTTCGTAAAACCAGGGGTCATCGCGGGAAATCACAGCATCGCCGTTGAGATTTTTCAGCGTGTTTTTACGAATAAATTCACGCCACTTTTCCTTATCGACGCCTAAAAACTTTTTTTTGCCACTCATTTTAACGCCCCCTATAAAAATTTTTAGAATTATAAACTTTTAACTTCACAAAGTCAAAAAAATATCCTTTAAGTTAATGCGAGGATAACCTTCCATCAATCGCTCCACCTAATTTTTTTCATAAACGAATTTACATCCTCGCCTTTGACTTCGTAAGCCGCTCTGGTACTCGAAACTTTTTCTTCTTTAGCAAATTTTTCGGCTTTTTCCAGAGCATTTACGAAACGACCGGCTTGCTCTTGAGTTTTTATATTAACTCTTTTAAAAAAACTTTGTGTAGCCATAAATAACCCTCCTTTAAAAAAATTCTATTAAATGTCAAATTGTATGTCAAAAAAAGAGGTGAATGAATGAAAGTAGACGGCATAACGGTTTACACGAATCTTGCTGATTTGACGGAGGATGAAGCGCGTAAATATATCGATTACGTGTTGAACAATGTCGCTTGTGATGAACCGCTTGAATTTATCAGCGTTAATCATTGTCCCGACGGCAAGATTGATTTAGATTACCAATTTCACGGTGAACCTTTTAAACGTATCAGGAAAATCACCGGCTATTTGACCGGAAATTTAACGACTTGGAATAACGCCAAACGCGCCGAAGAACGCGACAGAGTTAAACATAACACTCAATGGTTTAATTCATCAGGTCGTACCAATATTGAGGAATAACTATAAGAGGTTGTATCGATGATTAAAACTTGTAAAAATTGCGGTAAAAAATTTTATGCGGAGCACGGGAACAAAAAATATTGTTCAGAGGAATGTACAAAAGCCTCCCATAGAAATTCTCAGCGTAATCATTATTTAGAGTTCAAAGCGGTAAATCGACCGCAAAAAAAAATCTGCCCTGTTTGCGGAGTGGAATTTGAAAGTAATAGAAAAACTTGTTCCGTGAAATGTTCAAGGGCACTGTACAAACAAAAGCTTCGTTCGGCAAATTGCTTAAAAAAAGTGTACCGTAAAAAAATTAAACCGGATACAGTGAGAGTATGCAAGGAGTGCGGCAAAAAACTTGAGTTGTCGAAGGGGTTAAGTCAATCAAGTTTTTGCTCAATGGGTTGCGACCTGAAAAATTTGTCCAAAAATAAAAATCTGTACACGACGGGAACTTATAAAATGTTGTATGAGATGGTACACTTACACTGGGCTAAGTCCTCTAGTTAAGAAAGGGTGCGGCGGAAAATGACTTGGGCGGAATTGAATGAAGTGCGGAATTTGAATAAAGCCATAGAATACGTTATGAAGGAAATAAAAATGTTACACCTGTCACTTGCAGTAAAAATTCCTGAGCGTGATGGTATGCCTAAGGCTAAACCGTTAAATTCCCGAGTTGAAAGAATCGCAATCCGGATCACTGATGCCGAAAACAAATTGGCGGAGCTTGAAAATTTGCTTAAAGAGGCTATAGCGCGTCTTGAACAGAAAATCGACGAAGAAATTAAAGACGCCACTGCGCGGACGCTTTTCAAATTCCGCTACATCGATTGTATGTATTTCAGAGACATAGGCATTGCAATGGGATATTCCGAAGCGCACGTTTATTATTTGCACAGGATAACGGGTGAAAAAATTATAAGCGATTGGTTTTAAAAGTTAATAGTTGCATAATAGTTGCATAATAGTTGAGGGATATGCTAATATATAGCATACCTTTTTATTAACAATGTTTCTCCTATTCTGTTGATTGATTCTTTTCAATATGGATGGTCGCCGACGTAGGCGATATTTTTTTTTAGGAAGTGAGGCGGAATTGGATGAAAAAGCTTGGGACAGATTAGAAAATGAAAGTTCGGTGGCGTATGAGGCATTTAAAATATATCTTGAAATGCCGGATCGGAGTTTACCAAAGGTTAGCCAAAAGTTATCCAAATCTTTGACACAAATAAAAAAATGGTCGTCGAAATTTAACTGGGTAGAGCGTACAGCTGCTTATGATTCGTCGATAGTTGAAGAAACGCGGCTATCGGTGATCGAAGAGTTTAAAAAGTACACAGCCGACAAGTTGAGATTATCGAAGAAATTATATCTTAAAGGCGAAAAGATATTGGACAACGTGGACGAAAAGCGTGGTTCATATTATTCGGCGTCTCAAGGCATAGACATAGCATTTAAATTAGGTGACAGTGCCTTTGAGGATTTAAAGACGATAGATGAGGACACGAGAGTTACGAGCATAACGATAAAGCGAGCGAGCAAGGAGGTGATACGAAATGAACAAGCTCAAGGAAGTTAACCCGCATTTTGAAGATTTTTTGTTTGATTGGGACAGCAAAATATATTTTCTGATTGGCGGGTATGGTTAGGGCAGTTCGAAAAGTTATCATATTGCGTTGAAAATTGTCCTGAAACTCCTGCAGGAAAAGCGAACTTGCCTTGTAGTGCGTGAAGTTTATGAAACGATACGCGAAAGTTGCTACAGTTTATTTTCTGAGATATGCGACGGTTTAGACTTGGAAGATTATGTACAATTCACGCGCTCGCCGATGCAATTACTTTTTGCAAATGGCAGCAGGATCATTTTTCGCGGACTCGATAAACCGTCTAAGTTGAAGTCGATACACGACATAAGCTTAATATGGATAGAGGAATGTTCAGAGATAAAATACGCAGGGTTCAAGGAGTTGCAAGGGCGTTTACGTCACCCGACATTAAGCCTTTACACGATCCTTTCAACGAATCCGGTATCGCGGTCAAATTGGACTTACGAACATTTTTTCAAACTTGCACAGGTAGACGATTTAAAACTGTATGAGCAAAGGATAATTCGGACGGATGATGTTTATTATCATCACTCTACGGCTGATGACAATTTATTTTTGCCGACTGATTACATAGACCGACTGGACAAGATGAAAAGCTACGATCCTGATTTATACAGGATAGCTCGGTTGGGGCAGTTTGGCGTAAACGGCTTGAGAGTTTTGCCGCAATTTGCGATTAAACCTGCTGAGGAAGTTCAAAGGATTGTTGATAAAATTCCGCGCAGATTTAAATTTGTCGGCTTAGATTTTGGGTTTGTGACAAGTTTTAACGCTTGTGTCAGATGCGCGGTGGATGATGAGAATAAGGTATTGTATCTGTATTGGGAATGGTACGAAAAGAATTTGACGGACGATCAGATAGTTGACAGGTTAGCTGAATTTACTCGGACGCGGGAAGTTATACGCTGTGACAGTGCAGAGCCTAAGACGATAAAATACCTGCAAAAAAACGGCATCAACGCCGTAGGTTGTAAGAAATTTGCCGGCAGTCACCTTTACAATATTCGGAAGGTCAAGAGATTTCACAAGATAATTTGTTCTGATGCCTGCAAGAATTGTATAAGGGAGTTGGCGGACTTGACTTTCGCGACTGACAAGGACGGAAATGTTATTGAGGATGAATTTAATATTGATAGTCATTTTTTTGATGCGATAAGTTATGCAATAGAAAATTATGACGTTACGAATTTGAAATTTCATCTCAAAAAATCGGATTTGGGGTTATGAAAATGGATTGGACAATGTTCATAAGTGCGGGATTAGGCGCGATAATAGGAAATTTAATCTGGGATTTATGGCAAAGGAAACGTTAAAAGTTCCGAATCAGAGCGGGTGGATTTTTGAAATTATTCGTCCACGCGTCGATGACAACTTCGACATTTTTATACGGCAGATTATTTTCAATGCCCTGCAACATAATTTCGGAAATTTTATCTTCAATCAGATAAACAGTCGAAAGTTGAAAGAAAGCGGCGTTATCACGATTTTTTTATTTTTGAGATCTGCAACGCCGTTAATGAGTTTGGAATATTTAGCGTAGAAGGCAAATTAAAAAATCCCCGCCGGAGCGAGGTAAGGAATTTGAAAATTATTTCTTAAGAGCTGTTTCCATAAATCTCACTTGCTTTCAAAAATTAATATAATAGGAATTGGAGCTTAAATGAGAATCATAACGAATAAAAAAGAGATAACGTCAGCCGACGTTGCAACGGTGGTATCTTCACATATCACCGATTATGTGTATAAAATGAAGTTGAAACGTTATTACAGTGGCAAGCACAATATTTTGAACAAGATCGGACGCAAACACGACGCTCCGAATAATAAATTGGTCTCAAATTTTCCGTCGTATATTTCAAATATGTCGACGGGTTTTTTTATAGGTCAACCGATAACGTACAAGACAGATTCGGTGCACGAAAAGGAATTACAGAGCTTGCTTGAGATATTCAAGTACAATGACGAAAGTGCGCATAATCTGGATTTAGCGGAAGAAGCGTCGGTAACCGGTACGGCGTATGAGATTTTATACGTAGACGGCGATGCGAAAATAAGGTTGGCGAGTTTACCGAGTGAAGAAGTAATTGTGATATGTGATTCTACGCTTGAGGAAAATATAATCTGCGCGGTAAGGCATTTCAAGGTATATGGGCTGGATTTATCGACGTATGATGAATATGTAGACGTATACGACGATCACGCGATTAAACATTACAGCTACAGCGGCGGCAGTTTGAAGTTGCTCAGTACGGAGGAACATTATTTTGGTGATGTGCCGATAGTGGAATACGCGAATAATCATCAACGCAAGGGAGATTTTGAAGATGTGCTGACGTTGGTTGACGCATACAATAAAGCTCAGAGTTTAACGCTTGATGATATGGAAGATTTCACGGACGCGTTTTTGGTATTGAAGGGAATGAGCGGCACAGATGACGAGGATATAAAGGAACTTCGCAAAGAGAAAGCGATATTGCTTGACGAAGGCGGAGCGGCGGAATGGCTTATCAAAAATATCAATGACACATACGTTGAGAATGTCAAGACACGGCTTGAAAAGGATATACACAAATTCGCGCAAATACCGGATATGTCAGATGAAAATTTCACAGGGAATATGTCGGGCGTTGCGATAAAGTATAAGCTGATAGGACTTGAACAAATCAGAAGTCGGAAAGAGCGGGAATTTAAGAAGGCATTACAACGGCGAATCGAATTGATAGCAAACATATTGAAGTTGCAGAATAAGGCTCAGATAGATTTTCGGGATATAGATGTACAATTTACGGCGAACATACCGGCGAATATCACGGAGCAAGCGCAGATAGTCAATCAGCTGGACGGGTTAATAAGCCGAAAGACATTACTTGGACTTTTGCCATTTGTACCTGATCCGACAGCCGAAATGGACGAACTTCAAAAAGAGAATGCCGAAGAAGTTTTGCGCGGTGATGAAATGAGTTATCCTGATTTGCATAAACACGAGGGCGAAGATGAAAATTGATTTAAATTTTTGGGAAAGTTTAGTAGTGGTGATTTCCGTCATATTCGGAATGGTTTGTCCTGAATACGCGGGGAAATTGACGCTGGGGATAGTAGGAATGATTTTTTTCAAGGTACAAAGGTTTTGTGAAAAAATGTGGAAGTAGTTCATTATAAATAGATATGCTCCGAAAAAAATGGAGGGGTTAAAAATGTTGGCAGGCGGAATAACATTAGAAAAAAGTTTTAACAATCTCGGAAAAATGCCGCAGGGAGCAGCGTCAGCTTGGGCGGCGTTTGACGGCGAAGGGATAGTTGGAGCGGGCTATAAACCGCTTTTGTATGTAGGGATGCAGGTAGTAAAGGGAATTAATTATTGGTTTATCTGTGAGCAGACGACAATCACGGCGGAGCCGGAACGTCATATCGTGAAAATGGCGATAAATGAATTTAACGGTTCATATTATGTAGTGCCGCACTCGATTGAAGTCATTTTTTAAGGGATAAAAAAAATGGAGCATATCTATTTATAATGAACTATGAAGGATATTGGCGCGACAGGGCATTGGAGCGAGAAAAGCATTGGTATGATTTAACGACGCGGGAACTGAACGAAGAAGTGAAAGCTTACTTTGAACAGTCTCTTGAGAAAATCTGTCGGGAGATAGAAAGCTTATATGCTCGATATGCGGAAGAGAATAAACTTACGATGAGTGAAGCGCGGCGATTAATACGTGGGAAGGAGTTTCGGGTATGGCGTAGAAGTTTGGAAGAATATGTGGAGTTGTCAAAAAGTGATTCAGACATATTGAAAGAGCTGAACACGCTTGCGATGCGTAGTCGGATTACGCGATTAGATGCTCTGCACGCGCGGACGCTGATGGAGGTCGCGGATTTATGTGAGAAACTAGAAAAATTTGAAGACAGTCACCAATATAAAGCGTATGTAGAAAATTATTATGGGAGCTTGTACGACATACACAAGAAGGTTGGGCTAAGCACTCCGCCGGTGATAGTAAATTCGGCACAAGTCAGCAAAGTGATACGTACGGTTTGGAGTGGAGGAAATTATTCAGCGCGGATATGGAAAAACGGCGAAAAGTTAGCGTTGGAGTTAAAGACGGCGGTAACGGAAGGGATACATCGGGGTTTAAGTGTACAAAAGTTATCGGGTCAGTTGTCGCGGAGATTAGAAGTAAGTTATAATAAAGCTGAGCGATTGATAAGGACGGAACTAAACTGGGTACAGACGAAAGCTAGTTTAGACGCAATGGAGAGTGCAGGACTTGAATCGTATCAATATATGGCGGCATTAGACCGGCGGACTTGCGCCAGGTGTGGTAGCTTAGACGGAGAGATATTTCCGCTTTCAGAAAAGGAACAAGGCGAGAATGCGCCGCCACTACATCCACGTTGTCGCTGTACAATCTGCGTTTCGTTCAGTGAAGGTAAAAGGTCAGCTAAAGTTGATGGTAAACGTGTAAAAGTACCAGCCGATATGAGTTTTGCTGAGTGGCGGGCTGTATATGTAGATAGAGGATTAGCGGCAGGGAATATTGATTGGGATAACAGCAAAGGTATTGCTCCGAGATTAATTGAACAAATAAAGTTTTCGCCCGAATTAATTCAAAAAACTTTAGAGAAATATGAAAAACAAATAGTAAACTCAACATATGAACACGCGGTGATAATAACTTCAAAAGGAGAAGTTTATCATTGTGCGGGCGATGAGCACGGAATAAAGAAAGAATATTTCTACCAAATTCAAGACAAACTGAAAGGTGCGCACGTCACACATAATCATCCCAAAGGTGCTTCGGAAAACGACAATACTTTCAGCGACGACGATATAGATTTGTTTCTAGATTTTGACATTAAAAGGTTGCGTGGCATAGATGAAAAATATATTTACGAGCTGAATCGAAATAAAAATGACAACGAATTGGCTAAATATGCTTTGACAGAAATTTATAATATAGGGTTGAATTTTGAAGATTATCACACGGCGGTTATGCTCAAGGCCTTGATTGTGGGATTTGGTTACAAGAGATGGTTAAGGTGACGGAAGAAGATAAAAAAAAGGCAGAATCAGAAATAATAGAGGTTGTGAAATGGTTAAACATCGAAAGCAAGAGAATAAGTGTCGAGCTTGATAATAAATTTGGTTTGGAAAGAAAAATTGACGGCAACCGCGAGGCTTATAAAGAATTGCACAAAGAATTTGCACGACGGATGAAAATTATAGGCGAGAAATACAAAGACCTTCCGCCCGATACTGAGATTAATTTTAAGGGCTAATAAGATAAAATACCCAACGCAAATTCTCTGAAAGCGGGAAATTAGACGGCGATATAATACCTTTGTCGGAGAAGGAGCAAGGGGAAAATGCGCCGCCGCTACATTCGAGATGCCGCTGTACGATATGCGCGGCATTTGATGAAGGTAAAAGGTCAGCTAAGGTTGATGGTAAGCGTGTAAAAGTACCAGCCGAAATGAGTTTTGCTGAGTGGCGGGAAGTATATGTAGAGAAGACCAAAACGCTTAATAAGTGGCGGGTAGCTAAAGACGCTGAATATACGGCACAAAAATCTGCCTCAAGTTTGCGACAAAGTGTAAGCGGTGGAAATCCACTTTCTTCGACTGCTACATTGACAAAACGTCAAATAGAAATTAAAACGGCTGAAGACAAAGCGTTTTTAACAAAGACAGATTCAAATTTTGGATTTAAAATGATGAAAGCTAATGCTGAATGGGCAAAAGAAATTGGATTAGTAAACATTAACTTAGAATTATTAGAGCGAAGGCTAAATTGCCAACGTTGTGTAGTGGCACACGAGGCTAGAATGCGTGGCTATGATGTAATGGCGCGTCCGAGCTGGGGAACTGAAGACCCTTTGAGGATTGCCCGTGAATGGTTAAGTGCGTTT
>FLNU01001265.1_pt1 | contig 18669 bp, 16 predicted proteins | sample 1140361 | NCBI WGS metagenome assembly FLNU01 (sample SAMEA3878206, study PRJEB12797) | bioreactor metagenome | biome: Moose rumen | place: Sweden | collected 2011-10 | reverse complement strand
GACGCGCCGAGACCTTTTTGGATAGCGCGGTTAATGTTATCCTTCGTAACATTGTTAGCTTTAGCCTTCGACAACGCCAACTTAAGGCGCATATTTCCGGCAGGATCTGCGCCGCCCATTTTTACGGCGATTGTAATTTCGCGGCTAATCTTTGTAGTCATTGCGCCGCGTATTGCGTCATTAGCTCCTTTCTTACGTTTAATGTTTGCCCATTTTGAATGTCCTGACATAAAATCTTCCTTTCGTTAATAATTTTTATAAATTTTTTTATAACGGCATTTCTTTTTTGAAAAAGAAACGCCGGCAAAGAAAAACATAGCGGCAACAGCGATTTTCGCGAGTGCGTTACAGTAAAAACAGGTTGTAGCGCGTTTGACACGTTACGGCAGTTTCAACGTTACAGGAAAATCGAGGAGTTGCCGCGACATTACAAAGATTTTTTGATTATTAGCTTTTCCTTTCTACGCAAGTTGACGCTTGACTAAGTTTGAAAAAATTCCGCCCTGCTCAACAAGTTCATCAAAGCCGCCTTGCTCGACGATTCGCCCAGCGTCCATTACGAAAATTTTATCACACTGCCGAATTGTTGACAATCTATGCGCTACAATTATTCGTGTCGCATTCAAATTATTTAAGCTGTTCGTTACAATCGCTTGCGTCCTGTTATCCAAAGCACTTGTCGCCTCATCAAAAATCAAAATCGACGGCTTAGTTACCAACGCCCGCGCTATCAAAATTCTTTGACGTTGCCCGCCTGAAATATTTGAACTGCCCTCACTGATAACTGTCTGCATTCCCATTGGCATCATCGCTATATCATCAGCTATTCCCGCCGCCTCTGCAGCTTGCCAAGCGTCGTCTTGCGTCAAAGCATTTGTGCCAATTATGTTTGTAAATATATCTCCCTGCATAAGCTGACCGTTTTGCAAAACTACGCCCATTTGTGTGCGTACCGACGGCATATTTAATTCCGCTAAATCTTGTCCGTCAAAATAAATTGAACCTTTACGCGGCGTTTCAAAACCTAAAAGTAATCTCACAAGCGTAGATTTACCGCAACCGCTTTTCCCGACTATCGCAACATTTTCTCCGGCTGAAATTTTAAAATTTAAATCGTGTAAAACTTCCCGCCCGTCTTTGCCGTAGCCGAAAGTTAAATTGCTGACTTCAATCGCTCCGGACAAAACTCCCGCGTCAATTTTATCACCGACACTTTCCGGAACTTCCTCCAAAATCGGCTTGATATTTTCAATGTGCGGCTGAATTTCAAAGTATTGTCCGACCAGCGGAATAACTCCGTTCAAAGTGCCGTTAAAAGCCGTAAATGCCGCTTGAAAGGCTATAAACTGCGCGTAGGTAATGCCTTGTATCTGTTCGCCATTCGGACCTATTTCATTAATGCCGTAAACCGCAATGTAGTACATCAACATCGACAGGATAAACGGCTGGATACTGCCGATAATCATATTGTAATTATTTTGCCAACGAAGTTTCAAGCCCCAATTCCAATGTTCACCAAAAACTTTCGTCCACAAAAGAAAAGCCTGTTTCTCCGCGCCGTGTTCACGAAATTTGGCAAGCCCTGTAAATATTTGTTGAATCATTCCGGAAAGTTTATTGCCCGTCTCAATCAGCTTTCTTTGCATTTTTAAGACGCGCCAATAAATTATCGCCGTTATGACGCAGTAGACAAGCCAAACTACAACCGCCGCCGCCGTCAACTTCAGGCTATAATAGCACATTAAAAATATACTCCAAAATGAAAATACAAAGCCGAACAGTCCGCCGATAAAACTAGGACTGACTAAGCCTTTTATGACACCGAATCCGCCCATACGGCTCGCAATTTCGCCCGTCGTAAACTTTCTGAAAAAACTTGTCGGCAAATGTAGCAACCGCCCCCATAATGCCGCCTCTGTCGCAATATCAATTTTCGTCGTGATTCTCATAACCGCGATACTTCGGACAATTCCCAGCGATGCCGTCGTAAAACTCATTATGAAAGTTACTTGCGTAACCGTCGATAATCCGCTGTAATCAAGATTAGGGATTATGTCTTGAAAAATTGTTTCAGTGACAATCGGCATTATCAGCGGCAAAATTCCCGTGACAAGCGAAATTAAAATTACCGTGCGATAATCCGCAAACCAACATTGCTTGAAAATAAATTTCAGCAAGTCGAGGACGCCTAATTTTCGCGCCGGAAATCCTCCGTAACAAGCGAAGGCACTGTTATCAATCTGCGAGGCAACTTCATTAGTAATTTCTATGCCGTCGGGATTTTTTTTCGTGACAAGAATATAACTGCCGGGAGTTTTGGGGATAAACGCCGCCAAAGTTTTTTCTTCGCCGTAATAGCCGATTATAACGCCGCTGTCTTTCTTGTGCCAATCCTTTTCAAGGGAAATTAAACGCATTTGCATATTTCCCTTTTGCATAAGCCGCCGCATCAAACGAATTTGATCAAGTTTGTGCGTAAGTTCAGCGGCAAGTTTTATGTTGTCAATCGGCATATGAAGAGCCATAGCCGCCCGTTGCACAATGAAAGTTACTTCCTCAAGTTGTCCCGTGCGATTATCGGCAACTCCTTCACTGAAAGGTGTTTCCTCTTCGCCGAGCAAATTTGCAACGGAATTGTCCAACATACGCCGTTGATTACGCGCCCTGACTTCTACGCGGCGGGTAAAGCGTCTGTCGTCGGCGTGAAAACGAACTCCCAATAACATTGAAAAAATTTCTTCATTGTCGCGAAATTCTTCTAAAAGTTCCTCTAAAGAATTTTCCTTGCCGTTTAAAACCGTACCTTCACGCCAAGCTATAACCTGTTCGTCGCCCTTATCTGCAAGCAAAGTCATCCAAGAAAGTTTTACCAAGTGCGCAAACCATTCACGCATTAATTTCTGAAGTTCAGAAATATTTACTTCGTTGAAAGGCAAAATTTCAACTTCCGAATCTTCAATCGCGTAAATCAAAGTGTCAACCGTTTCAAATTCATCAAGCGCAGGGAAAGCCGCACTGCCTGCTGAAATTTCCGCTAAAAATTGTTGCCGAAATGAACCTTTATCACGAGTTACCGCGTAGACTTCAATTTTGCCGTTGCGTACAATCGCTAATGATTCGCCGTTTTCAATTCTAAATCTTTCGCCCGCCGACAACTTTAATGAAAGTCGCGCAGGTTTCGTTAAATCTAATTTATCGTCCATAAATTTTTATTTAGTAAATAATTAAAAATTAATTCTTAATTTTTAATTCTTAATTCTTAATTATTTTCCGCGCTCCTTTCTTCAATTAAATGACGATACGGACCATTATTTTTCATCATTTCGCGATGAGTGCCGCGCTCAACCACAACGCCTTGATGAAGCATAATAATTTCGTCACAATCTCGAATCGTCGAAAGTCTATGTGCAACTATCAAGCAACTGCAACCGCGCCGCCGAATATTTTCAAGTACAACCTGTTCAGTCATAGGATCAAGTGCGCTCGTCGCCTCGTCCAATACCAACAGCGAAGGATTATTCGCAAGTGCTCTAGCAATTTCTAAACGTTGACGTTGCCCTCCTGAAAAATTTAATCCGCCTTCTGAAACTTGCGCGTCGTAACCGCCTTCAAGTTGCAAAATATCTTCGTGTATGCAAGCATCTTTCGCCGCCTGTATTACATCGCTTTTCCTAACCGAATCATCAAACAGCGTCAAATTTTCTGTAATCGTTCCTGTAATCTGAAAAACATCTTGGTCAACGCAGGACAATGAATTTACGATAACTGCGCGAGGAATTTGTCTGCGCGGCACTCCGTCAAATTTAACTTCGCCCGACCATTCCTCATAAATTCCGGTAACAATTTTTGCAACTGTAGATTTTCCACTGCCGGACGCGCCGACTACCGCGACCCAATGTCCCGGCTTTACATGCAAATTAAATTTATTCAGCAAAGGTTTTTCCAGCGGGCTGTATCCAAAATCTATGTCTTTCAATTCCAATTCGCCGCTGAGTCTTTGAATATTTTCTTCATCGGTATAATTTTCTTCCGCGCAGTTTAACGAATCAATTTCATAGCGTCTTACGTCATCAAGTCTTTGCATTTGCATTTCGGTACTTTGCAAAGTTCCGCCTAAGCCGAGCAATGCGTTGACGGGAGCTTGAAAACTTCCCATTAAATTTTGAAACGCCATAAACATTCCTGCCGTCATTGCGCCATCCATTATCGAAAATCCGCCGAGCGTCATTATCAAGGCTCCATTAAGCCCGCCCATAAGTGTCGGCAAAATTGTAGCCGTCATTTGCCAAAGTTGTATATCTTGCGTAGCCGCCAAAACTTTTGTGCGGTAACCTGCCCATTTCGTGAAAAAATCTGCTTCATTGCCGTTAGCCTTTATAGTCTCAATCATCTGCAAGCCGTTCATTGCCGTGCCGTATTCTTTGCCGCTGTCCTGCTGAATTTTCATATTTAAATCCGTCAAGTGTCGCCGCAATGCAAAAAAAACTATTATGTCGATACTTGAAAAGGCTATGCCGATAATCGTTAATGTCACGTCATATTGCAAAAGTAACAGCAAATAAAAAATCGCGACGATTAAATTTAAAACTGCAGTTGCCGCAGGTCCTGATAAAACTCCCGCTATCGATTCATTAAAGCCTACACGACTTGCAACTTCCGCCGCATATCTTTGATGAAAAAATTGCATCGGCAACCTCAATAAATGCCAGAAAAAACTTGACGAATCAGCCAGCGTCAATTTCCTCTGCCAACGCGTTAAAACTACTGCTTGCAACCAAGTCATTATGCCGTTGATTATAAATGAAACAGTCATCGCCAACATAAAATTGAACATCCAATCAGGGTGTTTCTTCGTTAAAATGTCGTCGAGGAAAATTTGACTGAATACCGGCGAGGCTAAACCGGGCACTATCAAACCCAAATTCAGCAGGATTATAAAAAGTGCCGCCCATTTATCCTGCACAAGTTTTTCTGCGACTGCTGCAAAAATATTGTAGCGGCGACCTTCAGGCTTAAAATCTTCCGTCGGTTCAATCTTCAATGCAATGCCGGTATATGAAGTGCGGAACTCTTCAAGCGGAACTGTGCGCCGCCCCATTGCCGGATCATTTAAATAAGCTGTATCTCCTTTGATTCCTTCCAAAACTACGAAGTGATTAAATTCCCAGTGAATTATCAAAGGATACGCGCCGACCTCAATTAGTCTGTCGACGCTCCATTTATAACCGTTCGCCTTACAACCGCGATTTCTAGCCGCACGAATTACGCAACTTGCCTTTGAGCCGTCACGATTAACGCCGCATTCTTGACGAAGTTTTTCAAGCGGTAACCATAAATGATAATGTGCCAAAATCATTGACAAACTAGCCGCGCCGCATTCCGTAGCCTCCATTTGTAAAATCGTCGGCACTTTGACGCGTTTTTTGCTTAGGAAGAAATTTAATATTCGTCCCCAAATTGTTTTTAAAAATTCCATTTAACAACCATATTTTAACCTTCGCTTACGTAACTGCGTTCTTTCGCGGGAATCTTATCCCATTCAATTTGGTTAGCCGCGATATTGTTTCTTAAACCGTAAGCCGCCGCAATTCCTGCCGCCTCACCGATACTGATACAAGTCGGCTGAATCCTCATTGACGCTTGCAAAATAAAACTCGCACTTATGCAACGCCCCGTAACAATTAAATTTGAAATTTTATCGGTTATCAGTGAACGATACGGAATTTCATAATAGCCGCCCTTAGGCAATTTCTCTGAAACTTTTTCGCCGTGTGCGTCGATAAACCAAGCTGTACGACAAACCGCGTCAGCAAATCGACTTTGATTGTGATAATCGTCCTCAACCAAATAATATTTTCCTTTAATACGCCAAGATTCACGCGCCCCCAACATTGCGGCTTCACGGCTGATATATGCATTTTCAAAGCCCTGCAAATGTTTTACCAAATAATTCGCCATATTACGCATCATTTTTCTGCCGAAAGTTACCGCCTTGCTGTATTCAATCGGATCAGTCGATTTAAACTTCACGGGAATTTCGGGGAAGTTGCAACTCATAACGCCTGTTTTTCCGATAATCGCGTAAGCCTGCATATATTCTGCCTCTTCTTGTGTAAGTTCGCCCGTTTCAACTCCGCGTGCCATTAATTCTTCCAATTTATAACGCTGTGTCCTGTGCATTGCCTCCGCAATTTCCAAATATGGAAGTTCAGATTTACACCAATCTTCTTTTAACTCAATCACAACGTAATTGTAAAGTTTTTCAATGTCAATGCCGCCCATTTCAAAGCGAAAACTCATCGGCTGATTATTTCCTGTTTTTTCATAACCGCGTTCATAATCAACGCCTGCACTTCTTGAAAGGTATGCGTCGCCGGTCGCGTCAATAAATGTTTTGGCTTTAATCGCCGCAAGTCCCACGATAGTTTGTACAATCACCGCAGAAATTTTATTTTTATTTGTAATGGAATCAATCACAACCGTTTCATATAAAATATTAACGCCGCTTTCTTCGCACATTTCATCATGAATAAGCGATAAAATTTCAGGATTATGCCAAGTTTGCCCTGTTACTTTGTCATCATAGTCAATACCTTTGGCAAGAAGACGCTTTTTAACTTCTGCAAGGTAAGGCGTATCTGAATTTGGCGCGTGAGTTTGCATAAAAGGATATACGCAACCGATTACGCCCAAGCCTCCAAGTGCAATACTGCGTTCAATCAAAACCGTTTTTGCACCTTTTCGCGCAGAATTAACCGCCGCCGCAGTTCCGCTCGGACCGCCGCCGCAAATACAAACATCAACGTCATAAAGCACGGGAATTTTTTTATCGGCATAATTAATCGTTTGACTTGAAAGATTTTCTGCCGCCTCTGCGATTTTATTTTCATTTGCGCCGCTTAAAATCACTCCTGCCGTAGTCACTCCTGCTAATTTAAATAAATCTCTGCGCGAAATCGGTATAGAAAAAATCTTTCCAATTTCATTTTCATTACTCAAAATATTACCTCCAAAAATTTACCTGCTACGCAACCATTGACTTAATTTGTAAAAAACTTTTTGAAGTGGCGGTTGACGTTCAATGATAATCGAGCCGGTACAAAAACTTCCCGCAGTTATCGGCTTATGTTCCCCAACGGTTGAAGTCCACAAGTAACCTGATTCTGATTCAGGGTCTTTCACCAAATCGAAAGTCACTTCCATAGCCGCTCCTTGACTTGCCTGCAAAATAACCTGCGCGAGTTGAGCGTTGCCTAAATGAAGTTGCAAACTTTGCGGAGTTATGGGATATTGTGAAACACTTCGGACAACACCGATTAAACTTCCCGCTTGCGAAACATCAACACCATTGGGCGCAAGTTGTATCGTCATATTCGGTTTAACGCGCTTACCTTTTTCGAGCGGAATGTAAAGCAAGCCTAAAAGTTCATCGCGATTTTGAGTAAGGCGGACACTGCAAATTGGCGTACCTGCACTGACCAAAGTTCCTTCAGTTACCATAACTTCATCAATAATTCCGTCGTAATCGCTGTAAATATCCTGCGCAACGTCCTGCTGATAACGTTTAGCGTCGTATTGATAGGCGCGTTGCATTGCGTCGCGATCGCTTGAAGAAAGTCCCATACCATACTGCGCCATTCTTGTATCGGCAATTTGTTCAGCCTGTTCCATATGCGCTATTAAATCGCCCTTCTTAATGACATCGCCCGGATTTACGTAAAGCCGCGCAATTTTCCCCGTTGCCACGTGAGAAATATTCATAACGCCTGCCGAATCCATTATCATACCCATGCCGTCCGCCTTGACTGTAAACGCGCCGTAAATCGACCACAAGACGACGGAGAATAGCAATACCAAAATTGCAACCAATGCCATCCAAGTTATCGGCGTGGTTATCGGCAACATTGTATCTAATTTTTCAGGCGAGCGCAATTTGTCGAGAGCTTCCTTGCTGAAAATTTGTGATTTATCTTGTGCCATTGCATTATCCTTTCAAAGAATTATGAATGAAGAATTTAATCAGTCAATGTAACTTCAACTTTCATGCCGCTATCAAGTCCGGTCGTCGCCGAAGTCACAACCGTTTCACCGTCACGAAGTCCCGCCGTAATTTCAATGTATGTGCCGTCATCAGCTCCAACTTTCACTGCGCGGAGTTCAAGAAGATTTTCCGACGTGACAACAAAAACTTCCGACCTTTCTTGATTTGCAAGGGCGGCAAGCGGTATCGTCAATGAACGACGCGGCTTTACTACGCGCAGAGTAACTCCGCCGTAAGTTTGCGGCTCCAAAATTCCTACGCGGTTATCAACTTCCCAAACAATTTTTCTCATAGCGGCAGGTTCATTAAGTGAAGGCGTAATTTCGCGAATTGTTACGGCAAAATTTTGCGCGTCGCCCTTATTTCCGGCGGCAAATTCCGTATCATAGGCTTTACGTAAAGAGCCTGAATTTCTGAAGTTTAATTCAAATTGTTCATTCAGAAAAATATGTTGCGCTAATTTGTCTTCAATCGGCATTGAAAAGTAAAGCCGCTGAAAATTTCCGATTAATGCAACGGGAGTTCCCGCCGTCACGTAAGCCCCGATTTGTTTGTAAAGAATCAAAACTTCTCCGTCTATTGGCGCGGTAATTTGTTGACGAGCCTCCTGCACCAAAAGTTGATCGCGAACAGTTATAGCCTCTTTCAAGCCTGCCTCTGCCGCGAGAAATTGCATTTGAGCTTCCTCATATTTTTCTTTAGACGTAGCATCCCTTTCCATTAATCGCGTATATCTTGCAAAGGTACTTTTAGCGTTGGCAAGTTGAGCCTCCGCCTTAGCTATGCCGCTTTCCGCCTGCTGAATTTTCAACGGAATTTCTTCATTTTGCAACGTAAATAAATTTTGTCCCTTAGATACCCAACTGTTTTTATTCACAAAAACTTCCGTTAATCTGCCGTCAATCAACGCGACAGCGTCCGCCATTTCGTCCGAATAAAAATTTATCGTCTCCAATACAAATGTTGGCTGAATACTTCTAAACTTTACCTTCGCGCCCTGTAACGGAATTGCGCGATTTTCCATTCTTTCAGTGATTCTTGTTTCGCCAGTCCGATTTAAATACATACCGTAAGCGATTAGCCCGACCGCGCAGACTAAAACTAAAACTAATCCGAGTGCGTAATATTTTTTCATCAATTCCTCCAAAAATTTTTTGTTTATTTTACAACTTTTTTTTGAAAATGTCTTTAAATTTTTTCTGCGTTGTATTAAAATCGGGGCGGAGGTTTTTTGTATGAAAAAATTTTTACGCAACGCAATTTTAGCGGGAGTGATTTTAATGTTTACAAGTTCGGCAAGTGCAAAATCAATTTCCTTGCCGCAACCAAAAACTTTCGGCGGAAAAGTTGTCGTCGAACTTTTAAACGAAAGAAAAAGTGTCCGCGAATTTTACGACAAAGAATTAACGCGGAAACAACTTTCACAAATTTTATGGGCGGCTAACGGAACTACAAAACGTTATGACGGAAAAGGTCACGTCAACCCTGCGGCATTGGGAATTTATGCGGTTGACGTTTACGCTGTGACTGCGGAGGGAATTTATTTATATCAGCCGGACAAACACGCGCTGAAACTTGTAGCAAAAGGCGATTTTAGAGCGACGACGACTTTGGGTCAAGATTTTGTAAAAGTTGCGCCGTTGAATTTGGTTTACGTCGAAAATATTTCAGCTTGGGAAAAATCTTCGCGTCCTATCGACAGAGAACACCAAACAGCCTTTGCAAACATAGCGGCGGGAGCTATGGCGCAAAGTGTAGCATTGGCGGCAGGTGCTGAAGATTTAGGGAATTGTGTCCGCGCGTCAATCGACGTTGAAGCTTTCACGAAGGCGGCTAAATTATCCTCCAAACAAAAAATTCTTCTTGCACAAACAGTAGGTGACAGTCCGCGAGTAGCTAAGGGATAATTCTATAAAAATTTTTCTTGCAAAATTTCTGTGATTGTGGTATAAATTGCGCGGAGAAATTTTGCTTTTTATCGGTTGGAAAATGATTTCGACGGTAGATTAAAAGCCGATTTTTCAAATCATTTTCCAAAGTACAAAAAGTGGCGTCATTACTGAAGAAAGTGGGTGTTTTCTGAAAGAAACGTGATAATTTAAGGATGATTTTTTGGAAGTTTGGAGCAGGTTTTGGATAGGTTTTCCAAAACGCCCTCTGACAGCCGCTATGGCTGTGGTTTTCAGATTGGTGCTCCCGCGCGTTACTTCTTACCGTTTACGGTTTTGAAACCTGCCTTTGCTCCCGACAACAATATTTTGATATTCGGCACCCGCGCGTTACTTCTTACCGTTTACGGTTTTGAAACAGTCAAACACGAAACGATCGATGTGCGCGAAAGAGTGGTCCCGCGCGTTACTTCTTACCGTTTACGGTTTTGAAACAGACCTCTGAATTTAAGACTTGAATATGGATTTGTCATCTCCCGCGCGTTACTTCATACCGTTTACGGTTTTGAAACATATATTTCGCCTCGGCTTTCTCGATAATGATTTTTTCCCGCGCGTTACTTCTTACCGTTTACGGTTTTGAAACCATTTTTATGCGTTTTGACAAACTCGGTGTAATATCTTGCCCCGCGCGTTACTTCATACCGTTTACGGTTTTTGGAAATAAAAAAATTCCCGTCGATTGGCGGGATTTTTAAGTTAAATTTGACAAAAAAAATATAATTGGTTATAATGCGCAGTGTTAAAAAGCGTTCGTGGCTCAGTTGGATAGAGCAACGGCCTTCTAAGCCGTGGGTCGCGCGTTCGAGTCGCGCCGGACGTATTAATATTTATAGGTTCTGAAAATTTTCAGAGCCTTTTTTGGTAGTGATTAAATTTGAAAACAATCTTCAACGCAATGAAAGATTATTCAGCGGACGGCGCATTAGCCTTTCATACGCCCGGACATAAGCAGGGACTCGGCGCACATAAACTTTTAAAGAATTTGATAACGGCAGAAGGTTTACGGCAAGAAGTTTCGTTAATGGAAGAATTAGACGACTTGCACAGCCCGCACACTTGCATAAAATCAGCAGAAAATTTAGCGGCGAAACTTTGGCACGCAGGCGACGCATTATTTATCGTCAACGGCACAACCGGCGCAATTCAAGCAATGATTCTTGCAACACTTCAATCAAACGATTTAGTTTTTGTACCGCGAAATTCTCACCGCGCAGTTACCGCAGGATTAATTTTGTCAGGCGCAATACCAATTTTTTTGCCGATAGAATTTTCCGCAGAATTAAAAATCCCTCTTAACTTGACGGTCGAAACACTTAAAAGCGCAATAAAAAAATTCCCGCAAGCTCGCGCATTAATTTTAACTTCACCGAATTATTACGGAGTTGCGGCGGACGTTGAGGAAATTGCAAAAATTTTACACGAAAATAAAATGTTACTGCTTGTTGATGAAGCTCACGGGGCGCATTTACAATTTAGCGATGAATTACCAATCTCAGCAATGGACGCGGGCGCAGATTTGGCGGCACAATCTACGCATAAACTTTTGGGCTCAATGACGCAAACTTCAATGTTAATGGTCGGCAAAAATTTTGATTCGGAAAAAGTAAGACGCGCGGCAAGTTTACTTCAAACTACCAGCCCAAATTATTTATTGTTGGCGTCATTGGACATTGCAAGGTTACAAATGTTTGAAGTCGGTGCTGAAAAAATTTCATCGGCAGTCGAACTTTCAAAATTCCTCCGCGCAGAAGTTCAAAAAATTCACGGTTTAAAAACTTTTGACGCAGTAAAAGATTTTTCATTAGATTTAACAAAAGTTACCGTCAACGTCGAAGATTTAGGATTGACGGGCATTGACGCTGAAAAAATTTTGCGACACAACCTTAAAATTCAATGTGAACTTTCAGACGCGTCAAATTTATTGTTCATAATTTCCTACGCCGATAATTTATCAACGGTTTCAAGATTGGTGGAACAATTAGGCAAACTTCCACGCAGTAATAAAAATTTGTCGCCAATAATCGAATTGCCACAAAAAATTTCAGTTGCCGAAATATCTCCGCGTGAAATATTTTTTAAAAAAAGTGAAGTTGTGCCGCTTGAAAAATCTTTCGGACGAATCTGCGCGGAAGAAGTCACATTTTACCCGCCCGGCATACCGATATTAAATTTAGGCGAAAAAATAACGCCGCAAGTCGTCAGCCAAATTCGCGAATTGCAAAATTTAGGATTACGAACTTTAGGCGATAAAGATTTTGTGAAAGTAATTTAGTCACGAATAACCTTGCCGCTATCATTTAGCGGAAGTTCTTCAACAAAAATAATTTCGCTCGGCATTTCAATAGGAGACAAGATTTTTCTGACAATCGGCAACACAGATTTTGGCGCGACGATATAAGCCTTAAAATCTTCGCCGCGAATATCACTTTTAACCTTGACGACGGCAACCGCTTTAACGGCGGGAATCGTCGATATTTTTTTCTCAACATTAACCGCATTGATTTTTACGCCGCCACGATTGATAAAATCTTCGCCGCGCCCCTCAAAAATCAAATTTCCTTCCGCGTCGAATTTTCCGTAGTCACCGACACTGAACGGCATATTAATTCCGTTGACGTGAAATTTTGTATCAACGTAAATTAAGCCGTCGCGAATCTCAATGCCGATACCTTCAAAGGGCTTGCCCAAATTCTGAATGTCATTGACATTTTCCGCGCAGATTTTTTTGTAAGTGATAAAACTCAATTCACTTGCACCGTAATACAAAATAATTTCAGCGGCAGGAAATTTTTTCATCAGATTTAAACTTTGATTAGCCGTCAAAATTTGTGAGCCCGTGAAAATCCCGCGAATATTTTTAAGCGGTTCGCCTTCAATCAAAAATCTCAACTTCGTAGGCACAAGATAAATATTCGTCGCCGTCTTGATAAGCTCCAGCCATTTATAACGCGCAAATTTTTCGCTCGTGATAATCGTCCCGCCTGCATAAAGTGTTGCAAGCAAAGTATTCAAATTGCCGGTAAAACTCAAACTTCCGTGTATAAAAACTTTCGACGAAGAATCTACGCTGAAAATTTTATTCTGTACGTCAAAAAATCCCGCCCAACTTTCAAAGGTGCGATACAAAATTTTCGGCTTACCTGTAGTTCCTGAAGTCAATGCTCCGAAAATTGCGTCCGAATCTGCGCGGTTAAAATTTATATCTTCAGCAGTTAAATTTGCGTGAAGAATGACGGGAACTTTTCCGAACTTCTGCGCGGCAAAAAAATTAACGGCTTGATGATAAAAACTTTCAGCCGTTATAAAAAATATTTCGTTGTTACAATCGATTTTAATTTCGTTGACTGCCTTTAAAAATTCCGCGCAGGTTAAAACTTTTTCATCGACTTGCAAGAAAATTTTATCGCCGTAAGATTCAGCCCGCGCCGCAAGCAGTTCATAAAAATTTTTCATCTGTGATCCGCTATGTACTTGCGCATAAACTTAATTGTCGCGTCAGAGATAATATTTTCCTTCTTTTCGTAATTGATAATGCGGAAAAGCATACTCACGCGCTCAATAATCGGCTTATTAGCGGTCTTAAATTTTTCGCCGTTGATAGTGAGTTCAACTTTGCCGTTGGTCGACAAAACGCTGAAAGACGCGCCGAGAAGTTCCTTACCTTCAGGGTCTTTTATCGAGTAGCGAATATCCAAATCGCCGGCGGAGGTCTCCCAAGTCAGCTGGCGGTTTATCGCTTGATAAACTAAAATGTCGATGTACTCACGAATAATTTCATGCGTCCTAGTGTTCATAAAACCACTTCCTTTTTATTTATTCATCATAGATTTAACGGCGTCCTTGACAATTTCCATTTGAGTGGAAAGCCGCGCATCAACTCCGCCGTTGGGAGTCTCAACTACGCAATCGCCGGGCTTTAAGGCGTCGTCCGATACAACTTCCAAAATCGCAGTGCCGTCAGTCAAAAGTGTTTGCAATTCGCCGCGTGCAGTCAAAACTAAATCGTAACTGTCAGGCTCAACGTGAATTTTAACTTCCTTCTGGTCACGTACATATTTAATCGCCTCACGCACAACCGGCAAAATATCTTTCGGCACATCAATGAAATGTTGCGGCAAAATTTTTTCAATCGCCATCAAAACAATTTTAGCAATATCATCTTCAGCGCGGATAAAATATTCAGCCGTCGCCTCTTTAGCGTCTTGAATAGTTTTTTGCGCCTTTTGATTAGCTTCGTTGATAATGTCCCTAAGTTCATCGCGGGCATTTTTTTCGCCGTTATCGTGACCGACTTCGTAACCTTTCTCAAAACCTTTAGCGTGACCTTCTTTTTGCGCATCCTCAAGAATCAGCTCGGCATCTTCTTTAGCCTCCGTCAAAATTCTGTCACATTCGGCTTGAGTGCGTTGCTTTAAATCCTTAACCTTTTTTTCATCCTTTTGGATAGCGATAAATTTTTCGGCAAGGTCTTTTTCACGTTGCTCAATGTCGGCAAGCATACGATTTACATTTTCTTCTCTGGCGCGTAACTCTTCCTGTTTTTGATTTTCTTCAAGTTTGGATTCATCATCTTCGGAATTTTCCTCTTCCGCTTTTTGGAAAGGGACACCGATTTTAACAGGTTCGGCATTAGCCCAAGTGCGGCGAACAATTTTATTTGGGAGTAGCATATAAATCACCTCGCAAAAAATTTTCTGAACTTTTATAGCATTTTAGCACAAAGAAAAATTTTCGTCTAGAATAAGAAAAATTTTTAAAATGCAGGAAAATTTTTTATAGCGTCGAAATTTTAACTGTTAATAAAATTAATTTTGATGTATGGGGCGGTGGGCTTGACATTTTTTTTGATAGTGCCGAGCGTGATAGTCGTTAGTATAATCTTGGTGCATAGCGTTACGAATTATGTAGGATTGAAAATTAAGTATAGTGTGCTGTTTATGTGTGCGGCGTTAGCGTTCATATCACTTTTCGTAGCAATGGAAATCTCACCTAACCCTGACGAAAAATTTTTCATGCGTTTGGGCGCGATGATTTTATTATCGGCGGCATTAGTTACGGCGTTAAACAGATTTTTACTCCTTCGCGAAGTTGAAGAAGAGGCGAATTTCACGGAAGTAGTAAGGCAGGCATATTCTAAAAAATCCGACGAGGAACTTTCCTCAAGCGAAGTAGCTAAGGAGAGATTGAAGGCAGTTTCCGAACAAAATGTAACCACTTCAACACATTCTGAAACGCTTGATGAACTGATTGATTATGCAAAATCTGAAAAGGAACAGGGGAATTTAACTGCGGCAGTCGACGCCTACGAAAAAGCACTTGAAGAATATCCGGACGATGACTACGCGCCATTCATAGCGGTAGATTTAAGCGCAATTTACCGCGAACAGGCGGCGTATACAAAGGCAATTCAAGTTTACGAAGAGGCATTGAAACTTGCCGCCGTGAAACAAAGTCCCGCAGTTGAAGAAGAGTTTTTAAAAAAGCTCGCCTATATAAAAACAGTGCAGTCGGTACTTTTGAAATACCGCGCCTTGTCAACGCCTTTCAGCGAAATTCCTCAAGAGTATTTGAAGGAAATTGAGTTGGAATTTAAAAAAATATCCTTAGCTAATCAAAATCCTAAACGCTAAAAGCTGATATTGGGAGGTAATTTAATGAAAAAAAGTGTGGAGATTCTCGGGTTGCCGGTTATCAGCATAACCGAAGGACGCGAACTGGGAATCAGTAAGGGGCTGTTGATTGACGCCAAAAACAGGATGGTTGCGGCGATAACGATTGAAGATGATGATTGGTATCGCGGCGTAAAACTTATTCCTTATGAAGCGGTTATCGCAATCGGCGTAGACGCTATGACTATCACACATAGCGAAAATATTTTGACGCTTGATGAAGCCGGAGATTATGAAACTTTGCTTGATGAAAATATCCGTATAATCGGCACAAAAGTTTTCACGAAAAGCGGCGTGGTTCAAGGTAAAGTTTCCGAAATTTCAGTGGCTGAAGATGGCAAAATCGAAATGTGCGAAATTACGGATAATACCGGCGCGGTCGGCGAAATTCCTTCAGATAAAATTTCAATCTTCGGTAAACTCGTAACCGTTATTGAGACTGAAGCCGAAAAAAAAAACTTAAGCCGTTAGAAGAAAATCTTGAAGAAGCTGATTTACAAGTTGGCGAATCTGAATCCGTTGATTCTGTAGAAAGTTCAGCAAGCGTGGAAGTCGAAGCAATTACGCCAATTCACGACGAAAGCGAAGAGTCGGACGGCACAACCATTGAAATTCCTTCTACAACTGAAGAGGAAATTTCAGAGTCAAATTTGGAAAATGCCGAGTCAGATAACGCGCCGATTGAAATTCCTTCTTCGGAAGTCGAAGAGTCGGTTAAGAATACGCCGAAAGTTAATCAACAAACAGAGGCATTGAAAGCGGCTTTGAGACGTGCGCAGGCTAATCAAAAAACTTCCGGCAAAACAGCGCAAAATAAAAAATCGCCCGCAGTTGATGACAGACGCAGAACAATGCTCTTGGGCAAAAAAGCAACGCGTACTATCAAAGCTGATAACGGCGATGTAATTGTTGAGGACGGCGCGGAAATTACCGAAGAAGTTTTGCAGAAAGCTAAGCTCGCCAATAAATATATCGAACTTTCTATGAATTATACCCATTAATTTATATTAACTCATTTTAAATAATCAGTTCAAATCTGATATTAATTAATTTTTTTGGGAAATTAAAAGCCCCTACGAAAATGTAGGGGTAATTTTTATTTTTAAAATATAATTTAAATTTCATTAAACCATAAGGTAAAAGTTTTTTCCTCGTCGAATGGAATTAACTCACCAATTTTAGGCGTCAAAAGTTCGTAATTTTTTCCCACACTCTCAGAAATTAAATCGTTGTAGGGTTCATTCCAAGCATGACGCGCCAGAGCAAATTTGCCGGAATGAATAGGTACAACTTTTTTTGCGCCAATATCAACCGACGCTTCCGCAGTTTCATTGGGCAAACAGTGTATCGCGTGCCAAGCTAAATTATATTGACCGTTTTCCATAAAAGCGTAGTCAAAATTTCCAAACTTTTTTCCAATGTCTTTAAAGTGTTGAGAGTAACCGCCATCACCGCTGCAAAAAATTTTTTTATCTTTAGTCACGAAGGCGTAAGCACACCATTCAGTAGGATTTTGCGTCAACAATCGCCCTGAAAAATGTTGACTCGGCAGAATAACAGCTTTTAAATCACCAAAATTAATTTCGCTGTCCCAATCTTCCTCAACAATATTTTCAACGTTAAAGCCCCATTGCTCAAAATATTCACCAACGCCCAAAGGACAAATTACTTTCTTAACTTTCGACTTCAACGCCATAACCGACGGATAATCTAAGTGATCCCAATGATCGTGAGTTATCGCTAAAATATCAATTTCCGGAAAATCTTCAGCCGTGTAAATATTACTGCCCTCAAATGCGCGATTTATGAAAAATATCGGCGATGCATACGGCGAAAATACCGGGTCAAGCAAAATTTTTTGTCCGGCAAGTTGCAAATAAATTGTCGAATGCCCCATCCATACCGCGCAGTTTTGTTTTGGATTCAGCGTCAACAAATTTGTTTTTTCGGTAAGTAAAGGTTTTGGCGGAGACAAATGCGATTTATCACCGAATAAAAATTTTGCAGTTGCGACGATACGATTTTCTTTTTCTTGCACTTCGTCAGACATAACCGTTACCGGCGTCAAGCATTCAAAATGGTCAACAAAATAATGAGGTGACGCTAAGATTTTTTTTAATCTTTCGCCTTGCGGGAGTCGTCCGAATTCAGGGCGATGTATAAAATAAAATGCTCCGCCTCCTGCCGCCGCCGTTAAACCTGCCAAGCCTAAAAGTGAATTTCTTAAAAAATTTCTACGGTTCATTTCCAATCCAACGCGTTATAATCTTTTTCGTCGACAGGCTCACACCACTCATTAGATTTTTCTACGCCGTCAACTTCAACCGCCAAATGTTGGAAGGCAGAATCTTTAGCCGCGCCATGCCAATGTTTAACGTTTGCGGGAATATTTACAACGTCGCCGGGCCTGAGAGCCTGCGCGGGCTTGCCAAATTCTTGATACCAACCGCGCCCGTAAGTCACAAGCAAAATTTGTCCGCCGCCACTTTTCGCGTGATGGATATGCCAATGATTACGACAACCCGCCTCAAAAGTTACGTTGCCGATTATGACCTGTTCAAGCGAAATCATATTGAGATAACTTTTTCCGTCAAAAAATTGCGCGTAATTGACATTTTCTCCGCCGACAGGAAAAATACTCTCCGCTTGAATTTCTTCCAAAGTTTTTTTATCATTCATAAAAATTTCTCCTAAAAATTAATCTCCATAAACTTCTTTAGCCATCGGGAAAGTCGCCCAAGCCTTAGGCCAGCCTGCATAAAAACCAAGCTGCGTAATAATCTCAACCATTTCAGCTTTAGTCACGCCGTGATTTTTTGCAAGCGCAATATGACTTTTCAGCGCACTTGTCAAAACACCGCCGCCGACCAGTGCAGAAATTGTAACAATGCTCCTGTCGTGTAATGACAAAATATTATTGCGCGACCAAACTTCGCCAAACAAAATATCATCATTGTAACGCGCAAAATCCGGCGCAAATTCTCCTAAATTGTCGCGTCCCGCAGTC
>FLNU01001264.1_pt1 | contig 18718 bp, 22 predicted proteins | sample 1140361 | NCBI WGS metagenome assembly FLNU01 (sample SAMEA3878206, study PRJEB12797) | bioreactor metagenome | biome: Moose rumen | place: Sweden | collected 2011-10 | reverse complement strand
CCCCCCCCCCCCCCCCCCCCGACGGTGGAAGCTGACTGCATAAATTTCAAAACATATTGCGTAAGTTGAAGTGTGGCAAAAAAATTAACGTCAAAGACTTCACGAATTTTATCAATAGGCGTCATCTGAAACGAACAAGCCGAAGGCGGACACATACCGGCATTGTTTACAAGAATATCAATTTTTTTGCGCGTCTTACGAATTTGCATCATTGCGCTTTTCATTGCCTTTTCGTCACGCATATCAAAATACAACGGCGTAATTTCCACGTTATTTTTTTCGGACAAAGATTTAATTCTGTCGGTAAATTCTTCAGTTTCATTACGGACGCAGGCAAAAATATTCGCGCCATTTACAGCGAACGTTTCCAATATTGCCTTGCCGATGCCTCTGTTACAGCCGGTTATTAAGGCGGTTTTATCCTCTAAAAGCATTTAAAAATTTCTCCTCATTTTGGTAAAGCGTACAAGTCGAGTCCGTACAAATCGTAACCTTCGTGCTTACGAAGATAAAAACGACAATCTTTGTAAATTTCTTTTATGAATTGCGGAATAGTTATCAAATCTTCTTTGCGATGATAGGCACTGAGAGCAAGCAAAGGTTTTGAACGTTTCATTGTTTGAACTGAGCCCTTCAAAGCATTAAGTTCTGCGCCTTCGACATCCATTTTTATAAGATTTACGGGAAAATCGCCAACCATATTGTCAATGGCGTCAACTTCAACGGTAACGTTGCCTTCTTCAGAAATCGCCGAACCCATATCGCCTTGACTACGAAAATAAAGAGTTTCTTTCTTATCCCAAACTCCGCAGTTGAAAAGCGCAATATTTTTGTAGCCGTTGTCCGCGACAAATTTTTTGAGTTTGTCGAAATTTTCTTTGTCGGGCTCTATCGCAAAGATTTTTGAGTAATTACCATTCACGAATTTTATAAATTCTTCTACCGTGTCTCCGGTGAATGCACCGCAGTCCACGTACCTGCCGCCCCCCCCCGTCGAGGGCGTCACGAGTTAAGTCGTTGAAATATTCATTGCCCACGAGAACATCTTTAACATTTTCAGCCTTTCCTGTGACGTGAGTTTTCAAGTAAGCACGCATCGTTTTTTTGGAAAGCTCATCCTCCAAAATGCTATATGTTTCTTCAAAGCGATCGAGATTTGCAAAAATGTAATCGCGAGAAATACTTTCTACTCTAAGAGGAATCATATATTTAAGTATTCTTTTATCGTTTGTAAATTCAGAAATGCGCTTCTTTTGAGCTGACTCATATTTTCCATTTTTTGTTCCCAAAGCAAAAATAAAAATATGATCGGGATATTTGGCAACGCTGTCCTCAAAATTAAGAATCGGACGTTCAAGATAAGTTTTATTGGGACGAAAATATTTCTCGTCGACGGCATAACCCAAAATTTCTACGCCGTAATTATTTAAGAGGCTGGTCATTCTCTCAGCTCCGACTCCCGCGCCAAAAATAATGACGGGCAACTTGCGAGCTTTAATTTCTTCCATACGATCTTCTACAGTTGGTAGAGTTTTCAATTCTTCAAAAAATTTTTTCAAGTTAATTCCTCCTTACTCAAAATAAACAATGCGGGACATTTGCCCGATTAAATCGTAGCCGTCCCAGATAACGCCAATGTCAAGTGCTTTCCCGACAGGTACAATTCTGTCAATGCCAAGCCAATTATTATTCAAAACAATTTCTGCCAATTCACGCGGCGAAAAACCAAAGTAAGTTAATGTTTGATATTTTTCATTTACGAAATTTTTTATGTCGTCCAAAGAATTTATATCATACTCGTAGAAAAGTCCAAACTTTCCGCGCAGATTGTCAATGCCTTCAAAAAGTTCATTGACTTTAGCACGATACAAAAAATTACTGTTCTGCTTAAGCCTTCCCGCTTGTGGAAAGTTAATCGCGTTTTGACAAAAATCTTTGTACTTACTCGTTGCTTTTATCGCCGGTAAATCGTAGCGTTTCATTGCCATATTTTCGACGACTTGCCAAAAAATTTCGCGACCTTCGGAAGTTGCACTTTTTCGCCACAGGATTAATTGAGGTGATGAACAGGCATTTTGGTCTGCTAAGTATGTATCATTATAAAAATTTCCAGCCAATCTTTCAAGCTCAGTTTCATTCAAATTTTCAACAGATTCTTCATCAAAAATCGCTAAAGAATATCTGTCGGCAAAAACCAACTCAGTAGCGCGAGGCGGTATTGAAAATTTCCGCACATTCTCTATTGTCGAATCGCCGCCCCAAATTAATCGAATTTGACAACACGACGAAAAAATTTTAGTCCAATCGCTTGATTTGTCATATTGTACAAAAGCAGTCATATTTTTTAATTTATGAAAATCCGGCTTAGACAAAACCTTATTCAAAGTATCGCAGAGTAAATCAATTTGCGGAAAATCTTTTGACGGTACACGTACAATATTTGCATTTCCAGCCAACAATCCGAAAAAGTACGAAAAAATAAATTGCACTGGAATATTTGAAGGCGTAATGTGAAAAGCAAGACCTTTTCCAAGTCGAAATTTATCGTCCAAAAAAGTTTTTTTGAGACGCTGAATATTTCCTTTACGCGCAAAAAATGCCACAGAAATTATATCAGGAAAATTTTTACAGCGATTGTCTTTGAAAATTTCTTCCGAAAAGTCGCTTAAAAAGTTGCAGACCAAATCACTGTAGGGGACAAGCGGCGAAAAATTTTCAATCTCATTGCCGACCAAATACTTAATATCATTGCCCATAAGTATCACTACACCCCCTTATTTCAGCCTTTTTTATTCTGCCGAGAATTTCAAAATATTTTCCTTTACGACCGCATGGGCAATCATCTTCGCCCAAAATTCGCCCTTCATCTTCAGTAAGAATTATATGTCCGGGATAACTTGACGGCAACACAGACATCAATTCAATAATTCCGACTTCTCCAAAGTCACACGGCGAAAAATCCTTTGCGCGTCGCGTGATAATATCTGAAAAAATAGAGCAATGTTTATGTCCGTACTCACATTCAACAAATACTGAACCAAGTTGCTCAACCATGCCGTAATAATCGCGGACGTAAATATTACCGCACACTTGCTTTAAGTCATGCCGAAATTTTTCAGCACTCACACTTTTATCACGCAACTTTTTCCAACCGCCTATGTGAAATAATTCACCGTCGGGAATATCTAAAAAAATTTCCTGTTTCTGCAAAACCTGTTGAAAAAATTGCCATACAATATAAGTGTAGCCGAACATTACAATTTTGTTTGATTTATGAGCGTCAATCCAATTTTTTAATTCCTCAACGCGCAAGTTCATATCTTGATCCAACGCGAAAAAAACATCGCGCCCGAACATTGAAAAGCCGATAATCCCCGCACCCCGCGCAGAAAAAAGACGCGGGTCTTTTTTTACAAGCTCCGTGTCAAGAATTATCATGGGGCAACGTTTATTGCCGATAAAAGAATTTATGATATAAGAAAGACAGCGTGATTGCGATCTGGCTGTTGCGCTATCGAGTAAAATTTTTGAAACACGTTGTCCCGAAGTTCCTGAAGAAGTCATGGTCTTAACAATTTTTTCTTTAGGGACGCTGGTCAACTCAAATTCTTTAAACAATCCTACAGGCAGAAAAGGAAGTTCCTCTAAAGCGTAATTTTTGTCAATAGAAAAATTTAAGCCTTTCAACATCAGCGAATATTCATGACAACTTTCAAAATGATATTTCGTAAGCTCATTCATGTACTTTGTAAACTGCAACCGTTTTTCTTTTTTATTCAAAGAATATGGAGAAGTTTTCAAATACTCTTGATGATTTTCCAACATAATTTTTAACTCCTGATATAAATATCCAGCGGACCGGAAAAAGTCGCGCCAAGTGAACCGTAAAGATTCAACGCAGGCATATTTCTGCAAGAAACACGCCCTTCAATTTTACGAAAATTTTTTTGTTTAAATAAATCTGCAACACCGGCGTACAACGATAATGCCGCGCCACTTAAACGGTACTTTGCATCTACCGCCGCCAGACGAATTACCCCCCTCCCATTTTTTATTTTTATCTACAATTTCCACAACTTCTATGAAACCTGCTATCTCGTCCTTGCAGTGGCAGACGTAACAAGTTTTCATCTGTGACAAATAATCTTCAAGTAATCCTGTGTCAAATTTTGGAGGAAATGACACAAAAAAGCGCACGTCTTCAACAAAATTTTCTTTGGCAATTTCAGCAATTCTTGCGTTAAGTTGGGACTCTTCAATTTCCAATCTGCAAAATTTTTTAAAATCCGTAGACGCTTTTAACGGTATCGACACCTTAACCGTTCTGTCAACAAACACATAATTTTTTTGACGCAAGATATTTGCCAATTCATAATCACCGGAATTTATGGTACATTTAAAATCTTGAATATCTTCCGCACACTCTGCAATTTTATAAAAAAAATCTGATTGATTCAAAATATTTCACGCCTCAATATATCTCGACATTTCGCGTATTAAGTCAAAGCCGTCCCACATAAAAGCAAGTCGCATTGTTTCTCCAAACTCAACAATTCTGTCAACACCGCGCAGACCTTTAGATATAACCCACTCTCTGATTTTTTTCGTATCAAATCCAATTACAGCTACAGTTTGGCATTGCTTGTTGAGCAAAGGAATAATTTCTGCAAAATCTTCAGCAATATATTCAATGAAATAACCGCCGCCCGGTTTAAAATCTGTAAAAGTACTTTTCAAATCATCGACTTCAACCCGCGTCATAAAATTATCGTCTGAAATAAGTTTGACACCGGTATTTTTCATTCCAAGCATACATGCCGCAGAAAATTTATCTATAGCTTGTATAGGAAACATTTCGTAATCGGCATAAACTAAATTTTCAAGAGACGCCCAAAATTTTTTCCTTGCTTTATCGACAGATTTTCCAATCCAAATTATTGCTCGCGGCGAACTGCAGGCATTTTGATCTACATCGTAAGTATCTGCATAAAATTTTTTCGCAACAGATATTTCATCTAAATCAAGATATTTTTCAGACTGAATCAAAGCTATTGAGTGCCTGTCCGCAAAAGTTAATTCGATACTGCGTGGCGGGAGCTGAATTTTACGTATTTCATTGATTGTTGCATCGCCGCCCCAAATAATTCTCACGTCACACAATGAAGAGAAAAATTTTGTCATTTCCTCATTATGCGGATAACGTACCAAATAAAAATAATCTTGCAAGTCTTGAAAATCTGCACTCAGCAATTTGTTCATTGCGCCGCAAATTATTTCGGTTTCAAGAAATTGTCGGCTTGAAAGACGAACAATATTTGCATTACCTGCCATAGCGGCAATGGTAAACGACATTGCAAAAGCCAACGGCACATTGGAGGGCGCAATATGAAATGCAACTCCGCGCCCCAATCTTGATTCGATAACGGCATTGCGTAAATTTTTCTCACGCTCAAGTGATGCCCGTCTAATCCAATAAGCATACGCCGTTACATGTACAAAATTTCTTGACCGTTTATCTTTCAAAATTGCATTTGACAGAGCTGAAAAAAAATCAATCATTCTTGGCGCAAAAATCGGTAAGGCAGGAACATTTTTTAATCTTTCCAAAAGATTTTTATTGCCGACGAGGAATTGAACGTCTTTAAAATCCTGTTGCATAGGTATCACTGCACCCCCTCAATTCGGCACTCTTAAGACGCCCGAGAATTTCAAAATATTTTCCTTTACGACCGCAAGGGCAGTTATCCTCACCTAAAATAATTCCTTCGTCTTCCGTCAAAAGTGAATGTCCGGGATAAGATTGCGGCAATGCGGAAACCAGTTGCATTATTCCGACTTCACCGTTTTTCTTAATCGAAAAATCTTTGTAATCGCGTATAAAAATGTCAGAATAAATACTGGCGTGTAAATTTCCATGCTCACATTCAAAATACGAACAACCTGTTTGTTCCGCCATTCCGTAGTGATCAATGAAATGATTAATTCCGCAAATCTCCTTAAATTTTTCTTTAAAAATTTGTCGAGTCACTGCTTCAGATGTCAATTTTTTCCAACCGCCGCCCGTCATCAAAAATGTTTCGGGCAAATTGAGCTTAAGATTTTTTTTCAGAAGTTCTTTATAAAAATGTTGCCATACCATAAAAGTAAATCCGAAAATTAAACTGCGCTGTTTACCGTATTTTTCACAAAAATAATTGACTTTATCCAAATTCAATGACATATCTTCATTGAGCGCGTAAATTGTTTCCCGCGTAGCAAAAGATAACCCGATAATGGTGCCGCCCCGCGCAGAAAATAACTTACGATCTTTTACAACCGCAGGACTGTCGATAACTAACATTGAAACCCTTTGATGTCCTATAAAATCACTCAACAGACGTAAAAAAATTTGCTGTTGTAACATGGCAGTTGCTTTGTCCAAAAAAACTCTGGAAACTTTTTGCCCCGATGTACCCGATGATGTCATTGTTTTGAAAATTTCTTTACGGTCAATGCTGAGAAGTTCATATTCTTTGAAAAGGCGTACAGGGAAAAACGGAATATCGGCAACCGTTTTAACTTGCGTTTCGTCAAAGTTAATCAAATCCAAAAATCTCTCATATTCCAAGCAATTTTTTCTGTGATGTTCCGTCAAACTTAAAAGTCTTTGTCTGAGACGTGTTTCTTTATCTGCCGCCGTCAAAGAATACGGCTCAATCGAAAACCAATTCTTTAAATCTTCAAGCATGATAATTGCTCCGCTGTTCCATAATTTTTGCGGCAATTTTTTCTGCCGTCAAGCCTGTCACATCTAAAACGTATTTGTGCGATCCCGCATAATCCAAGAAATCTTGAACTCCAATGAAAATTTGTGGCGGAGTATTTTCAAGAGTCGCTTTAAATTCGGCAACCGCACTACCCATTCCGCCCAAGATATTATGTTCCTCGACTGTAACAATAAGCTTGTGTTTATCAAAAATATTTTTCAACCCAACTTCGTCAATGGGTTTAATCGTGTGCATATTGTAAACGGCGGCAGAAATTCCGTTGTCTTGTAATATGTTTGCCGCGTTCAGCGATTCGTTTACCATAAGCCCTGTTGCAATAATTCCTACTTCTTCGCCTTCGCGCAGATTAATAATTTTTCCGGGTTGAAAATCATAATCTTCTTTATAAACTATCGGGCAATTCGGACCGCCGGAAATTCTGATGTACATAGGCAATTCGACAGAGGCGGCATATTCGGCAATTTTCACGGTTTCCAATGCGTCTGCAGGTGAAAAAACTTGAAGGTTAGGCAGTACTCGCATAAACGCCAAATCTTCCGTCGCCCAATGAGAAATTCCCGATTTTGCCATTATCGTTCCCGCAGAAAAGCCGATAACTTTCACATTTAACTTCATATGTGAAAGATGTTGCCTTATGTGTTCCAAACTGCGCACGGCAATAAATGATGCATAAGTTGATGTAAAGACACAATCTCCGGCCATTGCAAGCCCTGCGGCAATTCCAATCATATTTTGTTCGGCAATTCCGACGTTTAAAAATTTCTCGGGGAACTTTTTTTGAAACCCCGTCATTCCTGCCAACGTTGCCACATCCGCAGTAATCAGCTTTAAATTTTCCTTTTCCTTCGCAATCTCAGGAAGTGCCGCGCCAAAAAAAGCACCTCTTTGACCGAGACGCGCCCACATTCTGATATTTGCAGGCGTAACTTTCATTGAGAATCGCCTCCAGTCAATTCAACTATTGCTTTTTCATAATCCTTTTGCGACAAAGTATGATGATGATATTCCGGCTTATTTTCTATAAACGAAACACCCTTACCCTTTACCGTCTTTGCAATTATTGCATGCGGCTTTTCCGTTGGTTTATCAGCAAAAGCTTTTAAAAGTGATAAAGTATCGTGTCCGTCACATTCGGTAACGTGCCAACCGAAACTTGAAATTTTATCTGATAAATTTCCGAGTGACATAATTTCTTCTATATTGCCGTCCAACGATAAACCGTTTCTGTCAATAATGGCAGTAAGATTATCAACTTTAAAATGTGCGGCAGACATAAACGCTTCCCAAATACTTCCCTCGTCTAATTCGCCGTCGCCCATTAATATATAAACTTCAGAGTTTCTTTTATGTTCTTTGGCACTCATTGCTAAACCAATGCCGACAGAAATTGCCATGCCGAGAGTACCGCCGGAATATTCTAAGCCAATCTCGAGGCGGCGCGGATAGCCCGTCAATCTGCCACCGTCTTTTTGGAACTCCAAAATTTCTTCGCGTGAAATAAAACCTGCCTCCGCTAAAGCCGGAATATGGGCAAGTACACAATGATTTTTGCTGGGTATAAAAATATCTCTGTTTTTATCTAAAGTATTTTTAATGTCATAACGCAAAACTGCTCCATACAGAACAGCTAAAATTTCAATGGCAGATAAACTTCCGCCTAAATGCGATCCGTAATTTCCCGAAGCTAACGCCATATTCAACGCCGCTAACCGCATACGCTTTGACATTTCGGTAAGACGTTGTGCATTTTCCAAAGAAATTTCGTAATCAAGAATCACTTATGCAGTACCTCCTCCGTCTATTTGTAAAATATGCCCCGTGATAGACCTTGCAGAATCAGATGCGAGATAAAATGCCGCGTCAGCTACTTCTTTTGTAGACAGCATTCTTGGCGGCAAGCTCATTGTCTTCAAATGCTCTTGGATAATTTCTTTATCATTATAATTCCCCATGTCGGTATCTGTAAAACTGGGGGCAATTCCATTAACCCTGATGTTATAACGCCCCAATTCTTTAGACGCCATTTTCGTAATCCAAATTAATGCGGCTTTACTTGAGCCATATGCCAAAAAGCCGGGATTAGTGAATATGCCGGCAACAGAACACATATTTATGATACAACCGAAATTTTGCCGAATCATTCTGCGCGATACCAACTGCATCATGTTGACTTGTGCAAAAACGTTTATTTCGTAAACTTCGCGCATTTTGCTTACGGGCGTCATGGTAAAAGCTCCGCCGTGAACAATTCCTGCATTGTTTATAAGTACGTCAATATTTTTCTTTTCGGCAAAGATTTTTTTCATACCTTCGCGCATTGCGTTTTCATCGGCTAAATCAAAATAAACGGGCGTAATTTTTGCACCCGTTTCATTAGATAATTTTTCGATAATGGCAACAAATTCTTCTGTCTCACGTCGAGCACAAGCCCAAACGTCATAGCCGTTGGAAGAAAATTTTTCTACCATTGCTCGTCCTATACCGCGATTTGAGCCTGTTACTATAACATTTTTTCTCAATGCGAATTACTCCTGCAATTAAATTACCACGTCGTACTTAAGCAAAATTTCCTTACCTTTGCCGACGGAACCAAAATCGAGAATATCTTCCGTTTCAAGCATAATATCGAAAGCGTCCTCGATAGCCGCCATTAAACGCATATGCCCGACAGAATCCCACTCGGGAATGGTATCATAAGCCAACTCGTCTGTTATGGCACTGTCATCAATTTCAAAAGCTTCCTTGAAAGCTTCTCTGTACTTCGTAAGATTGTCCATAAATCAAATATCCCTTTCTTATCAAAAAATTATATTATAAAAGGTTTGTAAATTTTAGTTTCTGAAAGATTTGCTGTAGCCGTCCCCCAAGAAAGACCAATGCCAAAACCGCAAAATAAAACTCTTTCTAATGCACTTTTTGCGCGAAGTTCCTCATTTTTCAATGAAAGAGTTATGGGCATGGTCGCCCCTGCCGTATTGCCGACTGTTTTTAATGTAATCGGCATTTTTTCTTCAGATACACCAATGCGACGTTGAAGCAATTTCAGAATAATTTTGTTGGCTTGGTGAAAAACAAACAAATCTGTAGACTCTTTTTCCCAGCCCGCATATTCAAGAGATTCGCGAACAAGAGGCGGAACTCTTTTCAAAGCAAAGTTCATAATTTCCATACCGTCCATATGCGTATGCTCCGGCCAATGAACATAACCATGCTCATCAGTGTACGATTTTTTAGTTTCTTCGTTTTTGGGCATACGAAACCCGCCCGCCTCAGTAATTAAAAATTTGTATCCGCTACCGTCAGAGTATATTTGGAAACACATTTCATTTTGCCCTTGCTCTATAACAGTGGCGGCAAAACCATCTCCCAATATCATTCTGTTAGCTCGGTCATCTTCATGGAGTGTAGCAATTTGAGTATCGCCGACGAACATAATCACGCGCCGACAACTGCCCGATGAAACAAGTAATGCCGCCTGATAAAGCCCGTAAATATAACCCGTGCAACCATAATTTATATCAAAAGCAACCGAACTTTTCGGCAAACCAAGTCTGTCTTGAACTATCGTGCAAGTTGGCGGGGCAATATAATCAGGCGTTTGAAAGACTAAAATAACGCCGTCAAAATCTGTACTCTTTAAATTACTTTCTTCCATAAGTTTTTTTCCAAGTTCAACAAAGTAATCTGAAGAACACATACCTTTGGCAGCGACATGTACACTTTCAACGCCCGTCGATTCCATAATGCGTTTAATATCTTTTGCCGAAAAAAATTTTTCATAATCTCTGATATTTAAAGTTTCTTTCGGCAACCCGACTGCTATATTTGAAATTTGCAATCCTTTCAATTTAACTTTCAAAATTATCCCTGCCTAAAACTATAACTCATAAACCTCCGAAAAATATGTTTTGCTTAAATCCAGTGCCGCTGCTGCACAAGCAAGACCGTTACCAAAACCGCACAAAACAGCTTTATCCCACTGCCCCCCCCCGTTGGTGTTGGAATTTTCCAAGCACAAAGTCAGAGGCGTACTGGCGGCGGCGGTATTACCGTAGTAGGTGAGCGATATTGGAACTTTATCAGCCGGTATGCGAAGTCTTTTAGTCAAAGCGTTAAGTATAGTTTTATTTGCTTGATGAAGAGCATAAACTTTTACGTCATCTTTTGTCCAATCCATGATACCGAACAAATTTTTTATTGCTTTAGGTGCGGCAGCCAGTGCAAATGCCATGACCTCAAGCCCGTCCATATGGGGATCTTGTAAGGTATGAACATTTCCCTGAGCGTCGACTTCTTCAACATCTGTCACGCCATGCTTTATTGGCATTCTTTTTCCACCTGCAGGCGTATAGAGAGCACGAAAACTTTGTCCTTCATTGTAAAAAGAAAAGGCACTTTTCGTCGTTTCATCACCACAAGAAACTATTGTGGTAACTCCCGCGTCTCCAATTAATACTTGCATTGATTTATCTTTGGGATTTATTCCCGACGCGGTATCTCCCGCACATACCAAAACATTTTTGCAATAATTGCTTTGAATCAGCATAAATGCCTGAAACAATCCGTTTACATAACCCGCACAAGCTTGGTTAATGTCCACAATAATGCAATTCGACGAAAGATTTAATCTTTCCTGAACAATATAACCTGAACCGGGTGTCAGATAATCTCCAAGAGGCGTGGCAAAAACAACACCGTCAATTTCAGAGGGCTTAATGTCAAGGGTTTCAAAAAGTCGCTCGGCAGAATTAATACAATAATCTGTCGTAGTCATATTGGAAGGGACACGACGCAATTCTTTAATGCCGGTAAGTTGTATAGTCTCTTCCATATTGACGCCGTCGAATTTTAAATCCTTCACTATTACGCGCTCTTTTGGAACTGTAACCGATATTCCCTTAACGATAGGTCTATCGAAGATTTTATCTTTCAATTACATCTCTCCTAAAAGTTGTCCGCCGTCAATTATTATATCCGTTCCGGTAATCCAATCTGCCCTGTCACTGAGTAAAAACAAAACCATTCCGCTGACTTTATCAACAGTTCCTTCGCCCAATAAAAATGCTTTAGCTGAATTCTCGGGAATTCCAAACTCTCTGGCTTGTTCATTAGACATATCTGTATTCATAACCCAACCGGGACTTACGCTGTTTACTCTTTGACGATTTGGACTTATTTCCTTTGCAATTATTTTAACCGCTCTCTGAACTGCAGATTTTGCAGAAGCATAGAATAATTGTCCCTGATTGGCGGAATACGCGGCAGAAGAAGAGAAAGTAACATAAGACGCTCCGTCAAGTGCAAAACGTTTTTTAGTAGCCGACTGTAAAAAACGTACCATTCCCCAATAGTGGGTGTTCATATGAGCTTGCGCCACTTCTTCTTTCCAAGCACGAAAAACAGTAACGCCGCCAATGCCTGCGGTGTAAACGCCGCCGCTGATTTTTCCGTATTCTTGAACAAAATTTCTTATCAGCTTGTCCCAATCGGCAGATTTTGCCACAGTAACGTCAACAAATGCAGGAATAATTTTTCCTTTACCTTGATTTTCAGTCATGCGCTCCATAGCCTCAACACGGCGTGCAAGACAAAGTACGTTTGCCCCTGCCTGTGCCAGTTCGAGGGCAATTTGTTGACCTATTCCCGAAGAAGCTCCGACAACGACAAAATTTTTTCCTTCATAACAAAAATTAACTTCAGGCATGGAATTACTCCTTAACAATAAGTTCATAGAGATCGCGCACCGTTACCGCATTACGAACATCAGCCGCACGAATAATTTTTTCGGTATACTCCGCCGCCATAGCAAGATAAGCTACGTAACCCATTGAGTCCCACTCTTCAATGTCATCTAAATTGGCGTCCAAATCGACTTCTTCTTCACGATTCAAAACGTCCAACATTCTTTCTTGAAATTCTTCAGTTGTCATTAAATTTCCCCCTCTCAATTAACAAACTAATCGAAATGCTTTATTAACACGTTTTTTATATCAGTAATCTCTCTGCCAAACATTAAATGCAACTGCAAGATGTTCAGATTATTTGAAGAAACCGCCGTTCTAAGAAAGCGTAAATCACTTTTACAAAAGCTCATTACCCCTGCGTAAATATACATTGAACCCAGATAACGAGTTTCAGGACGATTAAAAAGACCGCCCAATAAACCGACGACTGTTTTTCCGTCTGCCTTTACCTTATCAAGTGAAAAACCTATGGGCTTACCTTCAAAAAGATATATCTGAATTGTAGCTCCTCTTTCCAACTCATCTTTCATCCACAAGGAATAACGACGATTGGCTACATTAATCCCAAAATGTGGGTCTAACGAAATGCGATCCGTGACAAAAATGTTGCGCTCCATTTCAGAAAAAATCATTTGAATATCTTCGTTACTGGCAGGACGATAATCGGCTCCGACACAAACCGAGCGATATTTCTCAAGAGCATTTGAAATATCTTTACGCGTACCTCTAAGGTTAATCTGATTTTCCATTAAGATAAAGCCTGCGCCTTGCAGATACAAGCTTATTTCAGGATAACGGGTGTCGGCTTTGATAACGACGTACTTTGCATCGTATTGAAGTCTATGCTTTTCAATGGTAGCCAATAAATCAGTTTCAGAAAGCATTAAGTCTTTTTTCTCGATAGAAATTTCAATGGTTTTGACACCCAAATTACGAAGTTCCCACTTCGCATCTACGACTTTCATCAAAATTGCGCGGTGGATAATATGAACCGCGCCCCTCCTCTCAAAGATTTTGTCCTAAGGCAAGCGGGCATAAATGCCTGTAAAGCCGCCGTCCGCTAACGTAATAAATTATGTCAAGAAAAATCAAATAACCCTTGCAGTGCTATATTACTGTTTCTTCGCTGACAGAAATATTTTATAATCTATGTAGACTTTTGTCAATCTTTGAATGTACTGTTGTAATGCGTTGTTGTAATTCGTAATTCGTAATGCGTAATGCGTAATTATTTTCTATGCCGAATAAAAATTAAACATTGAAAAAAGTAGTCGTGCCGTGATGGTGCGACACTTTTTTCAATGCACGAAGGGTTTGGGGCAATCGTAATGCCCCATCGAAAAAATTTTTGACGGCTCTACAAGGATAGTGCAAGCCGGCTAAAATTTTTTCGCATTACCAATTAATTTTACTATAACACTGGTTGAAAACTAGGCTTACGCCCTTTTGTATAAAAACTTTTTTCGTCCGCCTATAGATTCAGAAGAATAAAATATCTTAAAATTTCAATATTTGCCGAAAGATTCTCTTGACTTTGAGTTATCAAATATGATAAACTTGTTATCAAATATGATAACTCAATTTTTTTATCAAGGAGTTGTTAGCACAAATGAGCAATTTTGTCAAGCCCTCTAAGGATGAAATTGATAAAAATCAAGAAAAAAATTCTCCCTTGCCAAAACATCAAAAATTCATTACACTTGTTGACGAGGAAACTGGTAAAACTATCGGAATGTTTCCGCTCAAATCTAAAAATCTTGGAAAAGGGTGGATTGCTTTGTATCAAGAAGCTAGTATTTGGCTTTCCAGTCAACGTTTAACTGGTGAACAATACAGTGTTATGCTGTTTCTTTTTGGAAAATTAGACTTTGAGAATTATCTTAGAATTGGTCTCCAAGAAATTTCGGACAGAACTGGTATTAAACTTCCTAACGTTTCACGCGCAATGAGAAAATTGAAAGAATTAAACATTATCCTCGAAGGACCACCTGAAGGTAAATTTAAAACTTATCGTCTTAATCCGTATATTGCGCATAAAGGTTCAGAAAGAAAGCAGACTATTATCGATTTTGAGAAATTGCTTGAAAAAAAATCCGAACCCAATGCAGATAATGACGAGCCGAAATAACTTGTCGAAATTAATTTTTTCATCTTGTAACGTTTAAAATTAGCAACAAAAAATCTGGTGAAGTTGCTCCAATCTGGATCGTCGCACGGCAACAAAATTGTTTTACCTGCAAAAACATTTTCGTCGTAATCAAGATAACAATTCAATTCGCGCTGAATATCGTTGTACTGAGTATAGAACTCGTCATTTTTATTTTTAGCCGCCGAATTTAAAATTTCATTTCTTGCCATAAATTATTTCACGTCCTTTAGAATAAATTCAGCCGCCGTCAAGTAGGAATCCTGCGTACCTTTGCGCGTGACGCTTAACGCCGCATATTTTGAGGCACGTTGCATTGATTCAAGAATTTTTCCTGTTCTGATAAAAGTTTCCGCAAAACAGCCGATATAAGCATCGCCCGCGCCGGTACTGTCAACCGATTCAACCTTAAGCGTCGGCACAAATTCTTCGACGCCTTCAGCAAGCCAGATTGAACCGCGACTGCCCATAGTCACGATAACATTTTTCAAGCCGCGATTTAAAAGATTTTTCGCCGCCAATTTAATTTCGTCAATCGTATCAACAGACATACCAGTTAAAATTTTTAATTCAGTTTCATTAGGCACAACAAATTCACAGCCGCAAACTTTTTCAAGCGATAAATTTTTATTCATAGGCGCGGGATTTAAAATCAGGGGAATTTTATTTTTGTCGGCAAAATCAATCGCCGCGTAAACCGTTTCGAGAGGAATTTCAAGTTGCAAAATAATCAAGCCGCAAGTTTTTAAATCGTCAGCCGCTTTCATCATAACTTCCGGCGTTAAAAAATCATTTGCGCCGCGATAAAGTATGCTCCGATATTGTCCGGACTTTTCAACCCAAATTGTAACAGTGCCGTTTGAAATATTTTGTGCAGTGTAAACGTGACTTGTATCAATGCCGTTACGCTGAAAATTTTCCCGCGCAGTTTGTCCGAATAAATCATCGCCGACTGCCGACACCATTAAAACTTCCGCGTCTAACCTACTTAAAACTATGGCTTGATTCGCGCCCTTGCCGCCGCAAGCTATATGAAAATCTTTAGCCGTCGCCGCCTCTCCATAAGCGGGAGCTTTATCGACGTAAGACACAACGTCCATCATCGTCGAGCCAATTACCGCGATTTTCAATAAAATTCCTCCTACAAATTTATTTTTTAAGTTGATTTTGAAGTTGCTGAATTACTTGATTTTGTTGCTGAATATAGGCGTTCATCTGATTAATTATCGCGCTCTGCTGATTTAATTGCAAATTGAAAATGTTCATACGATTAAAAATAAATGCAGTCAACGCAGTTTTATCTTCAACTTTTTCAAGTTCATGCTTAATTAAAAAATCAAGTTGCCACGTCGGAATTTGAGCGTAAAGCGATTGAATAAAACCAAATTGAGCACGTGCCCAAAAATCGAAAAGCGCGTACATAACATCAGGGTGTTCACGTAAAAAGGAAAATTTTTCTGCAAATTTATTTATAGCCGCTACTCCTTGAAAGAAATGATCGGTGCCTCTACGTAAGTCGATTTCTAAAGACCTGTCACTTCCCAAAGAATGTGGGCGTCTGCGATATATGTATGTGATATTGGGAACGCGAACCAAATTTTTAGATAAGCAAATTATAAAGAAATCCCAAAAATTATCTTCGCCATAGCGTATTTCCGGAAAGCGTATGTTGTGATTGGAAATAAGTTTGCGACGAATCAAATAATTCCAACAGGTAACCCAATATTTTCCCATTAAAAAATCTCTAATGCGCTCAAAAATATTCTCTGAAATAAGTTTGGGTTTATCTACAAATTCATAATTAGCTTTACCGTTGCCGCCGCAAAAAATATTTTTTTCTAATTTAGTTTTATCGGTAGTAAATTTTTCTCCAATGTTAATGTTGTAATATTTTTCGCCGTAAAGAACGTCCGCGTCAAATTCTTTTGCTATAGGGTAGAGTTCCTCAAATGCTGTCGGAGTAATAGCGTCGTCACTGTCCATAAAATAAATATATTCTCCAATGGCAAATCGTAAGCCGATATTTCTAGGGACGGCACAAGTACCGGAATTTTTTTCAGAGCGAATCAGCTGAAGCTTATCTGCCCCCCCCCTTGTGAGTTGAGATATAATTTTCAACTATTACGCAACTTTCATCAGTGGAGCAATCGTCTACAACTATTACTTCATAATCTTGAAAAGTTTGTGCAAAAATGCTGTCGAGGCATTCAGCGATATATTTTTCCGAATTATACATCGGGATAATGATTGATACTGCAGGAATTGTTTTCTTATTCAATTTGCAACCTCCTATTAAATTCTTCAACTTCTTCAGGCGTAAATTCCACGCGCATTGATTTCCAACGATCGTGTAACCAAAACCATTCTTCAGGATAATTTTTTATATGTTCCTCAGTCAATGTCGCTAATTTTTGTGTCATCAACTGAATATCTGCGCGTTTATCGGAAGTCTTTGTGACATTAAGCGGCGGATAAACTTCAAGCGTATGTGTGCCGTCGGAATTTTTGTGCATAAACGCGGGGAATATCGGAATTGATTTAAATCTTGACATAGCCGCCGCGCCGGTTACGTAATTCGTTGCACGGTTAAAAAATTTCACTATAACGCCGTCATGCCGCCCAACGTCTTGATCCATTATCAAGCCGATAAAATGCCCTTCGTCTAGCATTTTGTACATTTCACGGACGCCGCTCCGATAAGTTATGTGCATGCCGATTTGCGTACGAAATTCATTTATAAATTTATCCGCGCCTTCAGATTTTTGTTTCTTGGCAACGCCGACAAGCGGGATACCATATTGCGCAAAAGCTCCGCCCATTAGTTCCCAATTATCGCTGTGACAAGTCGCTATTACAGCTCCGCGCCCTTTCCTATCGACTGAGTTAATATAATTCGTCAAATGTTCCAGCCCGACGATTTTCACGTAACTTTTCATCATATCTTTAAGACGCGGGAAATTTAAAACTTCCATTGCGATATTGCCGAGATTTATTGTACTTTCCTTCGCAATCCGCGCAGATTCTTTTTCATCGACGTTAAGGCATTGACGAATATTTTCAAGCGCAATTTTTCTACGCTTATTTGGTAATAAAATCCACATTAAAGTTGCTAGCCCGCGCCCTATCGCTAAACAAAATTTCAGCGGCAAGTGACAAGCTGTCCAACTTAAAATTTTCAGCAGATGATATTCAATCAAATTTTTCATTTCGCATTAATCATAGTCCAGCATTTCGTCCATATTGTTAATAAGCTCGTTAAGATAATTTTTCAACTCGTCGGCAATGGCAGGATTCCTTAACGCAAATTCTATATTCGCCTGCAAAAATCCAATCTTCGTACCAACGTCGTAACGATGCCCCTTGAAAACATAAGCGTACATAGCCTCTTCCTTAGCAAGCCGCTTTAAAGAGTCTGTCAATTGAATTTCTCCGCCCGCGCCTTTCTCTTGATTCTCAAGGTATGAAAAAATTGACGGCGTTAAAATATATCTGCCCAAAATCGCAATGTTACTCGGCGCAGATTCTTTAGCGGGCTTTTCTATTAAATCCTTAACTTTGTAAACGTCATCGTCAATATGCTTACAATCTACAATGCCGTATTTATTGACAACGTCCGGCGAAACTTCCTGCACGCCGATTATCGAAGTTTTATACTCAGAAAAAACTTCAACCATTTGCTGAAGGACGGGCTTTTTGGAAATTACAACGTCATCACCCAAAAGTACCGCAAAAGGTTCATCGCCGATAAAATGACTTGCAGTCAAAACCGCGTGACCTAAACCTAAAGGTTGTTTTTGTCTGATGAAGTGAATGTTTGCAATTTCGGGAATGGAGCGTACCATTTCCAAAACTTTTTCCTTACCGCTTTTTTCGAGTTCCATTTCCAATTCGATTGAACGATCGAAATGATCTTCGATTGAACGTTTATTTCTGCCCGTGACAATGATAATATCTTCGATACCGGCGGCGGCGGCTTCCTCAACGATATATTGAATTGTCGGCTTGTCAACAATCGGCAACATTTCTTTCGGCTGTGACTTTGTTGCAGGTAAAAATCTTGT
>FLNU01001375.1_pt1 | contig 18765 bp, 20 predicted proteins | sample 1140361 | NCBI WGS metagenome assembly FLNU01 (sample SAMEA3878206, study PRJEB12797) | bioreactor metagenome | biome: Moose rumen | place: Sweden | collected 2011-10 | reverse complement strand
TTTAAGATGGCTTTTTCATCACATCAAAATGGTCAATTAACACGAGCCTGCGATTTATACAAAGAAATCCTGCAAGAAAATCCTAACGATGACGAGGTATGGGATTTACTTGGAGTTTTATACTGTCAGGTTGGTAAATATTGTGAATCCGAAGAATGTATTAAAAAAGCAATAGATTTAAAGCCTCTTATATATTATTACGAAAATTTGGCACATCTTTATTTACAAATGGAGAATTACACACTTGCTATAAAAAACTATGAGGACATTATATCAAGTGGCGCTGATACGTACGAAAACAGATTTAACCTTGCGATGGCATATAAAAATAATAACGAATTAGATAAATCCGAAAAAAATTATCTTAAAGCAATAGAATTTAAATCTGACAGCCATGAGGCATATTTTAATCTTGCAGCTGTTTATCTGGCTCAAGTCAATCCATTAAAAGCGGCAGAATGTTACAAAAAGGCTATTACGCTAAGACCTGACGATTGGGAGTCTGATTATTTTTTGGGATTATCCTATATGCAGTCTAAAGATTATGAAAACGGATTAAAATCTTTTGAGTCCCGCTTATGTCGTCAAAGTGCAATTATGTCCCAGTATAAAACTTATCCGCATCTGATGGAAGAGAAAAAATTATGGCAAGGAGAAGATATAAGTGATAAAATTCTTTATACATACTATGAAGCAGGATTTGGCGATATTATCATGTTATACCGCTTCATGCCGGAATTAGTCTCAAAATGTAAAAAAGTTATATTTAAACCACAAAAAGAACTTGTTCCTTTGTTTAAAGAAAATTCATACGGTGCTGAAATTATGGATGTTTTCAAGCCAGAAAATGAATTTTATTTCGATTTTCATATCCCGTTTCTGAGTATTCCTTTTGTTTTAGGGAAAAACGGAGACAACATGTTTATTCATCATGATGATGGATATTTAAAACCAAATTATCACAAGGTTTTATCTTACAAAGAGAATTATTTTAATAATAATAAACTCAAAATCGGAATAAAGTGGCAGGGAAATACTTATTATGAAAAGAACAGGGTTTTGCGTGTTGAAGATTTTTTCCCGCTTCTTGAAATTCCTAATACTCAGTTTTACTCTTGTCAAACATTTGAAGGGGCAGAAGAATTAAAAAAAATACAAGAAAAGTATAGTATAATTGACCTTGCACCAACGTTTGAAAATTTTTCCGATACTGCTGCTGCCATCGAGAACATGGACTTAATTATATGTAACGACACTTCACTTGCGCATTTGGCTGGTGCAATGTGTAAAAAATGCTTTTTACTTTTGCCATATTTGTACAATTGGCGCTGGCATACAGATTTAAGTAAATGCGATTGGTATGACAGTGTTAAATTATTTAGACAAAAGTCTCCTGATAACTGGCAAAGTGTTTTTTCAAACGTGAAACAGGAAATTGAAAACTTAATTACATGAACGCTTCCGCAATTGTTTTTTTATAATTAGGTTTTAGTATCCCTTTTTCTGTAATTATTCCGGTAATAAGTTCATTTGGGGTAACGTCAAAGCCGGGATTTATAACATTAACACCTTCCGGACATATTCTTTTACCGTTTATTATAGTAACTTCATCATGGGATCGTTCTTCAATAACTATTTCATCCCCTGATTGAATACTTGTATCAATTGTAGAAAGGGGGGCTGCAACATAAAATGGGATATTATGGTATTTTGCGCAAATAGCAACGGTATAAGTTCCGATTTTATTTGCGGCATCTCCATTTGCGGCAATTCTATCTGCGCCTACAACAACCATATCAATCATACCTTTTTTCATAAAATAAGAGCACATACCGTCTGTAATCAATGTAACTGGAATTCCGTCCATTAAAAGTTCAAGTGTAGTAATCCTTGCTCCCTGTTGTCTAGGGCGTGTTTCATCCGCAAAAACTTTAATAGTAGAATCATTTGCGTACGCAGAGCGTACAACACCTAAAGCTGTCCCATACCCACCTGTTGCAAGAGCACCTGCATTACAATGAGTTAAAATAGTTGCTCCTTTGGGTACTACTAATGCTCCGTAATCCCCTATTTTTTTATTAATTTCAATATCTTCAAGCTCAATTTTTTTTCCATTAATGCGCAGCTGCTGGATAATTTCAGATATGTTTAATTTTGAATTTTTGATAATTTCTTTTTGCTTTTCAACGGCCCAAAACAAATTCACTGCTGTTGGGCGAGCGCTTACGATATAATCACACTTTTCAATAAGTTTATCTTTAAAAACCCGAATATCAGAATATTCTTCAGCTAATTCCTGAGCATAGAGTGTTACACCATGAGCTCCCGCAATTCCAATAGCCGGTGCACCTCGAACGATCATGTTTTTTATAGCATCAAACATTTCCTGACCCGTTTTTATATCTACATATTCATAATATTGCGGGAATTTTGTCTGATCGACCATTCTTGAATAATTATCAATCCATTCTATTGTTTTTATTTTTGATTTAAATTCTGCCATGTTTAATCTTTACCCTCATGAGTATTTCTTTTATCGTACATATCTCTGATAAATTCTATAATATAGTATGTTATAAAGCCTGTAAAAGCATTTGTTGTTGCCGTAAACACTCCCACAAATAAAATACAAATGATTAAAAGCCAAAGTGGAGCATTTATTATCATAGAAGTTAAAAACAAATTTGAACTATAGTTGAAAAATAAAGACATTATTGCCACAATAGCAGAAAAAATTAACGAAAAAATTAAATTTGCGCAAAATCCGCAGATAGCTCCTTGTATAATACTATCAGTTGTTGAGGAAAGGTTAAGCTTGCCTGCCATAATAAGAAAAATCATCAATATAGGTGCTACAAACAAAACCAATAACCCTAGTGCAAAAAAACTAATGTATGGTATTGTTGCAAATATCCCCAATATCAAACCCAAAATTAAGCTTGAAATAATTATGTCTTTTATTATGTATTTATCCACAGATTCAGTATATCATTTAAAAAATAAAAATACAAACTCTCTAAAAATTAAAGCGGGTTGCAAATCTAAATTGATTTTTAAATGTATTTGAGGTTTCACTGTATGATTGACTAACACCAAAATCAAACCTCATTAATTCCTCATCTTTTTTCCCGAGAGGATTAATCGAAAGAACAATTTCGGCTTTTTTATTTCCCTTCACTAAGTCTGTACTAAAATTTTGTCCCAATGTAAAATATTGATTAATTTTCCATTCTGGAGAAAAAAATATTTTATCTGTATACGTATTATTAGTGGTGTTTACGGTTTTTGCATAAGTCGTTTTCAAGGTAAGGTTTTTGTATTTATAACTTGAAAAAATTCCGGAAGTTTGTTCTAATTCTCCTGTATCTATATATTGACTGTATGTTGTTCCAACTCTTATATCACCGAATTCTTTATAATTAGAGCTTGACACCGGTTTTATGCTAAATTCCGGAATATAAAATTTGGAATAACTGTTATCATAAAATTTTAACGGAGTGGTTTTCAATTGTGTATAATTGGCAATTCCTACACTTTGAGGTTGTTTAATATTCAATGATAGATAATTCTCAGAATTAAGAACAACTTCATCCTCTTCGCCTTCATGGTACTCTGCATAACCTTTTAAGACATCGGAATACATATCCCCGACTTCATATCCTCCATCTTCATCATAATAATAAAGTTGTATATCATCATCTTCATCATCTTCAGGTGTATTTATTTGATCCGGAAATGTGTCCTCTGTAACATCATCACTTACTATATCTTGCACTGGTTCTTCTGAAATTTCCTCAGATGAACTACTCTGTTCATCATCCGGAATATGGTAAACAAAAACCACAGAAGGAGTTTCTTCCGTATCTTTTAGTTCTTCTTCCGCAAGACAGGGTAATGTATAACACATGAGTAGCATTAATAATATAAAACTGACTCTCTTCATAGAAATATACTACATTATAATTTAAAATTCAGCAATAATATTAATTCTTTAACAAAAAATATCCCGCATCTTTGTGAATAATCTTTTAAATATATTTTTTTCTTTGCTATAAGCTATAGGAGGATAAAACATTCTTTCGATAGAAAAATCCTTGTTCGTAGCATTTTTTCTTTTTTTGATAAACTTATCGAGTTTTTTATCTATTTCTCTTTTCCCGGTGTTCATTCCATATTTTCGGTAAAAAATATGTGGAGCATAGTATGGATTTAAACTGCTGTCCGCATCCAAAAAAATTCTTCCTTCGCATCCAACCTCTTTACTAAAACTTCGAGCATAATTCAATAATGATGTACCAAAACCATGACCCGAAACATTTGAATAGAGATAAGAAACATAAACGGAAGGTTTTCTAAAATTATTTAAAGTTATAGCTTCAGGTCTCATTTCCATAAAACCACCAAATTTACCTGTCTTAGTAGAAAAAACTTTACAATGTTCGAAAAGCTTTCCCGCAAATATAAAGCTTCTACTATAAATCAATTTTTCAGGAATCTTTCTATATTTATTTATTGGTGCGAATAATATGGAATTAGTACAGTTAATCATAATTATCAATCTCAAAAAATTTAACAATATAAAACATGTAAAAAAAAAATTTGCTATAACATAAATAATGTTAAAAATTATAAAATTTAATATGAAATATAATTTTAGTATTATAATTTAAGTAAATATAGGGTATAAATAGATAGGGATAAGATTTTGAAAAATAAATATCATTTTATAGCAATTGGTGGAGTAGGAATGAGTGGTTTAGCAAAGTATCTTTTGCAAAACGGCTATGAGGTTTCGGGTTCTGATATAAGTGATAGCAAGTATGTAAAAAGTGTCAGAGAATTTGGAGCGACGGTTTATATAGGACATGATGAAAGCAACCTTCCGGAAGAATGTATTGTAGTTGCAAGTACCGCAATAAAGGATTCAAATCCTGAAATTCAGAAAGCAAAAAGGTTGGGATTGCCTATATGGCATCGTTCTGACTTACTTGCAGAAATTTCAAAAAGGGAACAATATTTTATCGGGTATTCCGGTACACACGGGAAAACAACAACTTCAGGACTCTGTTCTTACGTTATGGAAAGGGCAGGGTTAAAACCTTCTTATGTTGTAGGTGGGATTATTCCTGAAATTAATACAAATGCAAATGGCGCATACGGCAGATATTTTATCGCAGAGCTTGATGAAAGTGACGGAACTATTGTTAAATACTCTCCAAATCTTGTTGTGGTGAATAACTTAGAGCCTGATCATTTGGATTTTTATACAAACGGTTTGGAATCTATATTGGAAACTTTTGAAACATTTATTTCCAATATGAGAGAAAACGGAATTATTCTTGCAAATACAGATAACGAAGGCGTTAAAAGATTAGTAAAATATTTTACGGAACATAAACTTGACCATAATGCAAAATTTGTGACTTATTCTATCGGTGGAAATACTGACTACAGCGCTAAAAATATAAATTACGGCGAAGATTTTACCACTTTTGATATCTATTATAGAGGTGAATTTTCAACGACATTAAAAATATGTCTTAAGGGTGTTCACAATGTTTATAATTCACTTGCGGTTTGGGCAAGTTTACATGAAGCGGGAATTGACACAAAACTTGTAGAATCTTATTTTGCAGATTTTACGGGTATGGGAAGAAGATTCCAAAAAGTTGGAGAGTTTGACGGAATAACAATTTATGATGATTATGCGCATCATCCGACAGAAATAAAAGCAACTCTTTCTGCTTCAAAGTCATTTAAAGGCAGAAATGTGATTGCAGTCTTTCAACCTCATCGTTATACGAGACTGCAAAATCTTTGGAATGAATTTATGGATGCTTTTTTAGGGGTAGACAGAATTATAGTGACGGATGTTTATGCGGCAAGTGAAACACCTATTGATGGTATAAATTCTGAAATATTTACTCAAGAATTAAAGGAAAAAGTTGACATTCCTTGTGAACATATTTCAGGAAGTATTTCAGAAGTTGCAAAAAAACTTTCCCCGACTTTAAAATCCGGTGACATAGTTATAGGACTTGGAGCAGGAAGCATTACAAATCTTGGGAAAGAGTTGTTTACTATAAATAATGAAAGGATCAAAGTTGGAAATTAAACAAAACTTTGATATAAAAAATTTAACGACCTTTAAAATTGGCGGAAAGGTTTCTTGTGTTTATTTCCCTAAAAATATTGAGGAATTTTGTGAAATTTTAAATCAAAAATCTGAAGTAAAAGTTTTTGGGAATTTGTCAAATACTCTAATTTCCAGTTATGGCTACAATGGAGAAATCGTTTTAACTTCCGGCATGAACAAAATTTCGATTGACGAAACAAAAGTTGTTGCAGGGTCCGGTGTTAAAGGCCCGAAATTGGCACAAGAAGTTTGCAAAGCGGGACTTTCTGGGTTAGAATTTATGATTGGTTTCCCAGGTTCAACTGGCGGTGAAGTCTACATGAATGCTTCGGCCCATGGTCAATGTATAAGTGATAACCTTACTTACGTCACCTGTTATTCTAAAAGAAGCGGCCTTGTTAGATTGGCGAAAGACGATATGGGATTTGGTTATAGGACTTCTCGTTGCGAAAGAGACGATTTAATTGTATTAGAAGCTGAATTTGAATTGGAGAAAAAGGATTCAGAAGAAATAAAAAAACAAATGGATGAAAATTTGAATTTTAGACGAACTCATCAACCGTCTCTGGCTTTGCCAAATTGCGGAAGTATATTCAAAAATCCTCCGTCAAACCCTGCAGGCAGGCTTTTAGAAAGCATTGGAGCAAAAGAAATTATGATGGGGGGAGTAAGAGTTTGGAGAAATCATGCGAATTTTATTATAAATACTGCAAACGGTTCTTCGCTCGATATTTTAAAACTTATGACAGAATTGCAAGAACGTGTAAAATGTGAGTATAATATAATTTTAGAGCCCGAAATTAAATTCTTGGGTGGAAATAATAAAGAGGAAAATGAATTATGGCAAATATTGAACAAAAAATAGATAAAAATGCAAAAATTGCTGTACTTTGCGGTGGTATGTCATCTGAAGCTGAAGTTTCAAGACGCTCGGGCAAAGGATGTTTTGATGCTTTGCTAAGACTTGGCTACAAAAATGCTGAACTTGTTGAAGTTGACAAAAATATATCTGAAAAATTAAAAAACGGTGGATATAATTATGCATACAATGCATTACATGGTAAATACGGTGAAGATGGATGTATTCAAGGAATTCTTGAAATTCTTCAAATTCCATATACCGGATGCGGTGTTATGAGTTCCGCTGTCTGTATGAACAAAGAATATACAAAACGAATTCTTTCAACTTGTTCTGATATTCCTCTTGCAAAGTCAGTTTTCGTTCGCAAGGGTGAAGATGTAAAGGAAGCAACAAAAGATTTGAAATTTCCTGTAATTACAAAACCGGTTTCTGAGGGTTCAAGTTTTGGTATGACAAAAGTTAATACTCGGGAAGAACTGCTTTCTGCTTACGAAGAAGCTATAAAATACAATGATGATGTACTTATTGAAGAATTTATCGATGGTGTATTTGTAACGGTAGGAGTTTTAGAACAGGATAGCAAAAACTTTGCGACAGAGATTCTCGAAATTCGTCCTAAAAATGAGTGGTATGATTTTGAGGCAAAATATACCGCAGGAATGTCTGAATTTGTTTTACCTGCAAATCTTGATGAAAAACTTACAAAGCGTGTAAAAGAAATTTCTGTAAAAGCTCACGAAACAGCAGGATGCAGAGGTGTTTCAAGGGTTGATTTTATGATAAGCAAGGACGGAATTCCTTATGTAATTGAAATTAATACATCGCCCGGAATGACTTCCACGAGCGATCTTCCTGCCCAATCAAAAGTTATGGGTATTAGTTATGACGATTTGGTACAAATAATTTTAAACGGGGCAGGATTAAATAAATAATGATTGATGAAGAAAATAACGGTTTTTCCAAAAATATTCAGGAAGATGATTTTCAAAATCCGACTTCAATAAAGCATAAACAAAAGGAAAGACATTTAAGAAAAAAAAGGAAAAAAGTAAGAAAAGTTCAAACTCTTTTGCGCTTTTTGCTCATTGTTGCAATTTTATTTCTTGGTTATAAGTTCATATCTTTGTCAGGTTGGTACCTGCCTAAAGACGCTTATACAAGTATGAATTCAAATATTGTGGAAATTTTAAATACAAAAATTATCCCTGATAAAGTAGTTTACAATGCAATAAAAGATGTAAAGGTTTCTAAGTTGCCGATTTTTATGGCGAGTGTTAAACCTTTGAAGCGTGAAATATACAAAATTCCGGTAGTTGACAGAGTTTATGTCAGAAGATACGGTTTTCCTGCCAGAATTCAAATAATTATAAAGGAGAGGATACCTCTTGCTGTTATTAAACCAAATCTTCAAGCAAAACCTAATGCTTTCTATACTTCAGACGGAGTTCTTGTTACGAATAAAAATTACATGAATCTTGCTCAAACTCCAGAATCTTTAAAAATTGTTACTAAATTTGATAAGAATTGGACATTTGAAAAAGTAAAGGAAATTGAAGAAATTGTAAGGAATGTTGAAAAATATTCAAATGAAGAAGTCAAATACATAAATATGTACAACGCTAATGATATTTATATAAAAATTCCTTCGGCAAATATTCGCCTTGGCGTTTTAGATAGTACGGTATATGAACGTATAAAAAGAATTCATACAATATTACCGCAAATTAAAGATATGAATGAAAAAATAAAATACATTGACCTTAGTTGGGATAAAGTAAATTATTTGAAAATGAATAAATAAAAATGAGTTTTGACGAAAAATATTCTAAAATAAAAAATACAGTGAAAGAATTATCTATAATAGAAAGAGAATTGGCTTCATGTGTTAATGTGAAGGAGCCACTAAATTCCCACTTAAAATCTTTCTTAAATTCTCCATCCAAAAGAATACGTTCAGTATTGCCGATTTTATTTTTAAAAGCAAACGGAGAACAAATTTCTGACAAACAATTGGAATTATTTGCCGCTGTAGAACTTGTTCATAACGCTTCTTTGATTCACGATGATATTATAGACGAAAGTAATCTGAGACGTGGTAAAGAAACAACAAAAGCGAAATTTGGAAACAAGCTTGGTGTAATTTCTGGTGATTACCTTTTATCTATTGCAATGGACAAAATTGCGAATTTAGAATCAACTCAAATTTTGAAAAGTTTTATTCATACAATAAAACAAATGTGTATAGGAGAAATTAATCAAAATTTTGACAGATTTAAAATAGGCACAATAGAAAGTTATATAGAAAAATCAAAAAATAAAACAGCTTTTCTTTTTAAAACGGCATTTGTATGTTCGATTTTACTTGCACAAAAAGAATATGATTTAGAAAAAATATCCGAACTTGGCTTAAATATCGGTATTGCCTTTCAAATAAGAGATGATTTGTTAAATATTATAAAAACAGATAATTCAAAACCATCAGGCAGCGATATTTCAGAGGGAATTTATAACGCACCCATAATTTTTTCGGGGAATGTTGAAGATTACACCTCCGGTATTGAAAAAACAAGAGATTTGTTGAATAATTATATAGACAAAGCAAGTTTTTCCATCAAAACATTGCCTGAAAATGAATTTAAGAAGAATATAATCAATTTTTTGGAGGTTTTAAGATATGAGTAATATAAAAGAAATTTGGGGGAATTATAAATCTCGTTTAAAGGGTAAAATAGATGATTATTGGGCAAAATTTAAGTCTTACCTTTCTCCTTCAACTCAGAATTTTATTGAAAAGCTTGAAAAATTATACATTAAACTGGGGCTTGACGAAATTTTAAGCACTGTTGTTTTTGTTATTGTGATGGTTATAATAATAAGATTTTTTATCGGTGAAATTCGCTGGATACCTTCAGGCTCCATGCATCCGACACTTATTGAAGGGGATAGAATTGTAGTAGAAAGATTTTCAAGATTCTTCTCTACTCCAAAACGAGGGGACATAATGGTATTTTATCCGCCATCAACGCAACTTACAAAGCGACCTCTTGAAGTTTTTGAAAGATTGACAGGCATTTTCTGTAAAGATATTGCATATATTAAAAGGGTTGTCGGAATGCCCGGAGATAAAATTGAAATTAAAGAACAACCGGATGGCTCAGCTTATGTATATATAAACGATAAAAAATACGAAGAGGATTATATAAAAAGCGTTTATGAATATCCAATCTGTCCGCAAAATGTCGTTAATAATACCAATCTTATGAATTACGGAATTCAAGTTATGAAATGTGGTCCTTTTGAACTTGGTGATAGCGAATACTTTATGATGGGTGATAATCGTGGGAACTCTCAAGATAGCCGTTATTGGGGTGTCTTGAATGTAGATAGATTTATCGGTCGTGCCGTTGTCGTATTTTGGCCGCTAAATAGAATTAAGATACTTCATAGGCTAAAACAAGAAACTTATTAAGATTTGTTAAATCTGTTTGTGGCTGAAAAGCTACTTAGTGATTGAATTTTAGAAAATTTAAAATTATTTAGTATTTAAACTAGCAACTTAAATTTTGTTGAGTCTTTAAAAGAACGTATAGAGATATTGTAAATAGGAGATGTAAAAATGCAAGTTAATTCGATAAATAACTTTAAAGTTCAAGTTTACAGCAGAGCTTCTGTGACAAATAAGTTAAATGATTGCCAAAAACCAGTTCCGGCAAAATTAGATGCTTCTGTTTATTTTACTGGTGGTGAGGGGGAAAATGCTAATAGTGGCAAAGGTATGAGAAAAATTCTTTACCCTGTTATTGCAATTCCTTTGCTAAGTACATCACTAAATTCTTGTGATGATATATTTGGAGATGTTCATGCACACGCAGAGGCTATAGCAAGGGATACTATTGTTATAAAAGATACTATTAACAATCACAAAAATGATAGCATTAATCAAAATGATACCACTATTAATCGTCCTGAAATCCCTGTAAGAACAGAACGTGATACAATCTATATTGATCCTTATGCAGATGGCGATGAACCGGTGGTTGTAGATGAAGGTGATTATATAAATAACGATTCGATTGATAAATGGTCAAATGATTGGGAAAGACCTGAATTGTTAGATAGTTTAATGAGAGATATGTATATTTTTGGTCAAGATAGCACTACGGATGACATACATAATCCTAAAGCAAAAAGAAATATTATACACATTGAAGCTGATAGAGAATGGGAATATAATAACAGAGATATTGATGATATCAACATGCTGGAATCTCATAAAGGTGTTGACCTAACTTTTGATACACAATTTAAAGATTATAAAGGTAGAAACACAGGTTATGGTAAAATGCGTCTTGCCTACCCTAAAGATGTATTTACTGTAAAAACAGCTGATGGAGAAAGAGTATGGACATCACCAAGCGGATACTATCTTGAGTTCTACAAAAATCCAACATCCAATAAACATACATCTATTAAAAATTGCAAATTAGATAGACGATTCTTCTGCCAGACAGTTGGCGATTCTCTAAAGGTATTTGAAGCTGATGAAAATGGTGATTATATTGAAGCGGGAAAAGCTGCAAAAGGTTATATCGCAAGAAACTCTATATTATTAAGAGGGAAACTAATAGGAAGAAACAAAACAGATGATCACTTTGTCAATGTTCATATGAGCGTTGTTGATGATGATAAACTAAAAGCTCTTTATTTAAGACAAAAAGACGATGCAGCGGCAGCTGGCAGTAAAGAATAGTAATTATAAAGAAGGCAATATTATAAACTCGATGATATGTAAAAAAGGCTTCTATATGAAGTCTTTTTTATTGTTAATTATTTTTGTGGCATCCTGAACACCCTCCTTTATGGGCACAAGGACTGCGAAAGAGATCTTGAAAATCAAATATTCTATCTTCAAGAATTGCTTCAATAACTGGCGGTATAAGACGTTTTTCGACTTCAATTACATCTCTTTTAAACTCCTCATAATGAGTATCAAGTCCTATTAAAACAGGGTATTGAGCTATAATTTTATCTCCGCATGTAATAGTCACACCGCTAACCTTGACTCCCGCCATAAAAGCTCTATTTATTGCATCTTCACAATCAAAAGCTGGTAATAAAGAAGGATGAACATTTATTGAATTATTCGCACTCTTGCGAGGATAACTGAAATATATTTCAAAATCACCCTCTCCTTCTTTTACAAATTCTACATTTTTACTTATTAAAAAATTTTTTACATATTCTGAGATTTCAGAATCCTCAATAAAGACTTTTTTATTCATAGTAATATTTTACACCAAAAGACAGGCATGAAAACCTGTCTTTTAAGATATAATATCGGAAAATTATTTACATAACGCAAGCAAAATACCCGCTGCAACTGCAGAACCAATAACACCCGATACATTTGGTCCCATTGCGTGCATCAACAAATAGTTTTGAGAATTGTATTCCAAGCCTACTTTGTTTGATACACGTGCTGCCATCGGAACGGCAGAAACACCAGCTGAACCTATTAACGGGTTGATAAGTTTTGGCTCTCTATGCTGAATTTTCGCAATAACAACTTCGCAAGCATTCATAAGTTTTGCCATCAATACACCCGCTGCTGTCGCAAACGAAAATGCCAAAATACCAAGTACTAAAATAAACAAGGTTTGAACGGTTAAAAACTGTTCTGCGGATAATTTAGAACCAACAGTCAAACCTAAGAATATCGTCACGATGTTAATCAAGGCATTTTGCATTGTATCAGATAATCTGTCAACACATCCGCATTCCTTACACAAGTTTCCAAATGTAAATGCACCTACCAAAGGACAAGCCGATGGTAAGAAAATTATACACATAAACAATACTACAAGCGGAAAAACGATTTTTTCACGTTTTGTAACCGGTCTTAATTGTTCCATTTGTATAACACGTTCTTTTGCAGTTGTAAATAACTTCATAATCGGAGGCTGAATAACAGGAACAAGCGCCATATATGAATAAGCCGCAACAGCAATTGCACCCAATAATTCAGGAGCGAGTTTTGAAGTTACATAAATAGATGTCGGACCGTCAGCACCGCCAATAATACCTATAGCACCAGCCTGTGACAATGTAAAACCGAAACAGCACAAGGCCATAAGTAAAGCACCAAATATACCAAACTGAGCCGCACCACCTAATAAAGCCATTTTAGGATTGGCTATCAACGGTCCAAAGTCTGTCATTGCACCAACACCCATAAAAATTATCAATGGGAACAACCCTTTATGAATACCGAATTCAAAAATAATTCCCAAAAATCCTGTAGGACCTGATATGGCTTCCGATGGATCCAAAAACGGAATATTTGATAAAATCCCGCCAAATGCAATAGGAACAAGCAAAAGCGGCTCATATTGCTTTTTAATACCTAACCACAGCAAGAACAAACAGATAACAAGCATTATTGGGTGTCCGTACTGATGAAGAAATTGTTCGGCAGCACCTGTAAGATTCGGATCAGGTGCCGATACCATATTATAAATACCGGTAGACTGCCATAGATTAAATAAACCTTCTTTAATATCCATTTACAGCCTCCTTAACCGATTGTTACCAATACTTGTCCAGTTTGGACTTTATTACCTACTTCAATTTCCACTGACTTAACAGTACCGCCAACAGGTGATTTAATCTCGGTTTCCATCTTCATAGCTTCGACTACGGCAATTACATCACCTTCTGCAATTGAATCTCCTTCAGAAACTAAAACTTTCAATACATTGCCCGGTAATGCGGCTTTAACAGGAGTTCCTTCACCTGTTGCAGCCTTAGCTTCAATGCCGTCTTTAACTGAGAAATCATAAAGTTTTCCGTTAACAGTCGCTTTTCCGCCTTCTAATGCTACGGCATATTTTTTACCGTTTACTGTAACTGTGTAACCATTTGTGTCGTTGCCTGAAGCAACGGAAGGTTCAGATTTCGCCTCATTTTTACGAACACCGATTGTTCCTTTACCTTGTAAGAATAGTATACCTTTTTCTTTGCATGCTGCAGAAATAAACAAGTTTTCATCATTAACAGGTAACCCTGCTTCTTCAAGACGTTTTTTAGCAACTCCAAGACCTTTATTCGGGTCTTTGTCATTTAAGTCAACAACAGTTTCTGTTGTAGGTTCAAGTCCTAACTGTTCGTGAGCAATTTTAATAACCTCCGCATCAGGTTCGCAAGGAGTTTTTCCGAAATATCCGAGAACCATTTTGCCATAACCTTCTGCAATTTTCTTCCACTTGCCAAACATTACGTTATTGAATGCTTGTTGGAAATAGAATTGAGAAACAGGTGTAACAGATGTTCCAAAACCGCCTTTTTCTACAACTTCTTTCATCGCTGCAACAACTTCAGGATATTTATCCATCAAGTTATTATCACGAAGCATTTGAGTGTTAGCTGTTAAAGCGCCTCCAGGAAGCGGTGATTGGATAATCATAGGGTTTGTTGCCATAGCTTCAGGAGGCAAGAAGTAATCTTTCATACATTCTTTGAAAATTTCTTCTGTTTCTAAGATTTTTTCAACGTCAATACCTAAATCGTATTCTGTACCTTTCAATGCGTGCCACATAGAAACGATATCAGGCTGCGCAGTACCACCTGAAACAGGTTTCATAGATAAGTCGATACAATTAGCTCCGCCTTCTAAAGCAGCTAAGTATGCAGCTAAACCTGTTCCTGCTGTTTCGTGAGAATGGAATCTGATATCAGCATCAGCACCCAAAATTTCACGTGTACGTTTAACTGTTTCATATACTTTGCGAGGAGCTGAAGTTCCTGATGCATCTTTAAATGCCAAAGAATCAAATTCAATTCCTGCATCTAAAATAGAACGTAAAACTTTTTCATAAAATGCGACGTCATGTGCCCCTTTACATCCAATTGGAAGTTCCATCATTGTAATTGTAACTTCATGTTTTAATCCGTGTTTTTTAATACATTGGCTGGAATAAAGTAAATTATTCACATCATTCAACGCATCAAAGTTCCTTACAGTTGTAACACCGTGTTTTGCGAACATTTTTGCGTGTAAATCAATAACATCCCTAGGCTGAGAATCCAAACCTACAACGTTAACTCCTCTTGATAATGATTGCAAATTGATATCAGGTCCAACTGCTGCTCTGATTTTGTCCATTGTTTCAAAAGCATTTTCGTTGCAATAGAAAATAGGTGACTGGAATCTTGCGCCACCTGCAACTTCAAAATGCTTTAAACCTGCTTTAACAGCAGATTGCAAGGCAGGAATAAAATCATCAACAAATACTCTTGCCCCGTAAACTGATTGGAAACCGTCTCTAAAAGACGTATCCATTACTTTAATAAGTTTTTTACTCATATATATGTCCCTTTCATTATATACAATTATTTTAAAGAATTTATCCGACGTATCGGATTAGCTCCTTTTTGCCATTATTGCTGCTATCGCAACAGCAATTGCTTCATCAACATTCGCAGCAGCCTTTTTGGCAACTGTTTTTACTTCTTCAACTGCTTCAGGGAATAACTTGTTCAACCATAAAACGACCTTTGACATAAGGTTCATTCCGATGATTAAAAGAACAAGAAATGCAAGAACAAATCCCATACCGATTGCAAGTAAAGCCAATCCGTCTTCTAAGCTTGTCATATTCATAATATATCTCCTATTGTAAGTACTAAATCTTTGCTATTTTCCGTTTCAAGAACAAGTTCGCCATCACAAGTTATATCTTTAGCATAACCTAATTTGATTTCGTTTAAAACTTGAACATGCAAATCCTTGTTCAGAAAACAGCTTCTTTTTATGTATTCGTTTCTTATAAAATCAAATCCTTCATGAAGGAATTTATCGTAATGGGCAAAAAACTCCTTCAAGAATTCATTCAAAAAAGCATCCATATTAACGGGATTTCCGATTTCCAAATTTAAACTAGTCGCAACTCTATCCGGGATATTATCAACATCGTTTTGACTTGAATTAAGATTTACCCCTATTCCGACAACCAACCCCTCAAGCTGTCCATTTTTAATTACACTTTCAGATAATATTCCCGAAATTTTTCTTTTACCTTCAATCATAACGTCATTTGGCCATTTGATTTTTGGATTTATGCCGTAATTTTCAAAAATTCTGCATAAAATAATGCATGCATACTGTGTGATATTAGGACAAACCGAGCTAAATTCAGAGCAAGGTTTCAATATAATTGTAAAAAAAAGATTATTAGGTCCAAGATCAACCCATGTACGGTCAAATCTCCCACGACCGTTTGTTTGCCTTATGGCATGCACAACACTCCTATCCTCCAAATCCGCAATATGCGACTTGGCGTAATTGTTTGTAGAATCTACCTCTTCAAGTCTTATAACATTCATAATATCCTCTAATCGAAAAATTCCGATTAGTTTTATTATACTACAAACAAAAAGTAATCTGTAAACCATTTACAAAAAAAAATTTTTGTTTTAATATACACAGCTGAAGGGAGAAATATGGAGCATTGGGTTTATACCGTAAATGTTTTAGGGCACAGTGTATCACTTAATATGGATACTCTTTTAACTATGTGGTTCACTATGCTTTTGCTGATACTTGCCGCATTTGTTATGACAAGAAACCTTTCGATGATTCCTAATAAACTCCAACTTGCGGGAGAAGCCGTTATTAAATATTTTAATGACATTGCAAAAACAAGTATGGGAAATGACAATGCTCAAAAGCATATCGCAATAATTTTAACATTATTTATGTTTATTTTAACGGCAAATTTATTCGGCCAACTTCCTTTAAGGCTAATACACCTTACAAGCGGAGAATTCGCTTCACCTAATAACGATATAAATATGACAGCCGCAATGGCGATTGTGGTATCAATTTATTATATATATTACGGAGTCAAAGCAAACGGATTTAAATTTTTCTTCAAAGGTTTCAGTATTGACGGGATAATTATCACGCTTGTTGATACTTTAGAACTTTTTGTAAGACCGTTTTCTTTGGCGCTTCGACTTTTTGCCAATATTTTGGCAGGAGAAATGCTTGTGGCAACATTCATCGGACTTTGTTCCGTTGTATTGCCGCTGCCATTTATGTTGTTTGAGTTGTTCGTAGCACTAATTCAAGCTTTAGTATTTACATTACTTTCAACAACATACATCTCAATGGCGATTCAAGAAGAGTAACATCTTTGTACACCCCTGAATTTATTTCAGGGTCTACAAGTTAAAATTTAATAAAAAGATTCTGAAACAAGTTCAGAATGACAAAAATTATAAGGAGAAATAAATTATGGCAATTGAACAAACTTTGGATTTAGCAAAATTAGGCGCCGGAATTGCAATCGGCTTTGGTGCAATCGGTGGGGGCTTAGGTCTTGGGATTGCGACAAAAGGAGTATTGGATGCTATTGCCCGCCAGCCGGAAATAAAAGGAGAAGCTTTTAAAAACTTTATTATCGGTGCAGGTTTAGCGGAAGCAACCGCAATTTATGCGTTATTTATTGCTATTATGCTTGTATTTAAGTAAGGTGTATTAAATAATGATTGAATTTAATGCTACATTTTTAGTTGCTATGTTAAGTTTTGTAGTGTTCATATTTATTATGAATACAATATTTTATCGCCCGATTTTGAGCATTATAAGAAAAAGGGAAGATTACATTTCTAATAACTACGAAACAGCAAAAAATCTTGAAGAAAAAGCTCTAAATCATCAGAACCAAATAAAAGAAAAACTTCAACAGTCCAGAATTGATTGTCGATACAAAATTGAAACAGCTATTGATGAAGCGCAAAAATCTTCACACCAAGCAATTGTTGAACAGAAAGAAAAAACAAAAGCTCAAATTCAATCAGAGAAAGAAAAACTTTTAGCAGACGGCAAAAATCTTAAACAGGTAGTAAACTCTTCAATAGTGAGTGATTTGGCGCAAACCCTTACGGATAAAATTATGAAAAGCGAGGTGAAAGTAAATGGATAATTTTATATCATTACTTCAAACACTTGCAAAATCTAACACAATTAATTTCATCCTCATGGTTGCAATTCTTTGGTGGATTGTGTCTAAAATGAATTTAAATGCTACATTTAGCAAATCTGTTGAAAATGTTACGAATTCAATTAAAAAATCTGATAACGAAAAAAATAATGCTGAAATCAGACTTAATCAAATAAAAGATGAATTAAATGAGCTTCCGAAAGAATTAAAGCAAATGGAAGATGAAACAAATGCAAAGGCACAGTCTTTGAAAAATCAAATTAAAAATTCCGCTCAAAAAAATATAGAGAATTTAGTGAAGAGTGTTGATAAAATTATCAAAATTGAAGAAAAGAAAATTTCAAGTGAAATAATTAATAATACAGTTAAAAATTCCGTAGAAGAAGCGCAAAAAAAGGTTATTGAAATACTGAAATTAAATCCTGATTTACATGATAAGTTTATCGAAGAAAGTTTAGAAGATCTTGAAAGGGTGGTATTATAATGACAAAACAAATTTCATCCGTTTCAAGAAGTTATGCAAAAGCACTTTTTCAAGCCTGCGAAAATTCTTTTGAAAATATAAAAATACAGCTTCAAGAAGTATTAGAAACTATTCAGACATCAGGGGATTTGCAAGTTGTTATGAATAACAATTCAATATCAACAGGTAAAAAACTTAATATAATAGATTCAGTTTTTGCCGGAAAGATTGATTTAAAAGTATTAAATCTTTTAAAAATTTTAGTTGAAAAAAATCGTTTTAATGAATTCTCGTCTGTGAG
>FLNU01001263.1_pt1 | contig 18773 bp, 12 predicted proteins | sample 1140361 | NCBI WGS metagenome assembly FLNU01 (sample SAMEA3878206, study PRJEB12797) | bioreactor metagenome | biome: Moose rumen | place: Sweden | collected 2011-10 | reverse complement strand
TTCGCTTAAATCGCACTTAGCCGCATTGCCTTCGACCCGCGCGTTACTTCTTACCGTTTACGGTTTTGAAACCTTCAGCATTGCAGTAATTTTCCTCCTCTTCTTTTTCCTCTCCCGCGCGTTACTTCTTACCGTTTACGGTTTTGAAACCGTTGTCTTCAAGTTTGGTAACAGTTTGGGTAGTTTGCGTACCCGCGCGTTACTTCTTACCGTTTACGGTTTTGAAACAAAAACTTATTGTTCGCGATCGTATTCGTAATTGGCCACCCGCGCGTTACTTCTTGCCGTTTACGGTTTTGAAACAGGAATGCCTTGATCTTCTTCATGGTTAACAACCTCCTCCCGCGCGTTACTTCATACCGCTTTTATTAATTCGTAATTAGGAATGCGTAATTCGTAATTAAAGGTTTGTTCAATAATTACGCATTACGAATTACGCATTACGCATTAGTTTTACCGTTTACGGTTTCTATAGATAAAAAAAGTCCCGTCGAAGTTGGCGGGATTTTTAAGTTTAAAATATTATCGATTCTACAAAATCGCGGCGTGGTTTATGCGGTACATTAAATAAAATTCCGCGCAGGTCTGTTGACAATATGTCGAGTGCGAGATTTTTTTTGTAGGGAGAAATTTTTTCGTCGAAGAGTTGCCGCTCAGTTAAATGTTTTGTAACCTTCGTGATTATCGGCAAGCTTGACGTTGCACGAATTTTTTTCAGCAAAGTTTTTCCAAAGTCATTGAAAGCTAAAACTCTTACAAAATCTGCGTCGCTAAGTTCCAAAATTTTTTCTTCGGTTAAGTTCATAAGCAAATGTAGCAACAATCTTTTGACGCGACTGATCGGATAACGTTTTTCCGTAATTTTTTCTACAAGTTCAGCGAAAGTTTTTGAAGATTTTGCGGCGTTAATCAGACGATATTCTAAACCTTCACGCATTCCGTAAATTCCGCGCAGATTTTCAGGCGATGTCGTAAAAATCTTTGTAAGAATCGGACGCAATAAAAATTCTTCGTCAGGTAAACCGTTAAGTTTAGCGGCTTTCAATTCGGCGAGGACTTTTTTATTTACGGACTTAGAAATTTTTTCCCAATCAGGATTTTCTTCATAAACAGCTTGACGAATCGCCGTAGCACTTGAAAATTTTTTATCCAAAGTCGAATCATTGTAACCTGCACCAATACGCGGAATCAATATCGGCTGAATATTTTTCGGCAAGGTACGAAGATATTCAATCGCCAAAATATTATTCGGTTGACGTAAAATATTTTCATCAATGTTGGTTGAAGTTGATAAAAATTTCGTGACTGCCGCCGCATAGGAAATTCCTTTGGACATTTCGGCTTTAATCTGCGCGGGAAAATTTTTATTGTCAAAAACTTTAGCGGCTGATTGAAGTTGATTTAAATTTGAAGTCTCCGCTCCGAATGCAAGAAAATTTACTACGCCGAGATTTTTTAAAATTCTAACCGCACCACGTGCAAAATCTTGAGCACTTCTTACGGCTGAAGTAAAAGGTAATTCCAAAACTAAATCGCAACCGTCATAAACAGCCAATCGCGCCTTCGTCCATTTATCCAACAAAGAAGGAGTCCCACGTTGAGTGAAACTCCCGCTCATAATCGAAATTATCTTTGCGTCATCAAATAACTTTTTGACTTCTGAAATTTGGTAAGCATGACCGTTGTGGAAGGGATTATATTCAGCGATTATCCCTACAACTTTTTTAATATTGTCCAATGTTAGTCTTGTCAATAATCTGCGGCGTGCAGAGGTATGCAGGGATAACCTTAACGCCGTTATCGTAAGTCGTCACGTCATTAATATCAGGCTGAATACCTTCGACGACGGCTTTAATCATACGAACACATTTGGCGGTTAATCTGTCGGGGTCTTTAGCAACCGTGAAAGTTTGTTGCCCCAGTCTGATTCTGTCAAGAGCACCGGGATCGGCATCAAGTCCGGAAATTAACGGCACAGGTTTACCCGCTTTTCTGAACTCCTCAAGAATAACGCCCGCAATTTCATCATTCGGCGCAATTACCGCGTGCAAAGTTTCATCTTTATAATATTTGTTCAATAAATTTTGAATACGCGGACGCGCATTTTCAGCGTACCAATCCTTAACCGCAACGGTATCAAAATTAGTTTCGCCTGACTTGCAGACAAGTTTTCCGCTCTTCATATAAGGATCAAGAATTTGTAAAACATTCTTCAAGAAAATATGCGCGTTATTATCGGTGGGACCTCCCGCAAAAAATTCTATGTTGTAAGGTCCGCCGTCACTTTTAAGATTTAACGCCGCTTCAAAGTACAAGCCTTGCGCTTCGCCTACCGCGTCATTGTCGTAGCTTGCATAGTAAGTTACCGCGTCCGTATTGAAAATAATTCTGTCGAAGGCAATAACCGGAATATTTTTAGATTTAGCCTCTTCCAACACGTCGACGAAGGCAGAAGAATCAATCGCGCCGATTACGATACACTTGGGATTATTTTTTAAAGCCTCACCAACTTGCTGAACTTGCTCTTCACTCGACGAAGAAATTTTCATATCGACGTTAAATCCGTCTGCAGTAAGTTGATCTCTTAAAGCATTGCCGTTACGTTGCCAACTCGGCGTGGTATTCGGGAAACATACCGCAACGTTTTTATCATTTGAACTGCTTGAGCCGCAACCCGTCAGCATTACGGCAAAAAGCAGTAATAATGCGTATTTAAAAATTTTCAATTCAATTCGCCCCCTTTGTCTACATTAAAAAATTGGATTAGTAGAGACGCGCAAGGACGCGCCCTTTTTCTTTTGCACCAAAAGAAAGTAGCTTTAAAAATCATTAACATTGGTATTGTCAACAATCAGCGGAGTGCAGAGATACGCAGGAATAACTTTCACGCCGTTATTGTAAGTCGACACGTCATTAATTTTCGGTTCAGTTCCCTCAACAACGGCTTTAATCATACGGACACATTTTGAATTTAATTCCGCCGCGTCTTTGTTAATCGTGAAAGTTTGTTGACCGCTTTTAACGCGATTGATGGCGGCTGATGTTCCGTCCTGCCCTGAAATTACGGGAATAGATTTACCCGCCTTTTGAAATTCTTCGATAACCGCGCCCGCAATGTCATCATTCGGACAAAGTACCACGTTCAAAGTTTCGCTGCTGTAATATTGGCTGAATAAATTTTTAATCCTTGTACGCGCGTTGTCGGGATTCCAATCCTTAGTGGCAACGTTGCTAAAATCAGTTTGCCGTGACCTGCAGACAAGTTTCCCGCTACTAATATACGGCTGGAGAATTTTCATTGCGCTATCAAAAAATACATGCGCGTTATTATCGCCCGGATCTCCCGCAAAAAATTCTATATTGTAAGGTCCGCCGTCTCCGCGCAGATTTAACGCCGATTCAAAATATAAACCTTGTGCCTCGCCTACCGCGTCATTGTCAAAGCTGGCATAGTAGCTTACCGCGTCCGTGTTCATAATCAATCTGTCGAAGGCTACAACCGGAATATTCGCGGCTTTCGCATCTTCTAAAACGTCGACAAGTGCCGACGAATCAACCGCACCGATTACAAGACAACGCGGCTTTTTTGCAATGGCATCTTTAATATGCGCTTGCTGTTCGGCAACATTACTTGCAAAATTTACGTCGACGGTAAATCCTTCTTCTTCAAGGCTTGACTTTAAGGCGTTGCCGTTACGTTCCCAGTTACCCGAGCCGCCCGGAAAACATATTGCTACACTTTTAATATTTTCGCCGTCAGAATTTCCGCAACCCGTCAAAATCGCGCAGAAAATTAAAATCACTGCACAACTTAAAAGTTTCAATTTACCTCGCCCCCTCTTTGAGAATTAAGAATTTAGAATGGAAATTAATTCTTAATTAAATCTTAAACTTAGACGCAGACGCTGTAAGTTCTTCGGCAAGGTCTGAAAGTTTTTTACTGGCGTTGGCAACTTCATCAATCGACGCTGATTGTTGCTCGGTAGCCGCGCTGACTGATTCTGTTTCGGCACTGACATCTTTGCTGGATTTATTCAACTCGTCCATAGCCTCAACAAGTGCATCGACGCGGGTTGATGCCGTCTTAGCATTAGTCAAAATTTCTTCGGCATGATTCGTCAACTTAGCAATAGCTTCCGTGATATTTTTAAACGAATCGCCCGCCGCCGCAACTACAACTTTACCGCTTTCAACTTCCTTGTTACCTTTTTCCATTTGGTCAAGGGCTTCCTTCATTTCATTTTGAATCGTCGTAATTAATTCGGCAATCTGCGACGCGGCAAGCGCGGAACTTTCGGCAAGTTTACGGACTTCATCAGCGACAACCGCAAAACCTCTACCTGCCGAACCGGCTCTGGCAGCTTCAATCGCCGCGTTAAGTGCAAGCAAGTTTGTTTGTTCAGCGATATTTGAAATGGTTGAACTGATATTGCCAATTTGCGTGGAGCGTTCAGCAAGCTGTTCAATAACTTTTGCGGTAGCGTTTACACTGTCGGCAAGGGCGGACATTTGATCCACTGCGCCGCGTACTGCCGTCCTGCCTGATTCGGCAATCTCTTCAACATTTTTAGCAGAGTCAACGGAAGAATCAGCTTTAGTTTCAAAGCCCTGCAACAATTCCGCAAAGGCGCGTATGTCATCTGTAGAGCGTTCAACGGCTACACCTTGCTTACTGGCATTTTCTGCAACGTTACCGATTGACGCGGCGACTTGCTGAGTTGCCAACGCACTTTGTGACGCATTTTCATTTAACTGCGACGCGAAAGTTGCGGCATCACTTGCATTGCGCTGAATATTTTCTATAAGCTTGTGAAGTTTGTTTATAGTATCCGCGTAAATTTCTGTGAGTGTACCAAATTCATCTGAAGTCTGCGGTTTAGCCTCAACCGTTAAATTACCTGCGGCAAGTTCGCGCGAAACATTAGACAGATAATTAATCGAATCCAAAATTATTTTGCTGAGGAAGTAAGCCATAAATACAGAAAATACAACCACGACAACAATCATAATCGTCAAAATTATTCGCGTCTGCGTGTATTTATTTTCAGATTCTACAACTTCTGCGTGAATAAAATCTTTGCGGTTGTCCAAAATTTTATTCAACTTAGTACCGATTTCGGTGTACATTTTGCTGGAACCTTCAAGAAGTCGCGCCGCTTCAGGAACACTTCCGCTTTTCGCCAGTTCAATAACTTTGTTGGAATTAGTTTTATAATTATTCCAAATGTCGCGCATTGAGTTAAATTCGTTTGCAATGTCGCCGTCTAAACTCGGCGCAATCGAATCAAAAGTAATGTCAATTTGATCTGCAAGTTTTTTAGTCTGTTGGGCGGCAAAAATTCTGCCCGGCAAAGTTGTAGCGTCGATAACGGCATATTCACCTTGACGGTAATCGCTCATTGAACGGCTTGACTCCGATGCCGCAATAACTCCTTGCAAATGTTGCGTCGCAATCCTTAACGCGCCGTCATTAATCGACGAAAGACTGAACGCTGAATAAATTCCGTTTCCGACAAATGCAATTATTAACAGTATGAATACGAAAAATAATTTTTGTCGAATGCTCATGGAACTCATTAAAACCCCTCCTTTATAATGCGTAAAATAACAGAAAATATGTTAAGCTTAAATTAAATGTGCAACAAAAATTTCCTGCCGCCGCATTAAAATTTTTTATCCGCAAGTTCATTTTGATTGACGCTTTAAGTTGATAAAGTTATAATTTAAAAAATTTAATCTAAGAGCTGATAAGGAGAAAATGTTATGAACGTAAAAATTTCTACGGTTATCATTGGTAGCATTGACATTGACGTTGACGCGTTGAAGAAAATTGAAGGCGTAACTGTTTTCAAGGTGACGGACAGAAAATCTTGCGACGAAATTATTGGACAAGTTTCAGATAATGATGTAGTTTTTATCATTTCTGACGGGCGCGAAGTTTATTACGCGGAAAAATTTTTTGCCCGCATTATGCCGCTGAAAATTTTCCTCGTGACAGAAGCGCAAGCCGCTGACAATAAAAATTTGCGTGATGTGCTTATCCAACTTCCCGCGCAGAATTTCAATCAGAAAGCCTATGAAGTTACAAATATGATTAATGATATGGTAAACGTCGAAGGGCTTGTAGGTTTGGACTTTGCGGACGTTAAATCTGTTTTAAAAAATTCCGGTCAAGCTGTTGCGACTATCGGCGAAGGTAAAAACTTGGATGAAACCGTAAATAATGCGCTTGAAGGTCACGACATAAAATCTTCACGCGCTGTCTTGATAAACTTCAAGGCAACTAAAGACGCAGCGTCAATGGCAGAATTTGAATCGGCAATTGAAAAAATTAAATCTTCGGTAAATAAAAATGCAGAAATTATTTGGGGCTTGACTGTTGACGAATCTTTCGGCGACAAAGTGAAAGTTGCCGTTATTGCCACAAAATTTATTTAAGGCACAGAAAAATAAAATTTTCTCTGTAGGTTAAACTTATACATATCGCAAAAATTTTTTCATCATATCAAAAAATCTCCTGCAAACTTTTTTTGCAAGAGATAATTTTTTATAATCAAAACAACTTCACAATGTTAGAGAAAAATTTTAATTAATTAATTTGACAATGGTGTTTCAAAAATTTTTGTGATATACTATCCAAAGAAATTTTTTGAGTGGAGGGGTAGAATGCGCAGGTACGTGAAAAATTTTTTCAGCGTAATTTTTATGACGATAATTTTTTTCCACTTTACAATATGTTTTGCAGAAGATTTAAGATTTATTGATGCCAATGGAGATACGGGCTATTATGTGGATGCCAGTACAATTCGCGTTGAAAGCGACAGCGTTTTTTATGTCGATTTTGATATTATACGGGCGAATATTAATGAAATGGAAGTTATACATTTGAAAATAAATCATTGGGAAAAATATTATCAGGTTATGTCTATCAGGACTTTATCTTATGATGAGCGGACGGAATTAAGGTCAGACAATGCGCGCAGAAATCCTTCATCATACGCAGAAAAATCTTTGATAGGCGAAATTGTACGTTTTGTTCTTACAGGTTCGTTTTAAACTTTCCGACCAAAGGGAGAATTGAGATGAAACAATTTTCATTACGAATTACGCATTACGCATTACGAATTATAATCTGCGCGGTGTTAGGGATAATTTTTTCGACGAGCGTAACTTTTGCCGCGAGTTCCGCCAATGAATTACTTGCCAAGATTGAACGCGATACTTACGGATTTGAACAGGAAGGCGCACTTTTGCCGCGCATTAATCGGCTTGAAAAAGATTATTCCGGAAGAAATCTTCAGGAGGATATGAATACGCGAATTGAAGCATTGTACACGATACTTTATGACAATTCGGCGACGCCCGGAATTATGGCTAAAGTCAACGCGCTTGAATGGAATATCGCTCACGAAGTTAAAAGCGGCGGAATTAAAGACAGGATTGAAAATCTTGAAGAAACTTTGCTTGGCGAGGCTAACGAAGGCACGATTAATGAAAGACTTCGTGAATTGGTAAAAACTTCTTTTCGTCTTGAAGATATTCCAATGTATGAAATTCAACTGCCCGCAAACACTCTTATAAAAATTGCGCTTGTCGATGCCGTAGGTACACGCACCGCGCAGGTTGGCGACGCTGTGAAATTTCAGGTTGTGGAGGACGTGATAGTTGACGACAATTTAGTTTTAGCTAAGGGGCTTTACGGCGTCGGCGTTGTTGAAACTGTTAAAAAACCCAACGGTTGGGGATCAAACGGCAAGCTGAATATCAATTTTTCCAAAGTGAATTGTATTGACGGGCAGGAGATTGAAACTTATGTAGATTATGCGGCTATGGAAATTATGGCGGAAAAAAAGATGACGTTGGGGGCGGCAATCGTCGGAATGGATTTAAGCGATAATTGGAACAAAGTTTTAGTTCACGGAAAAAATCTTGAAGTCCCCGCCGGTACGGAACTTTATATTCAGACGAAAAATAATGTTGCCGTTTATGCATTGAAAGGCGGGCGCGGCTCGCTGACAATCGGTAACAATACCTATGATTCTGATGATAACGAAGAAATTTTATCTACAGACGACGAATGAGTTGGTAAGTTGATGTTCAAAAAATTTATGAGAAATTTTTCAAAAAAAATTAAGGGGCAGAATTTGTTACCTGCCGTTTTAATTTTCGGTTTAAGTTTTACGGTTGTATATATTCCGAAGGCTCAGGCAATTTATGAATCCAGTTCCGATACAAACACTGAAATTTTTGATTACATAGAAAATCGCCGACGTGAACAGCGCGAAAAGCAGTTGACTGAAGAGCAGGAAAAATTGCTTGCCGACATTGAAGAGAAAAAAAGTGAATTGCCTCACGCGATTGAAGAAGGTAAATACCCCGTTGCATTTGAGGGCGACGATTTAGTTTACAATGCGGCGACCGGCGAATTTGTAGCGACCGGCAAGGTTGATATAATTCAGCTTGAAGGTTATCGCTTTCAAAGTGACGAAGTGCGCGGCAATATCAAAGAAGAGGAAGTTAGAATCGAAGACAAGGGGCATATGTTGCAACTTACGCCCAATTCTCCGCGCGTAACTTTGGACGGCTACAATATGATTTACAATTACGGCAAAAAAGTTGGGACTGCCGATTATGCCGAAGGTAAAGTTGGTGAATATTATATTTCCGGAAAGCGTTTTGAATTTTATCCCGATCACATTGTAGTTTATGAAGCCACTCAAACTAAATGCGGCGCGAAAGTTCCCGATTATCATTTAAGCGCGGACAGGATGGAAATTTACCCCGAACAAATTATTCGTATGTATGATGTAAAGTTGTGGATTAAAAATAATGTTGTCGGCAAGCGCGATTATATGGAGCGAAAGATTGAGGAATCTGAAACGCCGTATTTCCCCCGAGTAGGTTACAGCAAAGACATGGGCGTTTACATTGAAGATGAATTTGAAATTCCGATTGCCAAGCATTGGACGGGCATAATTAACGCACATATTGATACAAAAAAAGGTGTGCGCAGCAGTGCAGAACTTCGCTATCAAAACAGAGAACTTGAGTCTAAACTTTTATACGGCTTTTACTATGACGGCAATGATAAATGGATTAAAAAATCTCCGTCCCTTTACACGAATTACACGAAACACTTTGACAAATATCCGGTGACTTATAAGTTACAATATGAAGTTGGGCGTTGGAGTGACGATAATATTTCAAGTACGCACCACAAAGTTGAAGTCGGTTTGACTCACGATCCGATTGTAATTGACGATAAATATTTTTTATTTTTGAGTACGAGCTACACTTTTACCCGCGATAATGTTAGTGACAATTCGGAAGCCGGAAATACGACTGTTAAAGGTATGAACTATGATATTAAGTTGGCGCGTGAATTTGATGACAGATTTGCGGCATTTGTCGGCTATAATTACACAAAAAATAACTCTGAAAATTCCTTGTTTGAATACGATAACCCCGATGCTTCTTCCAGCAAATTTTTAGCGGGGATTAGTTATCGGTTGACTGACAAAGACAGATTTGTTATCGGTTGGAAGTACAGCACAGAAGGTCACAGTTTTGAGGATATAGATTATTATTGGTATCGCGACTTGCATTGTTCAACTGCGATTTTGCGTTGGAGGGCAAAGCGTAAAAAATTTGAATGTCATTGGCAATTTACCCCTTGGTAAACATAATAAATTTTCTTTTTAAATTTTTTTGAACTAACTTTCTCTTTTGGCGCAAAAGAGAAAGTAACAAAGAGAAAACATGCCCGCTGAAATCGCGTCCGGCGATTTGCGCGGGCGGGCGCACGTCCTGTGCGCTCCGATAAAACTTTATTTTTCACGAATTATTAATCAAAATGGAGGTTTTAAAAATTTATGTTTAGTGAAGAGCATAAGGCGGCGGGGGTTACTTATCCGCAAGGTTTTAAGGCGGCAGGTGTCCGCGCAGGTATAAAAAAAAGCGGTAACCTTGATGTTGCCGTAATTTACACGGAGAAGGAAGCCGCAGTGGCAGGAGTTTTTACGAAAAATCAAGTTGCCGCCGCACCTATACGTGTCAGCAAAATTGTTGTCGATACCGGGACGGCTCACGCGATTGTTGCCAATGCAGGTTGCGCCAATGCTTGTACCGGTGAACAGGGTTTGCGTAATGCCGAAAAAATGGCGGAGATTGCCGCTACTGAATTGAATTGCCGTTCTGATGATGTAATTGTTGCGTCAACAGGAATTATCGGCGTAAATATTCCTATGGACAAAATGGAAACCGGTATCAAAGACGCCGTTAAAAATCTTTCGCGTGAAGGTAGCGTCAACGCAGGCAATGCAATTATTACGACGGACACTTATTCAAAATGCTGTGCAACGGAAGTTGAGATTGGCGGTAAGCAGGTACGTTTCGGCGCGATTGCTAAAGGTTCGGGAATGATTCAGCCAGATATGGCGACGATGCTTTGTTTCATAACTACGGACGCAGATATTGATCAAAAACTTTTGCAACAGGCACTTAGCGAAATTACCGAAGTCACTTTCAATATGATTTCGATTGATGGCGATATGAGTACCAACGATATGGTGACGGTACTTGCTAACGGTGCGGCGGGTAATGAAAAAATTACTTCAAAAAATGCCGATTACGAAAAATTTTATTTGACGCTTGAAAAAATTTGTCGTGAACTTTCCAAAAAAATTGCCGCCGACGGTGAAGGTGCTACTAAATTTTTGACCATCAACGTAAGCGGCGCAAATAATTTTGCCGATGCTAAACAAATTGCTATGAGTGTTGCAAAATCGCCGTTGGTTAAGACTGCATTTTTCGGCGAAGACCCTAACTGGGGGCGTGTAATCTGCGCGGTTGGATATTCCGGCGTTAAAATTAATCCTTCGTCAACTGTCGTAAAATTTGGCGGCATACCCGTTTATGCTCACAGCGTCGGGGCAACTTATGACGAATCCGCGTTGAAAAAAATTATGACGGCTCACGATATTACCATTGACATTGAACTTGGTTTAGGCGAATCGTCCGCAACTGTTTGGAGTTGTGATTTCAGTTACGAATACGTTAAAATCAACGGCGAATATCATACTTAATGCAAAACTTGTTCAAGGCTTAACGTGGTTTGATGAAGGATTTTCTTTTTTTTTGAAGGCTTTTTATCTTGTGTAGGCTCGTCAACAAATTCTATGCTGTCCAAAAGATTTATGACTTGTCCGCGAATCGCCGACAAATAAATTTCGTACAAGCGTTTTTGTTCGAGTGCCTCTTCTTCCGAAAGTCCCACACTACGTTTTTTGCGTGCCAGCTCATTTATTCTTGCTAAAAGTTCAGGTGTTATCATAAAGGTCACTCCTCTCAATAATTTACCAAAATTTTACTAACTCTTAAAACTTTCGACGCAATGATTAACAATCCTGCATTTTTCTGAAAATTAATTTTTTCTAATAATTTTTTTATGGACAAATTCAAAATGAGCTGTTATAATTTTCTAAAACTTTGTAGCTGAGTTGCGTTGCGGGTGTGGCGGAATCGGCAGACGCGTCGGATTTAGAATCCGATGCCTTAGTGCGTGTGGGTTCAACTCCCGCCATCCGCACCATTGAGAATAATATATAGAAAAGAAACGCTTGAAAGTTTATCGAGCGTTTCTTTTTATTTATAAAGTTTTTTCCTTAAATTTACATTAAAATTATTTTTTCAAGTAAAAAAATAATCTCCGACAAAATTTTTCATCGGAGTTTGATAAATTTGCCGAGTTATTGTAGAATATCCACGTTGCTGCAACCACTCTGGTAACAGAGGGGAGGCGGTATAGAGTGGATTTTATCCTCGATATATTAAAAAGTGTCGGAGCGGGCATTATAGCGAATTTCATTACGCCTTACGTCCGCAAGTGGCTCGACAAATTTCGTAAGAAATTGCGGTAATGAGCACAAATCGCGTTGAACAGACGCAACCCCCAAGAATCTGCGGTAAAGATTTCTCGGGGGTTTTTGTTTACGCCCGTGATACGAATGGATTTTATCCTCTTTTTTTATCTAATTTCTATTTAATCACAGCGGAATATTATCACATTAAAAAAATTTTTTCAAGTAAAAAAATAATCTCCGACAAAATTTTTCATCGGAGTTTTTTATTGATAAAGTTTCCGCATTGTTGTAAAATATCCAAGTTACCGCCCCTATACTGGTATCAGGTAGGAGGTGACAGCTATGTTTGAGTTTCTGTTGACAGTTTTAGAAATGACAGGAGCCAGAATCCTCTCCGAATTTGCGGTAGATTGGATTAAAAAGCTTTTGCGGAAACTGCGGTAACCAAACAAATTTGCGTCGTTATAGCGCAAATCCCTTAAGGAGTTCTCCAGACTTCCTAAAGGGATTTTTTTTTGCGCCTGTGATAACGATGCTTGAGTTTCTGCTATCTAATTTCTATTTAATCACAGCGAAATATTATCACATTAAAAAATTTTTTTCAAGTACCAAACTCAACTTCCGGCAAATTTTCTACAATTTCTAAAGTTTTTATCGCGACCGTCATTACGCTTAACAATAACTTTAAAATATATTTTTCGTCGCCAATTTCTTCGCAATAATCATTCGGATTGTTTTCTATGCCGCTCGCCTTGTCAACTTTTATCTGATAACGCTCTATTACCCATTCAAGCGGACTCCGACCATTCACCACGTATTCAAAAACTTTCGCAGGTATATTTTTTATCGTGATAAACTCATTGTAACGCAAAGTTTTTTTGTCAGCACTTAAGCGCATTTTTTTTACGTAAAAATTATTTTTTTCAATAATCACTTCAACTTCCGGCGGCTTTTCAAATTTTTCGTAGTTTAAATGGATTTCTGCCAACCTACGCCCACATTCACTTATTTTTTTAAAATCTTCGTACCTATCCACTAAAATTATTCGCGGTAAACTTTTTTTCAACTCTGCACTAAATTTTTCTCGGTAACTCTTCAAATGTAAAAAGCCGTAAACATAATAAAAAATTTCTTCCTTCAATTCACTTTTAGTCGTACAAAAACTTTTTTCGCCGACTTTTAGTCGTACAGAAAGTCCGTATTTTTTTTGCGCTAATTTTTCTACCCAATCACTTATTCCGTAACGCCACATCTCACTTTTTTCAAATAAATTACCTTCTTCCAAATCATAATAATACAAAGGAAAACACTGTCCGTTGAATTGGAATTGTCTGTCGGGAATTTTTTTTGTTATAAAAACTGAAAAATCTTTTTCGCCAGTTGAAATGCAAATTAACAAATTTTTTGCGTTTCCTGTTGGAAAAAATTTTTTTATCGTTCCTACGACTTCAATTAAATTTTCATCGTAATAAAAATTTTCTTCGCAAAACGGTCTGTACATCGCTGAAAAGATTTTTTCTTCAAAATAAAAAAATTTTTTGCCGCGCAGTTTATTTTGTTTCGTTGCTCGTGTCCAAATAATTTTTTTATCATTAACATTATCTGGAGAATTTTCATTAAAAAATTTTATCGTTGTCTGAATGTTTTCGGACAATTTTTTTTGCGAAAAATTATAAATAAATTGGTCGCGATTAGTTTGTAAGCCAGTTGAATAAATTTCAAAAAATACTTCGCGGCTTTTATTTTTTTTGTCGCCAAGTAAAATATATTTTTCAAATTCATTGCCGCGTTGATTTATCCAGTCGCCTTTGTCATTCGGTGTTATTTTTGTAAATTTTTCATTCAATACAGTTTTAATTTCTGTAATTTTTAAAAGTTTTTCTTCGCGACTAAGATAATCGCCTATGTCCAAATAAAAAATTTCACAATTTCCGACGTGTTTAGGATTTTTTACCAAAATTGTTATCGCTATCGGCGCACGACTTCCACTTCCAAAAATATTTCCAGATTCTTTTTGCCGAATTTCGCCTTGAGTTCTTGCATTGCCGCGCAGATTAAAAATATAAATTTCGCTAAATTCTTTGTAAAAACATTTTCGCAAGCCGTCCATAGCCGCGCCGTCAATCCAACCGGAATTTGTAACAAATCCGATAATTCCTGAAGAAATTCTGTCACTCGCCCAACGAAATGCTTTAATATATGAATCGTAAAGAGAATTTTTATTCGTCGCAACGGTATTTTTCGCATAAGTTTCAGAAATTCTTTGCTCAAGTTTTTTATAAGAATTATTTTGATTGTTATCATTGGCAGATTTTTGCCCGACAGAATAAGGAGGATTGCCGATAATAACTTGAAAATTTGTAGAAATTTGATTTTTAATGCGTTCGGAAATTTTTTCAAAATTATCACTGATTAGAGCGTTGCGGTCGTCGTCCTCAAAAGTTTGAAAAGTATCAGTGAAACAAATTCCGTTAAAAGGTTGATAAATTTTAGAAATTGCCGAAAAAGAATTTTCAATGTTAATGGCGGCGATATAGTAAGCAAGCAAAACAATTTCGTTGGCGTGAAGTTCATTTTGAAATTTTTCAGCAGAAATATTAAAATTTTCAATAATTCGAGTAATAAAAGTTCCGGTGCCGGTGAAAGGATCAATAATGTCAACGCCAATATCAGAAATTTTTTTATTAAAATTTTTCTGAAGAATATCATTGACGGAATTTAAAATAAAATCAACGACTTCAACGGGCGTGTAAACAATGCCGAGTTTTTCAGAAGTTTTAGGGAGAGCAAGTCTGAAAAAACTGTCGTAAAGTTTGATGATAATTTCTTGACGTTTTTTAGCGTCGCCCATATCGCGGCACTGTTCGCGGACTTGATCATAAAGTTTATCAAAAATTTCATTATCTTTGGAAACAGAATCTTTATCGAGTTCAGCCAAAATATTTTGCATGGCGATAGAAACGGGATTATTTTTTGCAAAAGAATTATCATCAAAAAGCGCGTCAAAAATCGGACGAGTCACCAAATGTTGTGCAAGAATATCAATTGCATCATTTTCAGAAACGGAAGGGTTAATAATTTTTTGTAAATCTTCAACAAATTTTTGAAATAAAATGGCAGGCGGAGAATTTTTTTCAGAAATAAGAGATTTAATTCTTTGAGTGTGACGTTGAACGATAACAGAAACTTTTTGAGCCCAATCAATCCAATAATTTTTATTACCGGCGTGATTGACAACCTGCGCGATAAGTTCGGTTTGAAAAATTTCAAAAGGTAAATCAATTTGTTGAGAATCAAATTCGGGAGTGCGAAGAATTTTAATTTTTTCGGATTTACCGGTTGATTGAAGTCTTTCAATTTCAATATTCATAGTATCATCGTACGCGCCCAACATTCTTGCGACTTCATAAATAGTTTGATATTTTTCATTGTTTGAATCAAAATATTTTTTAATTTCGCCGTTAATTACGCTTGGAACAATGATAGGAACGATAATATAGCCGAATTTTTTATTTTTTGCAGTACGAAGAGCGCGTCCGATAGCTTGAATAATATCAATTTTAGATTTTTTGGGAGTCAAAAAAATAACAGCGTCAAGGCTGGGCACGTCAACGCCTTCAGAAAGGCAACGAACATTAGAAATAATTGTGCAATTTTCTTGAGGAGTTTTTTCCAATTCATTTAAAATTTTTTTACGTTCTTCAGAATTTATTGAGCCGTCAACGTGTTCTGCTTGAATATCGATAAGTTTTTGAGATTCTTCAGATTTAAGAGATTTTTTATAAATTTCCTCAATTTTATCAAAAATAAAAGCGGTAACTTTAGAATCAACAATTTTTGGAAGAAAAGCGATAGCTTTATTCATCGGCTGTAAATCGTCTTCAAGAAAAATTTTTGAATCTTCGGTTACGCGCTTGGAAAGAGCATTTATAGTTCCGACGAGTTTAGCAATTTCGTCAACCGAAAAACTTATTTTAATTTTTTTATTTTTAATTTCCTCCTCAATAAGATTTTGAATTTCGGAGCGCATATTATTTTGAATTTCGCCTTCATTAACTGCAAAAATCAACAATCGATAATCAGAAAGGCAACCGAGTTTAATAGCCTGTTTAAAACTGATTTTGAAAAATTCTTCGCCGAAAATATTTTCATCGTCCATAGACCAAACTGTTAAATTTTTTTCTTTAGCGGCATTTTTAACATTTTCGCCGTAAAGTTTAGGAGTTGCAGTCATATAAATACGCAGTTTTGAAATAATTTTTGAATTATCGTGAACGAGAGAAAAAAGTTTTGATTCTTTATCGGATTGAGAATTTCCGGCGGTACGGTGCGCCTCATCGCAAATAGTTAAATCAAAATTTAAATTTGATTCGATAACTTTTTCAATCGACTGATAAGTAGAAAAAATTACAGTCATACCGAAATTAGCAGATTTATTTACGGCGGCGGAAATTTCTTGAGGATTATTGGTAACGGGAATCGGCAAATTTACATTTTGAATATCATCATTGGCGGCAACAGTTTTATCACCGCAAACGCAAACGGCTTTGATAGGATCAGTAGAAAAAATTGTCCATTCATTGAGAGTTTGTTTGATGAGAGACAAAGAGGGGACTAAAAATAAAATTTTGCCGTTTGGACAAAGTTTTTCGGCGATTTTAAGAGAAGTAAAAGTTTTACCTGTACCGCAAGCCATAATCAATTTACCGCGAGAATTTTTTTGAAAATAGTTGTAAGCGGCGTTAATAGCGTCAATTTGATAATTGCGAAGTTCACGAGAATTTTTTCTAGCGTCGTTGCCGAAAATTCCTGCGTTAAGTTTATCCCAATCTACGGCGGCATTTTGTAAATCGGTTAAAGAAATTACAGAAACGGGCGGAGATTGATTTTGCAAAGTTTTTTCGGCGTTATCGGTAAAATTATTTGTTGTGGAAATCCAAATGCGATTAGAAAATTTTTTATCGTTTTGGAAAATTTTTGAAGAAGTAGCAAGAAAAGAATCAACTGCGGGCTTATCAATGGTTGAAGATTCGGCGTAACATTTACATTGAACTGCGTAAAATTCACCGTCGAAAGTTTTAGCAACAATATCAATGCCTAAATCTTTACCACCGAAATCATTTTTGTACGGAAAATCTTTCCAAAGCCAAACGTCAGAAAAAATGTTGCGATATTGCGGATAAGTGAGCAAAAAATTTTTCATAAGAACTTCAAAGCGCGAGCCTTTATCGTGTTCAGAAAAACTTTCTGCGCGATATTTTTTAAGAATATCATCAAAAGTCATAAAAAAACTCCTTTCACAAAATATTTTAAGATTATAGCAAAAAAAATACTCCGACGCATAATCGGAGCAAAATTTTTTATTGTAGACAAAAATTTTGGATATTGATATAATTTTTTAAAACTAAATTTTTTTGGAGAATTATGGACGAATATACTTGGAGAAAAAGAAGAGAGCAACGCCGACGCAGGCTTCGCAATGAAAGAATAGCTTTATTGGTGTTCGTGATAATTTTGGTTAGCGGCGTGATTTGGTACGTGACAAGCTACAAAAAAACTCCCAACTACGCAATGGCTGAGGCGATAACTTCACTGCACTCTGATGATAAAACAAATTTTAAAAATCACGTTGATTTTGATTCTGTCACGCTGAAAGGTTACGACGATTTGACGGTTGACCTTTTCAAATACGATACGCAACTTTCCGAGCATGAAAGGTCGCTGTTTGAAAATTTTTATGTACTGATTCGCAATCAAATGTGTCAAGGAGCGGTTAAAGTTATAAATACGTGTCTGGATACGGGGCAATGGACTTTGCCGGAAGAAATGCTTAAAGGTCGGCAATTGGGCATTGATTTTGATCTTTTGCTTGAAAGAAGTTTGATTCGACACACGTCGATTATTGACGTTGAAAATGTTCAAAATTTAGGCGATAGGGCGACGGCTGATGTTAAAGTTGTGGAAGATTATACGCAACAACCTTTTTCGTTAAAAGTTACGCTTGAAAATTTTGGCGGCGGAATAAATCTCGGCGGCACTTCATTTGAAATTTTTGGAAATAAAATTGAAATTCCCGGCATAAGTTTTAAACTCGGTGCCAATGAATGGAAAGTTGTCCGCGTTGAAAATTATCGTGAATATCTCGATACCGTATCGCCCGCGCTGAAACAAGAGCTGGCTGATTACATTGACGCGACTAATGAAATTGTTGAACGCTACAACGCAGTTTTCCTTGAGCAACAATCAAATTTCGTGGATATGCAAAAAACTTCTGACGGAATTATAAGTGAGGAAAAAAGAAATCAAATTGCAGATTATATCAATCAGACGATAATTCCGACGCTTAGTAATCGGCAAGATGATTTAAATGAAATTCCGGTGTCGAAGGGAGCGCAATATTTAGCGAATCTGCGCAAAGAATCAACAGCCGTAACAATTCAAGCTTGGCAATTTTACGCAAGCGGCTTGATTGATGATGATTCGGCGGCATTTGATACGGCGGAAAGTTTGCACAAACAGGAATTGGCACTTGATCAACGCATTGAGGAATTAATTTATAATTCGGCGATTGCTAGGGAAGTTCCCACATTGCCGTAAAAATTTCAACTAAAAAAGCCCTTGACCAAAATTTAGTCGAGGGCTAATTTTATTTTCAGCTAAAAAATTTTTATGCCTTAGCTTCTTCGGCTACAACGTCTACAACTTCCAAATCACGATAGCGAGACATACCGGTACCCGCAGGAATCAGCTTGCCGATAATAACATTTTCTTTCAAGCCAATCAGCGGATCGACTTTGCCTTTAATCGCCGCGTCCGTTAAAACTTTCGTCGTCTCTTGGAAACTCGCCGCGCTTAAGAAAGAATCTGTTGCCAATGATGCCTTTGTAATTCCCAACAAAATCGGCTTGGCAA